>Ga0315902_10014467_pt1 | contig 10136 bp, 8 predicted proteins | sample LakEriMetagenome_9_FD_203523 | JGI IMG/M metagenome (GOLD analysis project Ga0315902, IMG submission 203523) | Freshwater fungal communities from buoy surface, Lake Erie, Ohio, United States - Buoy 12 MA117 | ecosystem: Environmental > Aquatic > Freshwater > Lake > Lake biofilm | place: USA...
GCAATCGCATTCATGGTCGCTGCCGACTTCCATAGGGCTACTCCGATCGCCACCAACGTGATCCACGCGAACAAAGACCTCAGCCGAAATCGGAACCCATCCCCACCCTGATCTGTCTCGCAAGCTGCCCCGTCCGCGTTCTCGCCACCATCCACCCGCGCAGCACCGCCTTGAACGACAGCACCCATCTTGGACGTTCGCGGTTCCTGCTGCTCGTTCCCCACTCCAAGTCCGGCAAAACAAGGCATATGCACGAGCGAAAAGCCTGAAATCCATCCCGCCCAAGAATCCACCCCCCAAAAGACAATCGGGGGCACAAAGACGGAAACCATGAAGGCGATGGCATCATCTCGACTCGCTGGTCCCGAGATCAGAAAGCCGATCCATCCCGAGCCGATACAACAAAGCGTCATTGCGGCAGCCAAAAGAAGTCGATGCTCCGACGAACCAACCCTCCATAGACTCAGCCAACCAGGAACCGACAACTGGCTCAAGAAAAGCCCACCACAGAACCATAACCCTACGTCCGAGTCGCGAACCCATACATCGGAGACCAACGGCGGAACCAGGCAATTCCCGATCATGCAAACCATCAACGATACCAATCCGAAATGCCACAAGGTAACCATCGGTTTTCCAGAGACATCCGATCGATCCACGCAAACGACCTCTTTTCAATACGCCAAACCAGAGACGACCGCCAAACCAGAGACAACCGCCAAACCAGAGACAACCGCCAAACTAGAGACAACCGCCAAACTAGAGACGACCGCCAAACTAGAGACGACTAAGGCTCCGCAGTATCCCGCGTTACGCGATAAGCACAACAAAAAAGCCCAGGCGTCACATGGTGAACAAACCTGGGCCTTCGAGTCTTTCAGCCCCGCCGCGATCGAGCCGCCAACGTTACCGACGGTTCGATGCAACAGAGTAAAAAGCGATAGGTATCGGCGATTCCGAACGACTAGAAGCCTCGGAATGGGTGCGCAGCCGAATCCTTCTTTGCGATCATTTCGTCAGCGGTTGGCAATCCCTTCATCGCGTTGGCGATCGCATCCACAGTAGCCTTATGATTGTATTCGTAGATCTTGCGATCGTCGGCTGCTGCTGGATGGATAAACACGCCGCAGACGACGACCAGGTTTTCTGCCTGATCCTTTGGAATCACTCCGCTAGCGACGCTGTCCGCAACCGCCTTCGCAACTGCAGCCTGTGCAGGGCCAAACATTTGAACAGCTTGCTTCATCCCCTTGATCGTTACCTTGGTAATCATGACCGTGGCTGGCTTAACGGCCACGTTTGGCGCGAGCACTGCGAGCAAATTCGTGTGACCGCTGCTTTGGGTTGCCAAGGCGTTTGCAAATGCAACACCGACCGGGCCATCTTTGCTACCGATCATCAAGTCGATGTGAGCAATTTCGTTACCTTCGCCGACCAAGGCTTCGCCGACATACATAGACATAGACAGATTCCCTACCTGATGGATGGAGAGTTTTGGATACGATCCGCGAAACAAACGCGTTCTTGAACACCAGAGAGTAGCAAACCGCAACATTTCTGCAACGCGACTCCCCCAAGGAAACCCCTTGGCGGACCGATTTTGCCGTTTACAACGACCGACGGGGGGATTTTTCAGCCGGTTTTACGGTGGATTTTCTATCCAGACGGATTAGTTTAGGAAGTTGAGAATGCGATTTTTCCATCCGGCATGGCAGTTGCTATACTTGATCAAGCGATAGGACTGAGGCGATGGAATCGGTCGTCTCCGAGGGCAACCCGTAGGGCAGCCCTGTCGGGTTGTCGGGGCCAACAGGCTCACCAATGCGTTTTCTAGTCCCCAAGTCGATTCGATGTACACAATCACAGGGTTCATTCCGATGAAACGATTTCTTCGCAATTTCGCCATGTCCATGACTTTCGTGGGCGCTATCGCTGTCCAGGTTACGGCGGACGAAGCCAACGGCAACGACGGGAAAACCAAATCCAACAATCACGCACAGATCACTCAAAAGAGAGGGAAGCTCGCAGGTTCCAATCCTACCAAAGCGACCCCCAAACGCGTCGAAATGTTCGCTGCGATGGACGATGGGTTGATCACGGTTGACTACATCGGCAAAGACTCCACAGAAGCCAACCTCATCTTCCGCAACAAAGGCAACGAGCCACTCGACATCGTGCTCCCTGAAACGTTTGGCGCTGTTCCTGTCGTAGCCCAAGGAATGGGTGGTGCGATGGGTGGCATGGGCGGTATGGGTGGCATGGGCGGCGGCATGGGCGGCATGGGCGGCGGCGGCATGGGTGGTATGGGCGGCGGCGGCATGGGCGGCGGCGGTCAAGGCATGGGCGGCGGCATGGGTGGCGGCGGCATGGGCGGCATGGGTGGTGGAATGGGCGGCATGGGTGGCGGCGGCATGGGTGGCATGGGCGGCGGCGGCATGGGGATGGGCGGCATGATGCGTGTCGAACCCGATCGTCCTCGTCGCATGACCGTTGCAACGCTCTGCCTCGAACACGGCAAACCCGATCCTAACCCACGCATGAAATATCGCGTCGTTCGATTGTCCGAAGTCAACGCAGCCCCTGAAATTGCCGAACTTTGCAAAGCAGTCGCTCGGGGCGATGTTCCTCAGAACACAGCCCAAGCAGCCGCGTGGCACATCGCCAACGGATTGACTTGGGAAGAACTCACCAACAAGCCTCGGATGATCTCGGAATACACCGGTATCGAATACTACTTCAACCGAGTAGAAATCCAAAACGCACTTCGAGTTACCGCATTGGCCCAACGGGCAGCTGAAAACACCGCAGCGACGTCCACAAGCCCTGGCGATACTATCCGCTCGACGGGCGAATCAGCGTTGCTCAAGTCCCCAGGCGAATCGACTCAACCCGAGTAATTCCCATTGCGACTTCATCGAGCATCGCCGGCGCACCGAACTGGTGCACTACCGCGAAAAGCTTCAGCGAGAAGGGACCTTCACTAGGTCCCTTTTTTCATGGGTGTTCCCGACTCGTAACGGTACTCGGGAACCTTGCCTATCAACTGCCCAAAATCCTCAAAGAACCCAGGGTACGTCTTCTCGGTGCATCTCGGATCAAGAATCTCTGTTCCCGGAACACGCATGGCAATCAAGGAAAAACTCATTGCCATGCGATGGTCCCGATACGTGTCGAGCGTCTCTGGCTTGAGCACTTGCGGATGAATGGTCAAACCATCTTCGTACTCATCAACCGCCGCCCCCAGCCTTCGCAACTCCCTCGCCAAATCACCGATGCGGTCGGTTTCTTTATGCCGATTGTGAGCCACCCCGCGAACCCTCGTCGGTGATTTCGCGAACAGCGCTACCGCGGCTAACGTTTGAACCGTATCGCTGATCGAGTTCATATCCACATCAATCCCCTGCGAAGCTCGACCCTCGACCTCGATATAGTCGTCACCGCTGCGAAGCACGCATCCCATCCTCGCCAGAACCTTTGCGAAGTCCACATCCCCTTGCAACGCATCCATCGACAACCCTTCGACCCGCACACAACCACCTGTGATTGCTGCTGCTGCCAAAAAGTAACTAGCAGCCGATGCGTCTGGCTCGATCGAGTACTCGATCCCTCGATAACGCTGAGGCGCCGAAATCTGATAGGTGTTCTCGGCCTCCTCCAAAACACGAACGCCGAAACTCTCCATGACTCTCGCCGTCATCGAAACATACGGCTTGGATACCAATTCCCCCTCGACTTCCAATCGCACAGGCCCACGACAATACGGCGCCGCCATCATCATGCCGCTGAGGAACTGGCTCGATACATCCCCTCGCACCCTCGCGATGCCACCAGCCAGTCCCGTTGCTCTCAAGTGAACCGGTGGGCAGTCCGGTCGCTCGCGATTGTGGCTCTCGACATCAGCACCCCATTCCTTGAGCCCTTGGATCAAATCCCCGATAGGACGCTCTCGCATTCTGGGAACGCCATCGAGCGTATACTCACCTCTCGTCGCAGCCAGCGCGGCCGTCAAAAAACGGATCGATGTTCCGCTGTTCGCAACGAAGAGCTTTCCATGCGGGGAACCGGGCTGACCACCGCACCCGCGCACCGAAATCATCGCGGCATCGCGATCCCAATCGATCGCCACACCTAATTGACGCCATGCATCCACCATGACGATGGTGTCTTCGCTCTCAAGCGCTCCACGGAGCACCGATGCGCCCTCGGCCATCGCCGCGCAAATCAAGGCTCGATTGGTGATACTCTTGGACCCAGGCACGCGCACCCTGCCGGAGATCCTATCGGTGACCGGAGCAAATGCTACCGAATACGGCCTGTTCCCACGGGGAGTTTGATGGCTGGAACTCACTCGCTTGCAATCTTCCAAAGACTAGTAGCACCCCGGACATACATCGCATTTCCAACCACTGCCGGGGAACCGAGCACCTCATCCCCAAGTTGGTTTGTTTCGACGATTTTTCCTTCTTCGCCCGAGATATCAACCACAAAACAGGCTCCCTCCATCGAGAACAGATAAAGCCTGTTCCCTGCGATGACGGGTGACGACCAAATTTGCTTCGCGTCAGGAATACGCAATTGCCATAGCACCTTACCCGTAAACGCATCGCCACAGACTAGAACCGTTCGGTTCACGACATAAACCTTGTCGTCAGCGACCACTGGCGAACATGCGTTCGGATTGAGTTTGTTTTCTTTCCAAAGCTGGCTCGGAGCACCAGCGCTCGACAGATCCAACACCGTAAGTCCGCCCGAAGGAACAATCAACCGGTTTCCATCGGCGACCGCAGACGGGGTCGTCGAACACCCCATCTCCATCTTCCACATCGCTTTTCCGTCACTTGGAGAAACGGCTACCAAGTCCTCGCTGGATTGAAGTATCACGCCGCTTTTGCCGCTAGGCATCTTCACCAACGTCGGCGACGACCAATTCGCCTTTCGTGGGCGTTCCATCAACCATGCCGTGGTACCGTCAATGCTGTTGATACCGATCGCAAAGGAGTCCCCTTGGCACTCCACTTGAACGATGACCACTCCGTCGATAACCACCGGCGAACTGCTCATCCCAACATCATTCCCAGCCTTTGGAAAATCAGTAGCGAGGGACCGGTACCAAACCAAGTTTCCTTGCAAATCCACACACGCTAAATCGTTGGAACTAAAGAACGCAAACACGCGTTCACCGTCCGATGCAGGTGTCGGTGCAGCGTTGGCGCTCGTCGGATGGCAATAGGGCCTTCCTCTCGCCACCAATTGCTGCTCCCATCGCTGCTTGCCCGTTTTTGAGTCATAGCTCAAGAGCCTAATGCGGCGTTGATCCATTCCATCGCCCGTAGTCGTGATCACTTGATCCCCAACTACGATCGCACCACCAACGCTTCGTCCAGGAATCGCTGTCTTCCAAGCGACATTCTTCAGCGTCGCACCATCAAACTGCTCAGGCAGTTTGCTGCTTGCCGATGCTCCCAACGCCCCCGGTCCTCGAAACTGCTTCCAGTCATCAGCCACACACAACCCACCCCCGAGCGGCACCGACAACCCAATGGAAAGAAACGAACACAACCAGCTTCGCACGGTATTCCTCGACGATCGGCAACGGGATAATGAGGTCATAATGAACTTTCCAGGCTTTGCTGCGGCCAGACTTCGGAGTTAAGGTTTTGGTTCAGGAACGTAGGTTTTCAGGAACGTCGGATTTTGATTGCGTTGCTCCCGCAGTGTCACGTGAAATCGCATAGTGCAACCCCCTCGAGGCACGCGCAGAGGCCGGTCGACTACTTCGTCGAAATCGCCTTACCTGTTGAATCGCAGAGGCGAGCTTGGAAAACGTATCGCTGTGCCCAGGCTTCCTTTTGCTCATTCTGACAAACCTTGACCAGGATCTGGTTCTTCCCGGCTCGCAGTTTGATGGGAGCAACATACTGGTCGATCTGCATACCGGTGTGATACACCTCGTTGGCAATCACGAGCTTTCCATTCACCCATACCTTTTGCGCATTGATGCAACCAACTCGTATTTCGCAGTCGAGATCGGCGGGCAGTTCCACTGTCGCGAGGCCGTACACGATGCACCCCTTTTCGTTGTTGAAGACCTTCGCCAAGTCCACGATTCCCTCTGGATCAGCTGTAGTCTCAGTAACCCATTGCACCGCCCCTGACTTACCGTCGTAACTTCCTGCCAGGCTCTTTCCAGCAGCGTAGTCCAACTCCACGGCGTACTCTTTATCGAAGCTCTTGCTGCCGACATTGTCGAATGGGCCGATCAGTTTCCAAGTATCCAGGAATCCAAAATGCTTGGACTGATTGACCGTCACCCCTTGCTTCCCTAGCCTTCCAATAATCGCAACGATTTGCTCAGGATGCCGAGATGCTTCCAGGAGCGACTGCAGCACCCCTGTCTCCAACGATTCGGATGAATTGAGAACCTTGGCTACCGCTTCAAACCGAAGTTCCGGGCTGGAATCCTGAAGCATTCCGTCGAGCATCTTCGCCTTCAACTCGGCATCGTTGTCGGTCAACCAGCGAAAAACCGTGTACCGAGCTTCCGGATCCTGAGACGCATCCATCAGGAAGGCTCGCAAGGCATCGTTCGCTGATTCTGGGGATTTTCGATGCAGGGAGTTTGCAAGTCCCAACAACCAGTTCTTGCCCAGCAGCGTTGCCCCCTTCATGGATTTAAGCACATCGATCAAACCAATATCGCTGCTCTCCGACAACTGCTTGACCACGGACGCCGCAGTCTTTACGTCGCTTTCATTGTTGGGCCGTATGGTCCGAAGCACCCCTAGTTTTTCGGCATCGGTATCTGCCAACAATGCCATTGGGGTCCCCAACACCAAGGAAGCCAACACCAAGGACGCCAACAACCCGCCGCGGATGACTGACCGCCCCCAAGATAATCTCATGTCCATCGCTTTGATCGCTCTTTGTTTATAGGTTGGATATTAGTGTTTATGGATTGAATGGGAACGGATTGAAATCGGCCGAAGGCTCAAAATCAAATCCGCGATTCAACACAACATAAAGGGTTACCGTTCGGATCCCAGCATCAATGCCCGAGAACACGCATTATGGCCACATTTGCATTTGCCGAACAGTTGGGGGCAACCAGGAAAGCCCCGGAACACTGGGCAGAAGTAATACTCATGAGAGCTCTTTTGTTAATCTTGCGTCAATCACCTGAGCTTTCGCAAATTGTGGCCATCTCTAAGAACAATCCGATACCGTTGTCGGAGCTATCCACTTTCCAACGGAGGGCTCTGGCCCATCTTTTTCGGTCAGAGCCAACGATTTAAGCTGCGAACGTTGAAAACGCTGAGCGTTATGGCACCAGAACGGTTACTGAGTTTTTTCGGTAGACCGCGAAGCGTTCAAAACTCGCCACAGTCTATCTGCATGCATTTCGATATCGATTTCTCGCAAGATGTGTTCGCTGGGAGTCTCCCGCGTCGGCCGCGTGTCGCAGGCATGCTCCAACGCAGCGATTAAATCCGAGGTAGACTCATGCCGGTACAACCATCCATGTTGGAGCCTCTGATGAAGCTCGGGAAAGGCTCCATGATCAGGCGCGACATACTTGAGCCCCAGGGCCGCAGCCTCGAGCAGAAACAATCCCTTCGGCTCCGCATAGGTTGTAGGTACGCAAAACAAATCCAGGGATGACAAAAATTCCATCTTCCCAAGACGATCCACGGCTCCTGAATAATCCCAACGGCCGTCTAGTCCGGCAGCCTTCAATTTTCGTTGCTGCTCAGCCCAATAGGATTGATGCTGTGGCCCCATCCAACCCGCCATCCGCAACACATATCGAATATCGGGTCTTCGCTCGCACAAAGCGATGAACGCATCCACAAGCTGATGCAGTCCTTTCTCTGGAGCCATCCGAGCCAAATAGCCAATCGTGCACGAGTGAGGCCGCCCGCGTTTGATCCCGATCGGTTCACGCGCTCCCCACGTCGAAAAATCACTTGCTGAAATTCCGAGAGGTACGACATGGATATCCTCTTCAGGGATACCCAGCAACGCCCCCATCTTCGCGCCATAGACCTTTGAATGAACGACAAAACCAGACACCTGAGGAACCAAACCTTGCATCAACTCAATGCATCGTTTCCGATTCCCCTCAGGAAGAGAATCCAAAAAGATGTCATCGCCCTGCAACGTGACGAACACCTCGGCTTGAAGCGACTCGCGCAATTGGGGGATGCAACCTCCGATCAACAAGTTCGTAAACAACACTCGATCCGGCTTGATCTCGCTCTTCAACCACGCCACCAATCGCTCGAACTCTTTACGCTGCTGCCCCCGGTACCCCTCCAGCATCGACACCGCTAATGCTCCCAATAGCTTCGGGGATGTCTTTCCGGCATTCTTGGTCAACCATCGGATCAACCACGGTGCGTTTAAAAACGCATCGACGGAACGAGGAAGCTTGCCAAACCAACTCAGCTTCTGCTGCAAGTAAACATTGACCCCGCCCAAGAAGACCTTGTCAACACTGATGTCTGCTTCGTCGGTTCGAATTGGGGTATACACGGGTACCAGCACACAGTCATGCCCCAGGCGATTGAGAGCGCGCGCGACCGCATTATCGTTCATGCAGGAGCCGCAAAACATTCCCGCTGCCCCGGCCGTCAGGTATGCAATCTTCACGCTCTCTAATACTCCCTGGATTGGACCGACTTGGCACTGGCGCACCGAATGTTGCTCGGCAGGGAGCGCCCTCCCGTAAGCTGGGGCAACTTTGCCGATACCACAGGATGATCCTGCGGCGTTGGTAACTTAGGAAGACTTTGCGTTGGAGTATCCGTCATAATCCAACTACGGTATCCAACCCGCAAAGTTGACGTAAGTTATTGATAGGCTGCATTTTTTGAAAAATGACGGTGGATGCTCAAGCCCATTTCACCGCTTGGCCGATACGTTCGCATGCCAACGCATCTTACCTCGGTTACAAGTGTAGCCAAGTGCCGGATGCAGAGCAAAATTGCCGGTGACCCAGAACTGATCGGGCCAATGGATGGCTCGGCCGGCAGCCGTCTCTCATCTCCTCTGTGCTGAGGGGCCGGAGGGACGTCATCAGCCATGGTAGGTTGAAACTCAACGTAGGACGAGTTCAACCGTGGAAATGGGGCTTACGAAGTCACAGGAGTGCCTTTAACAAGGCACTCAACAGCCACGCCGTAGAGGGCGATTTCGGCGGCGACTTCGTGCGCCGAAATCGGTCTCAACTCCACCATGGTTTGATTGATGCAGAGCGACGGTCAGTGACCCAATGTACATAGGGAGATTTGGTTCGATGAAGTGGAACATTCTTGTTGGATCGATGGTTTTGGGTGCTAGCCTTTGCGGACAAAGCTTCGGTGGCGACCTGTTGCATCGATTGATGGGTGGTCATGGTTGCGGAGCTGCAAGCTCCTGCTGCGATACCACTGTTGCTGATCCATCGTGCGGAGCTGAAATCGCAGCTCCTTGCGGAAATGGCTGTGGACAAGGTCCAACGTGCGGTGCAGAAATTGCTGCTCCAGCATGTGACCCATGTGCAGCTGCTGCTGGCCCAAGCTGCGGCGTTGAAGTTGGTTGTGGCCCTGTGTGCCGCACTCCTGTTCTTGACAAGCTCAAGGGCCTGAAGTGCAAACTGCACAATGCTAAGGCTAACATCGGCGCTCACATCAAAGGCAAGCTCGCTGCTCTGAAGGCTCGTGGATGCGATTCGGGTTGTGGACCAACCTGCGGCGCTGAAATCGCTGGATGTGGCGCTGGCCCAACCTGCGGTGCTGAAATCGCTGCTCCTTGCGGAAACGGCCCAACCTGCGGCGCTGAAATCGCTGCTTGTGATCCATGTGCAGCCCCAGCTTGCGATAGCGGCTGCGGACTTGGAAAGCGTCATGCTGGCTTGCTCAGCAAGATTTTCAAGCACAAGGGCGGATGTGATTCGATCGCTTGCGACGCAGCACCAGCTGGTTGCAGCTCTTGCGGAAGCTCCCCAGCAGCAGCACCTGCTGCTCCAGCTGCCGCTCCAGCTCCAGTGGTTGATCCACACGCTTACATGAACACCAATCGCCGTGTCATTCAAGCTAGCAGCACCCGAGTTCGTTAATCACGACTTGGACCGCTAGGGTTCAGATACGAGCGAAAAA
>Ga0315902_10014468_pt1 | contig 10136 bp, 9 predicted proteins | sample LakEriMetagenome_9_FD_203523 | JGI IMG/M metagenome (GOLD analysis project Ga0315902, IMG submission 203523) | Freshwater fungal communities from buoy surface, Lake Erie, Ohio, United States - Buoy 12 MA117 | ecosystem: Environmental > Aquatic > Freshwater > Lake > Lake biofilm | place: USA...
ACTACAAATCTCGTCATACGGCGGATACCGAGCGGCGCCTGCGCGAGGCCGGATTGCAACCGGGATTCATGGTCGATTGCAGCCATGCCAACTCGGCGAAGAATCCCCGGCGTCAGGCCATCGTCTGGCGCAACGTCCTCGCCCAGCGCCGCCGCGGACGCACCTCGATCATCGGCGCGATGCTGGAAAGCAATCTGGAGGAGGGGAACCAACCGGTTTCCAAGGATCGCAAGAAATTGCGTTACGGCGTGTCCGTGACCGACGCGTGCATCGACTGGAAGACCACTGAAAAACTCCTGCGTGCCGCGGCGGAAAGCGAAGGGAAGATCCGCGGCAGTTTGCGTCTTGCCGTGAAATGAACCCGCTCGACACGCCGGTTCGGGAGGCGGCGTGGGCGGCAATCGATTTCGAGAGCGCCGGAGCCGCGCCCGGACGCAGCGATGAACCCGTGCAGGTCGGTATGGCGGTCATGCGCGGCGGCGCCGTGATGGGTTTCTTCCGCAGCTACATCCAATCGCCCGTTCGCATCACGCGAAGTGCGCGTGCCGTGCACGGGATCGGGGATGCGGACATCGCCTCGGCACCGTTCATGACCGCGCTGTGGCCGGAATACAAATCGCGCCTGGCCGGCGCGGTGGTCGTGGCGCACGGAGCGGGCACGGAAAAGCGTTTCCTCCGCGCCTTTCCGTTGCACGGATTCGGTCCCTGGCTCGACACGCTCGCCATGGCGCGGGCTGCTTTGCCCGACTTGCCGGAGCATTCGCTCGGCGTGGTCACGCGGGCCCTCGGCGCAGAGGACGAAGTGCGCGCTTTGTGTCCGGAGCACGGATGGCATGACGCGCTGTTCGACGCGGTGGCCTGCTTGGTTGTCCTGCGGCGCATTGTCGAGACTTGTGCGTTGCAGGATGCCACGGTCGGCGAGTTGATCTCCGCGGATCCGGCGGCCTACCGTCGTCGTCGCGCGCTGTTGCAAACGGCGCGGTCGGCTGGCTGGGCCGGTTGATTTTTTGTGCTTTGCCAGAGGGGCGGACGGCCTCTTAGGATTCTCTTGTTCCCCATGGACACGCATCTCTATCTCTCCCTCATTCCCGAGGCGCTCATCATTTCCCAGCTGCCTCCCGACAAATTTGGCGCCTATCTCGCCACCGGTTCGAGGCGCCAGATCGAAGGCCCGGCTATCTTTTTCGAAGTCGACCAAAACGCGGATTTGTCCGGCTTCCGCATGGACGAGGCCCGAGCCCGGTGCAAAGTCCATCGCGACGGCTCGCCGCGCCGCTCGACTTACATTGCTGTTTTCAATGTCCTGCCGCGTGTTCCGCTTTCCGCCCTGCGCAAAGTTTACCTCACCACGCCGTCCGGTCTGACACTCGGACTCGATCCGGCCGACTGGTCGGGCGACGGGCACGAGAAGTTCTTCCTCTATCAGGAACTCGGCCCGGTTTATCCGCGCGTGGCCAGCCGGCTTGGGCCGAAGGCGTTCTGCGAATTGGTCACCGCGCCGGAAAAACTGGTCACCCTACCGCGCCTCGCTTTCATCGATCTCAAGCTCGGCAGTCTCGCCTCCGACACCGACATCCAGCTCGACGGCAGCTTGCCTTACCAAAACCCGGAACACCTGCGCGAATGTCTGCGTTCCCTGCGCGACAATCCTGAGCGCATGACCAAGATTGTTTACCGCGGCATGCGTCCGGACATTCTTTTCTCGATGGTCCGGACCGGCCTCTTTGTCGGCGACACAACCGGCCTGCGTTTCTTCCCCATGCCGTCCGAGGACAAGCTCGAGACGGATCACACGCTTTGGTGGCATTCCGCCCAGGCGGTGAAGGGATACTGAAGCGCCGGGCGTCATTTTCACATCATGGAAAACCTCCACTTCCTCGTCCCCCTGTTCGGCCTCGCCGGTTTGGCCGTGGCGTTCATCACCTACCGTCGCATCGTCCTCGAGCCGGGAGGCGAGGGGCGCGTCGCGGAGATCGCCGGGCAGATCCACGCCGGTGCGATGGTCTTCATGCGCCGCGAACTTTTCCTCATTGGCGCGTTCGCCATCGTGGTGGGCGGACTGCTCAGTCTCAAGGATCCGTGGGAGTCCCTCGCCTTCTTCCTCGGCGCGTCGGCCTCCTCCCTCGCTGGATTCATCGGCATGTATTCCGCCACGCATGTCAACGTGCGCACCGCGCTGGCCGCGCACAACAAAGGCTCGGGCGCGGCGCTGACCACCGCCTTTTTCGGGGGCTCGATCATGGGGCTGACCGTGGCCTCGATGGGGCTTCTCGGCGTGGGCTCGCTCTTCCTCTTCTTTGGCAACTCGGAAAAAGACGTGCACGTCATCCACGGCTTCGCCATGGGCGCCTCGCTTGTCGCCATTTTTTACCGCATCGGCGGTGGCATCTTCACCAAGGCGGCCGACGTCGGTGCCGACCTCGTCGGCAAAGTCGAGGCGGGCATCCCGGAGGACGATCCGCGCAATCCGGGTGTCATTGCCGACAACGTGGGGGACAACGTGGGTGACGTCGCCGGCATGGGCGCAGATCTGTTCGAGTCCTACTGCAACGCCATGATCGCCTCCATGGCCATCGCGGCCACGCTGACCATCGCCCAGTGGGAAACGCTGGCCGCCGCCCGCGGCAATCTCATGTTCCTGCCGCTTGCCCTGGCTTCGACCGGTTTGCTCTGCTCTCTGGCCGGCATCGGCTTGGTCAAACTTTCCGCCAACAGCCAACCGGCCCGCGCCCTTCGCACTGGGACGATTGGCGCGGCCACGCTATTCGTTCTTCTCGCCGGCGGTGTCATCAGCCAACTCGGCGTCGACCTTAAAGTCTGGGTCTGTGTCCTCATGGGCTCGGTCGGCGGGATCGCCATCGGACTCTCCACCGAATACTACACCGGCGGCGCGCCGATGAAGTCGATCTCCAAGGCCGCGCTGACCGGCGTGGCCACCGTGATGATCCGCGGTCTCGCTGTGGGCATGTTCTCCGTGGTCATCCCGCTCGCCGTGGTTGCTTTTGTCATACTCGGGGCGAGCCATTTCGCCGGACTCTACGGCGTGGGCATCGCCGCGGTCGGTATGTTGGCCACCATCGGTATCACCATGAGCATCGACGCCTATGGTCCGATCGCCGACAACGCCGGAGGCATCGCCGAAATGGCGGGCATGGGCAAGCAGACGCGCTCGATCACCGACAAACTCGACGAAGTCGGCAACACCACCGCAGCCATCGGCAAAGGCTTCGCCATCGGAGCCGCCGCGTTCGCCGCGCTGGCCATCATCGCCGCGTTCATCAACGTGGTGAAAATGAACAACCCCGGCTTCCAGTTGCTGGTCTCCGATCCGCGCGTGCTCACCGGCATCTTCATCGGCGGCTTCATTCCGTTCCTTGTCAGCGCGCTGTCTATGACCGCGGTGGGCGAGGCTGCGCAGGAGATGATCGAGGAAATCCGCCGCCAATTCCGCGAGATCCCCGGACTTCTCGAGGGCACGGGCAAGCCGGATGCCGCTTCGTGCATCCGCATCGCGACCGATGCCGCCGTCAAGCGCATGATCCTTCCGGCTAGCGTGGCCGTCGGCGCGCCAGCTGTTGTCGGTTTCGGACTGGGCGCCGCGACTTTGGGGGGGATGCTGGTCGGCGCGCTGCTCAGCGGCGTTCTCCTTGCGCTCTTTAGCGCCAATTCGGGCGGGGCGTGGGACAACGCCAAGAAATTCATCGAGCACGGAAACTACGGCGGCAAGAACTCCGACGCGCACAAAGCCTGCGTGGTCGGCGACACGGTCGGCGATCCGCTCAAGGATACCTCCGGCCCTTCGATGAACATCCTCATCAACGTGATGTCGATCGTGGCCCTGGTCATCGCGCCGCTGTTGAAGTAGCGGCGGGCAAGGAATCTTCGGCGAGCCTTCCCCTGCGCCGTTCGTCAACCCGTCACAACTGGCAAGGCTTCAGCGTGTTGAGGGTGGTTCGCACCTCGCGCACGACCTTGCCGTCGACGTCGCGGATTTCGAGTTTGATCGGCGGATCGTCCTGCTGCCAGTCCACTTCGATCAGGCCGAAGTTGGGCTGGTTGTAGATCTCGGTCCCTTCGACCCGGAAGCGGTTCACCTCCTCGGGGAGGCCGGTTTGGTTCAGTCCGCTCGAGGTGACTTCGTACAAGGAATAGAAGGGTCCGCCGTCGGTCTCGGGCGGGAGCACGGAAATTTCCGAGAGATGCCGGTCGCCGCTCAGAATGACGACGTTCGTCGCGTTGTCGCGGATGGCATCGAGCAACTTTTTCCTCTCGCGCGGCAGGTTGCCCCATTTTTCCCAGCCGTGCTCGTTGGGAATCACCTGGATGCTGCTGACCAGCAGGCGCAACTCCGCCGGCTTCTTCAACTCCTCGATGAGCCAATTCCATTGTTCCTCTCCAAGCATGCTGCTGTCGCTATCCTCGTCCGGCAGATAGCGGCCGACTTTCTTGCCCGCCTCCGCGCGCGCGGCTCGCAGTTCCTCCTTGGTCATTTTGCGTATCGGTCCGCGGAACCATCTCGTGTCGAGTAGGATGACCTGCACGCGCTTGCCTTCAGGTCCGAAAATTTTCGCATCGTAGATGCCGCCGCGCTTGCGAATGGGCGAATCCTCCGGTGTCTTGAAAAAATCCATAAAGGCTTTCTTGGACGCCTCTTTGCCTTCCCACTCGGCTCCCACATCGTTCTTCCCGTAATCATGGTCATCCCAAGTGGCGATGATTGGGGTGGTTTCGCGCAACTTGGCGAAGCCGGTAATGCAAGCCAGTCCGTCGTAGCTGGCCTTGAGTTTTTCCGGATCCGCGGTGTCCGCATAAACATTGTCTCCGGTGAAAATGAAGAGCTGCGGCTCCAGTTTGTTGATCGCGTCCCAGATGGGCTGCGGACGGTGCTCGTTGGCGCAGGATCCGAAAGCGATGCGGGAGAGGGGTTCTTCGGCGCCAAGAGGCGTCATCGCAGCGGCAAGGACTAAAGCGCAGCATACGGAGCGGATATTCATGGTGCGCCCAAATTACACCCGCCTCGCGGCGGTCAAAGCGGAATCGCGCTGCAGGATTGCCAAGCGCCCCTGCCGATATTAACTAGCTCCCATGCAAGATCCTGTCGTCAAATCCGCCATGCGCGGTCTGATCATGTCCCACATTTCTCTCGGGTTGGCTGGAGGCATGGCGGTCACCTTGTTCGGACTTCTGGCCTTCACGCAGGCCTATCCGTTGGTTGTGGTGGTTCCCGTGGTGGCGTTGGCTATTGTCACCGTCGGCGCGCTTTATCTCCTGCAGGTCGACGCGGCAAAACGCAAGAAGCAGGACTGATCCCGCCGCTGCTCGCGGCCTCTGTGTGAAAACGAATCCCGGCGTCCGCATCGGTCTCGCCGGCTGGAGTGAGGCGGTAAGCCGTCACCGCGCGAGTTTTCCCGCGCCTTTACCCGGGGATTGTTCCGCCCTGGCCAAATACGCCACCGCGTTCGATTTCGTCGAAATCAACGCCAGCTTTTACCGCCAGTTCCGCGCCGAGACCTACGGCAAATGGGCGGACGATGTTCCGGATGGTTTCCGCTTCGCGGTGAAGATGCACCGGCAGATCACGCATTATACGCGGCTGAAGAACGGGGGATTGCTCGAGCCGTTCTTCGAATCCGTCGCCGGTCTCGGTGAAAAGCTAGCCGCCGTGCTTGTCCAGCTTCCACCCTCGCTCGTTTTCGACTCTGCCGTGGCAACCGCGTTCTTCGACGCGTTGCGCGCCCGTTACGCGGGTCCCGTGGTCTGCGAGCCGCGGCATGATTCATGGACCGCGCCGGACGCCTTGGCTTTGCTCGCCGCTCACCGCATCGGCTTGGTGCAGATCGAAATTCCTGCGCCCGAGCGGGAGAGGGGACACAATGATGTTCCCCTCTACATTCGTCTGCACGGTTCGCCCCGTCGCTATTACAGCGCCTACAGCGATGCGCAGCTGGCCCAGCTGGCTGAATTCCTCCGGCTCAATCCCAAGCGCCAGCGCTTCGTTGTTTTCGACAACACGGCGAGCAACGCGGGCGTGCGCAACGCCCTCCATCTGAGGCAACTCGTCGCGCCGGACTGACCCCTCGTGCGTTGCGGCCTTTGATTGCCGGGCGGCAGGCTTATAGTAAGAGCAGGCGCCTGGCGCCGCCCATGATCTCACGCCGCAAGGAAAAGTATCCGGTCAGTCCGTCTCTCCTGCAGTATCTGCACCACTTCGGGCGCCGCGCGGACATTCCCATCGTTTACGACGACCTCCTCCGCTTCGACACCTCGATGCCCTACGAGAACCCGTCCGGGCGCGAAACCCTCTGGCTCAGCGTTGCCTACGCCCCGGAGGTCATGGCCGAGCTCCAACCGCAGCTTACCCGCATCTACGCCATGCTCAAAGTCGGCGGCGACCTCTCGCGCCTCGACCACCTTTCCGTCGAGCGCATCGACTTCGGCGACTTCGGCAACTCCCGCCCGTTCCGCATCCGCATCATCAACCGCTTCAACGGCAACACCGACCACTACTATGTCAAATATGCCGACGCTTCGCGCATCTACGGGCTGGAACTCGAACACGTCCTCTCGCCTTTTCGCATGAATTACCTCGTGCGGGAAAACACCTTGGTCGAAGAGCACATCGCCGGCGTTCCGGGCGACGATTTCATCCGGAGTTACCTCGGACGCGACGATGTGAACAAGGTCCGTATCGCCAAGGAATTCGTCAAATTTGCCGAGCGTTGCTACCTCCGCCTCCTCGGCGACATGCGCGCGGTCAACTACATCGTCGACATCACGCCTGACTTCGAGGAAGTGCAATACCGCGTCCGTCCGATCGACTTCGACCAGCAGTGCTACGAGAAACGCCTCGAGGTCTACCGTCCGCATCTCTTCCCCGACAACAAGCCGGTCGAGGAATTGGTGCGCACCCACCTCAATGTGCCGACCATAGTGCAATACCGTCAGGAAGAACGCTCCCAGACCGCACGCCGCATCCAGGCCGAAAGCCGCCGCTACACCGCGTTGCTCTCCACCATGCGCAAAACGCCTATCGCGCCTCCCGACCATGTGGAACAGCTCGCGGCGGAACTCAACGCCTACCACGAGTGCAAGGACTTCTCCGGAGCCGCATCGATGGCCGACCTCGTCGTCCGCCATCTGCAGCGTCTGCTCAGCGACGAAATCCGCGAGTGATCAGCTCGGCCGCGCGATAACAGAGAACAGACGGGGCCACTCCTGATCAAGGCACTTGGTGAGCGAGCAGCTTGTGCGCGGCGGCAAGCTGCTCCCAAAAAGCATCCGACCTCCCTCCCAGCGCGACTCCATAAAGGCGCGTGTTATCTTCCTCCCACACGAGGGCGACGCAGTCCGACGCAGCTGCAGTGTAACCCACTTTGCCGCCCTGACAGTGCGGGTGCCGATGAAGAATGCCGAGCGGGTTGCTTAAAAGCTGGGTCCTGCCGTCGGTCTTGCGCCAAAAGAGAAACTTGGTGGCGTTCGCCTGCCGGATCAGCGGATTGGCGTCGGCTGCCTCGAGTATTCGGACCATGTCATTTGCAGTCGTGCGTTGGCCGCTAACCGTGAAGCCGGCGCTGTCCTTGAAGACAGAGTTCGTTGCGCCCAAGCGTCGGGCCATGGCCGTCATTTTTGCACCGAACGCCGATTCGCTGCCACTGTTGTCCCGGGCCAAGGCCCGAGCCGCGTCGTTTGCGCTCACCACAAGCATGGCCTGCAACAACTCTCGGCGGGTGTAGGTTCCGCCGACCGACTTCGGCAACCTCGTGCGGGGGCAGTTGGAGTCGGCCGCTGTCACCGTGACTGGTTTGTCCAAGTTTCCGGCCTCGGCAATAACCAGGGCGGTAACAAGCTTCTGCAGGCTGGCTGCTTGGCGAGGTTGGTCGGCATTCTTGGCCGAGACCACGCTGCCGGACGCAGCGTCAACAATGATCAGCGACGCCGCCTCTACACGGTCAACAGCTTTTCGGCCAGGGTATGAACCGTTGAATTTTGGATGAAAAGGTCGCGCCATTGCGCTGCAGGCAGAGAACATCAGCAAGGACAGCAATATGAGGGCGAGGCCGGGCCGAACCATGCCGGCATGAAAGGCCGTGGGCATGCAGAGAGCAAGCCTGTCCGCCCACGTCGGAGCCCATTTGGTAACGCGACTGCCGCGGAAGTCTTTCACCACAACTACGGCGACGACAGAGGACATTATCTCCGGCAACAGCCATTGATTGCGTTGAAGCGCGCTGTGAGGTTTGCGCCGCAAATCCAGTATTCTTGCGGATTAACAGGTCACTCGCCTGAATGAGCAAATGGCAGCGCGCACGGGATTCGAAGGGAAGCCCGTAGTTTTGACAATCAGGAAGTTATGGGGCCACCCCCCTCTTGCAACGTGGTTGCAATCGCTTTCCTGATGAAAAACAACACCAACAAAGCTCCTGTCCATGTTGAGCGTTCGCGCGACATGGCCGTAAATATATACCATGCACCCTCTCGTGGCTACGAGTCTTACGCCATGACGTATTACTCGGGCGGTAAGCGGCGCGTGTCTCGCGCACGATCGCTCGAAGCAGCCAAGACAAAGGCCAAGAGCATTATCCAGCAGATCAGCTCTGGGGCCGGGCGCATTGCCATCCTCAATCCCATTCAAGTTGTCGATTACCTCGAAGCCACCAAGACGGTGCGCACGCTGGGACTGGCTAGGTTGGTTGATATGACCGAGGATTACGCAGCTGCCCGCAGTCTTCTTCCTTCTGGGACGACGTTGCGTGCGGCTGCGGCCGAGTACCGCAAGGCGCATGATCGCAAGGCGAAATTGGCTTCGGTGACCGTCTCGGACCTCGTAGCCAAGCTTGTTGCGGCCAAGGAGGCCGAACGGCTGTCGTGGCGCTATTGCGAGGACGTCAAGATGCGGCTCAAGCCATTTGCTCAGGCTTTCAAGTGCCAGATCGGTAGTGTCACGGCTGCTGAGATCATTGAGTGGCTCGATCGCACCAAGGTCGCCGGTCGGACGCGCAACAACTACCGCAAGATGATCATCACGCTCTTCAGGTATGCGCGGACCATGGGACACTTGCCCCGCAATGAGGTGACTGAGGCTGAGTTGGTCCCGGTGGCCAAACCCAAGCCTGCCCCCATTGGCATCTACACCCCTGACGAGCTGGAGTTGATCATGCGTGTTACACCGGATCGATTGAGGCCGTCGGTAGCCATTGCCGCTTTTGCCGGCATCCGCTCGCACGAGATCCTGCGCTTGGACTGGCAGGATGTGAATCTGGAGCAGGGGCACATTGTTGTTTCTGCGAGCAAGGCAAAAACGGCCAGTCGGCGTCTGGTGCCGATTGTCCCCACGCTGCGAGCTTGGCTTGAGCGCCACACCGAGCGCAAAGGCCTGATTGCGCCGGGGTTTTCCCAACCGCAGAGCTGGAATCGATCTGTTGGCTACGGCATTGAACGCTACAACAAAGCAGCGAAAGAGGCCGGTCGGGTGGTTATCCCGCGGGTCCACAACGGTCTCAGGCACAGCTTTGCCAGTTACCGTTTGGCAATCCTCAGGAACGCAGCTGAGGTTTCGCTCGAAATGGGCAACAGTCCGCAAAAGCTCTTCGCCAATTACCGCGAGTTGGTGACAGAGAGCGATGCCAAGCGCTGGTTCTCGGTCCTGCCTGAGGACAAGTGATGCTGGAAGTTGCGTCCGGTTGACACAGGTCAACAGACGTTATGAAAAATCTCATCACCGCAGAAGATGTTGCCAGCATGCTCAATTTGTCCCGTGCCACTGTTTGGAGGTGGTGCCGCGATGGCATGATTCCTCACCGCAGACTTGCCGGGCGCACGATTCTGTTTTGTCCCAAAGAAATCGATCGATGGATTCTGAGTAATTCAGCCGGGCCTGCTGTTCCGTCAGATGGGCTGGAGCCCGGCCACGAAAGCTTTCAATCCAGCCTGTAGCCTTGTCTGAGGTTCATACTTGAGGTGCCTTTGTGCTTTGCCGATGTCGGCCCAGGTTTCGCGCATGTCCGCGGCTTGTGCTGGCAGCCGCTCGATAGTCGCCGCTTTGCCGGTGATCTGCTCCAAGGTTTCAACCAATTTGGCCAGCGTGATGCGATGCCCACTGCCAAGGTTGAAAACCTCGTAAGGCGTTTTGCGGAAGT
>Ga0315902_10014469_pt1 | contig 10136 bp, 12 predicted proteins | sample LakEriMetagenome_9_FD_203523 | JGI IMG/M metagenome (GOLD analysis project Ga0315902, IMG submission 203523) | Freshwater fungal communities from buoy surface, Lake Erie, Ohio, United States - Buoy 12 MA117 | ecosystem: Environmental > Aquatic > Freshwater > Lake > Lake biofilm | place: USA...
CTGCTCCGGCGGCGTGGATTCCGGCGATTCCCCGCCTCCCCCAGCTCCCGGACGCGTCACCAAGGTGCCACGCCCCCAAGGCATGAGGTCATCCATCGCGTCCACCGCACCAAACCAAGGCCAGCCCCCCACCTGATAAACTCCAATCATTCTGGAAATACTTCTCAGCCATGATCGCAAGGACGGATACCCGTTCCGGGGCAGCCGGTCCGAGTAGCGCGGCAGGGAAAATCCGGCTGCAGGAAGCGCAATCATAAGAGAATAACTTGGGTGGCATGACGTTCCGCGGGCAAAACGAGGCAAGCAGGCCGTCAGAACTTAAAATTTAACTATTCCTTATAATCTAGGGTGTGTTGCCTTGGCAATCGTGTATTTTCAGAATTTTCACCCTTGCATAGAATTACTCAAATGCTGTTCGTTAGAACAATTGGAGGTTTTAGAGATACCCTCAAACCAAGCAGCTCAAGGAGCTAACTCGTTTCCTGCTCCCGATACCCCAAAACGTCTCCTACGTTTTCACGATGCCATGTTGGCAGGTGTGGCTCCTCGGCATGCCCACCTCTATTATTTGCGTCACAGCCCCAAGAGGAATCTCGACAGATCACCCGAAGTATTGCTAGCCTCGCGGAAATTGAAACAAATCTGACCCAACAACCGCCATGGCCAAGAAACCTGCTCCCAAAAAGGCAACTGCCAAAAAGCCCGTCTCCCCAAAAAAGCCGGCTCCCGTTAAAAAAGCAGCGCCAGCCAAAAAGAAGCCGGTTCCTGCCAAAAGTCCCTCGGCCGTAAAGCCCAAAGCCTCTCCCAAGCCCGCCGCTGCGGCACCCGCAAAAAAAGCGGAGCCGGCTCCTGTTTTAAAACCTGTGTTTGAAGCTCCGGCGGCCAAACCTGCTCCAGTTGCGCCCGCAGCTCCAAAAATCGTCATGAAAAGCGGCGCTGGCGGTGCCACCTCTCTCACGATCTCCGCCCAATCTTCCGCTGGAGCAGCGGCAAACGGCAACACGCATCCGGCGAACATCCTTGTGCTCGTGAGCAGCAATGGCTGGCCTGTCACTGATCTGACGAAAGATCATTTCACCATCATGGAGTACTTCGAGGTTCCCGGCCAGCAGGCTCCCTTCAGCAACAACATCACCTCCTTCCGCAATGTCGGCACGGGTGCCTACCTGCTCCAGGTGAAGCCGATCAACGGCGCTCCTTGGCGCACGGGTCATCATCTCGCGCAGATTCTCGTCTCCTCGGCGGACGACCGTCAGGGCCAGGGAGCGGTAAAACTGATCATCCGCTGATTTCCCCGGCTGCGGATTCGTGATCGACAGCAGAAACGGCTCCGCTAGCATGCGCGGCATGAACCGCCGTTCCTTCCTCGCACGCTCCCTCGCCGCGGCTGCAGCGCCGTCATTTGCCAATGCCGCCATCCAGGGCGGAAAACTCGCCATCGGCCTCGACCATTTCTCAGTACGCGCCACCGGCTGGAAAGCCGCGCAATACATCGACTACGCCGCGTCTTTGAAGCTCGACACGATCTTCCTTTCCGAGCTCATCGTGTTTGAAAACTTTGAGGACGCCTATTTGAAGAGCCTCAAGGAGCAGGCCGACCGACTGGGCGTGAAAATCTACGTCGGCACCGGCAGCGTGTGCGAAAGCTCGAACACGTGGAAGCCCGCGAACGGAACCGGCGCGGATCATCTCGCCCTCACCATCAAGATCGCGAAGGCCCTGGGTTCCCCCGTCGCCCGCTGCTATCTCGGCAATCAAAAAGACCGCTCCACGGACGGCGGCATCGAGAAGCACATCGAAAACACAGTCAAATCCATCAAGGCCAACCAAACACGTGCCGAGGCCGAGGGCATCAAAATCGCCATCGAAAACCACGCGGGTGACATGCAGTCGCATGAGTTGAAATCACTCATCGAAGCCGCGGGCAAAGGCTACGTCGGAGCAAACATCGACCCCGGCAACGCAGTCTGGGCGCTGGAGGAGCCGCTCAAGCATCTCGAAGTGCTCGGCCCGCTCACCATCTGCAGCAGCGTGCGCGACAGCATGCTCTGGGAGGATGAAAAAGGTGCCGTCGTCGTGCAATGGACAGCTGTCGGAGAAGGCATCGTCGATTTCAAAGCCTACGCGAAACGGTTCGCCGAGCTGGCCCCCGGCGTTCCGCTCCAGGTCGAGACCATCTCCGGTTTCGCACGGCCTTTTGAGCATCAAAAAGACGACTTCTGGAAAATCTTCCCCAACCATCGCGACAGCGGCATGTTCAAAGCCTGGCTCGCCATGGCGAAGCGTGGCAAAAAGATCGACAGCTTCAAAGCCCCCGACGGACCCGGCAAAAAAGACGCCGAAATCGCCTACCAGAAGGCCGAATGCGAACGCAGCTTTGCCTGGCTGCGCGCGAATGCGTGATTGCATCCGGTCCTTTTCGCGATACATCGCTTCATCACGAATGCGTGGATAGCTCAGTGGTAGAGCGGCTCGTTTACACCGAGTTGGTCGGGGGTTCGAATCCCTCTCCGCGCACCACCTCAGCGATTCATGCCCGCCTGCCAGATCGAGGAATATGACGACACACCGCAGGCGCGGGACGAACTGATCCCATGGCTCGTCAGAACCGACGCCCAAACTCTCAGCGCCGAAACATGGCGACGACGGCTGTCTCATTGGTGGGATGAAAACCCTTTTTCCAGCCTTTGCGTCGAAAGGGGATGGCTGCTGCGGTACGAGGGTGAAATCGCTGGTTTTCTGGGGCTCATTCCCGCCTGCTATTCTGTGAACGCGGAACCGTCCCCCGCCTACATTGCCAACACCCGCCGTGAAGGAGCTTTTGCAACGCTCCGGTTGGAGATGTTTGACTGACATTCGCCGTCGCTTCGTGCCGCTCGGCCTGCCGTCCAGGCTTCTTTCATTCCGCGAATGGCCCTCTTTGCCGCCGGGACGGTTCATCACACGCGACCCGGCATTGGTGCGCGGCATCGCGACGCGACGCGTGTCATGCGCCGGTGTGCAAAAGTGGATCACGCCGGACTATCTGCGCTGGTTCGCCACATCGCCGATGCGGAAGCACGAATTCGCGGGTGTGATCGATGACGCAGGCTGCCTCAGTAGCTACTTGTTTCTCACCTCAAAGCGCATCCGCGGCATCCCCGCATGGATGGAGATCGACCACTTCACGACGGAAGGCACACACGACGAGTTGCATGCCTTGGTCGGCGAAATCGTGCGGCAACCCGCGCTGTTCGGAGATCAGAGGATGCTTTCGCTCGCCAGCTTTCCCGATGACCGCTCGTGGGAAGGTTGCCCTGCCCTGCATGAGCGCACGGAACATGTCTGCCACTGCTTTGCGATCCCCGGACACCTTCAATCGCTCGCAAAACTCACCGTGCTCGCCGAAGGCGACTGGGGTCTTTAGACGAGCCTCTCGATCACTGCCAGGAGGTGATTGCCGGTGGCAAAGGTGTCTGCGGTCATCATGTCGTCGGGGATTTGCACGCCAAGTTCCTGCTCGATTTCCATGAGCAGATCAATCGAGGCCATCGAGTCGAGGCCGAGCTTGCCGAGGTCCTCGTCCATGGGCACATCGCTGCCGGGTGCGAGGAAGCGTAGCTTCGGGCGGAGGATTGCCTGGAGTTTCGGGGTGAGATCAGTGGCGGTCATTTTGGAGGGAGGGCCGATTAAACATCACGTTGGGAATTGTGCCAGCACTGGAAAACCCACTTTTCGATCTCTTCGGTGCCGCGGTAGGCCACCTCCCAAGGCGTCTCATGGCTCAAAAAGCCCAGCAGACTGGCGGTGAGGCCGTAAGCGCCCACGTTGGGCACGGCGAGCACATCGCCGACTTCGACCGGGGGCATCTTCTGGCCGCGGGCGAGGCTGTCGAGCGGGCTGCAAAGCGGCCCGACGACATCAGCGACGATTTCGCCCTCTCGTTGGGCCGTCAGATTGATCAAGGTGATCGCGGCACGCGGAATGCGGCCGAGACCGGACATGCCACCGAGGTGGTGGATGCCGGTATCGAGCACGACGAAGGTCTTCGAGCCGGCTTTTTTCACATCGAGCACAGTGGTGAGCAGCATGCCGCTGCTCGCGGAAAGATAGCGTCCGCTCTCAAAGCAAAGCTGGGACTTGCCAAACAAGGGCGAGGCTTTCCAAACAGCCTCCAAAGCCTCGCGCAGCCCCGTCAGATCACTGCCCACGGCATCGCTGGCATAGGGCCAAGGAAAGCCGCCGCCGACGTTCACCACCTCGCATGCAAAGCCGAGCGCGGCCGAAATGCGCACCGCGATGTCGAGGGCGCATTGCGTGTTCTTCGCCAGCGCCTCGACGGAGGCCACTTGCGTGCCGAAATACACATGCACGCCGTTGATCATGAGGTTTGGCAGCCTCAGCCGCTCCGCCGCGCCCTCGGCGAGCAGCAGGGCCTCATCGAAGCCGAACTGGCTCTCCACGCCGCTCATCGCCAGTCGCGCATCGGGTGCCTGCTGCGGGTTCACGCGGAGCATGGCGGTGATCTTCACGCCAGCCTTCGCCGCCATCTGGGAAAGTCGCGCCGCGTCCGTGAAGCTCTCGCAGGAGAAATGCGTGACACCGTTCTCCAACATGCGGGCGATCATCTTCTCCGATTTGCCCGGACCACCAAACACGATGCCATCCGTGAAGCCCGCGTTTTGGGCCGCCCGCAGCTCGCCATCGGAGGTGATCTCCGCCCGCACGCCCTGCTCACGCAGCTCGCGGGCGATGGCGGGCAGCGGGTTGGCCTTGAAGGAGTAGTAAAGCCGCGAGCCCTCCGGCAGTTCGCGTTTCAACGTGACGGCCCGAGCCTTCACGGCATCAAGATCATACGCGAACAGCGGCGAGCCGTGCTTTTCGATCAGTTGATGGGCGAAGGCAGTATTCATGGTCATCTCCTAGATAGCTGTCGATCTTGAACGATCATTCCAAGGACTGCCCGCCAGCAGGACTGGCTCCGAAAAGCGGCAGCAGGCTGCCGCAGTCCAAAGACTTCGTCATTCGAGATTGGGCATTCTTTCGTCATTCGGTATTCGGAATTCGTCATTGCTCCGCCAGGAGTCTCCGGAGGGCTTTTCGATCGACTTTCTGGTTTCCGGTCTTCGGCAGTTCCGGCAGCAAAAACACGCGATTGGGCACTTTGGCAGGTTCGAGTTTCGAACTGAGCGACTGGATGATTTTTGGCTCGTCGAGCGTGGCCTCGGAAACGCTCACAAACAAGCACAGCAGGTCCTTGGCCTCGTCTTTGACGCAGCCGGCGGCCACGATGCCCAGGATGCGGCAGGCCTCCTCCTCGACCTCGGCCGGGCTGAGTCGATGGCCTTTGTGCTTGATGAGGAAATCACTGCGTCCGTGGAAGTGCAGAAAGCCCTCGGCATCGACGCTGCCGTAGTCGCCGCTCACCAAAACACGCGAGTGGCATTCGCCGATGAACTTGTAGCGCTTCGCGGTCTCCTCTGGCGCCCGCCAATAACCGAGGGCGAGATGACGGCCACGCACACACAGCTCGCCCGTTTCACCGGGAGGCAGGCGGTTGCCGTTCGCGTCGATGGCAAAGACCTCCGTGCCATCGAGCGGCCTGCCGACGGACTCGGGCTTTGCCTCCAGTTCCTCCGGCTGGAGGATGGAGACGCGTTTGCACTCGGTGAGGCCATACATGGGGTGCACGCGAGCCTGCGGGAAGAGCTCGCGAAGACTCGCGATGTAGCTTTGCGGCAAATGATCGCCGGTGTTGGTGATGACACGCATCTTCGGCAGCGGCACCGGGCGGTAGCGCTGCATCTTGATGAGTCCGCCAAACAAGGTCGGCACGCCCGGCAGCACGCTGATCTCCTGCGCCGCGAGAATGCGCGGCAGTTCCGGCCCGGCCATTTCCGGCCTGCCGATGAAGACACTGGCCCCGGCGAGGGCCGCGTAGAAGATCTGGTAAAGGCCGTAGTCGAAGCTCAGCGGCAAGAAGATCGCTACCCGGTCCTCCGCCCGGTATTGCAGCCTCGCCTGGATGGCGGCGGAGACGAAGTGGACGTTGTCATGCGTCAAAATCACGCCCCGTGGCGTGCCGGTGGAGCCGGAAGTGAAGACGAGGAAGGCCGGATCAATGTCGAGACCGGGAAAAGGCACGCGTGTTGGCTCGGGCTCGGCGATCAATTCGGCAAAACCATCACCATCCGCCCACACGAGCGGTGTTTGGCCAAACTCGTCCTTCAGCGACGCGGTGGCGGTTTCGAGCAGGCCCAGCTTGGGCTCGGTTTGATCCAAAATGCGGCGCAGGCCCTCGGGCTTCATCTGCGGATGCAGCACCACGGAAATGCCGCCGATCTGCGCCACGGCAAAAAACATCAGCACCGTCTCAAGGCGGTTCTCCGTGACCATCACCACACGATCACCACGACCAACGCCCTGCTGATTCAACCAGCATGCGAGGCTGGCGACACGCCGCCAGGTCTCCGCATAGGTCAGCGACTGCGTGCCATCACGCAGGTAGATGCTCTCCGGCCACTGGCGGGCACCTTCACGCACATAGGCGGCGAGGCACCACGCGGCGTGAGGGCCGTCGAGCTCGGTCGGAGGCAGGGATGAGGTCAAAAAGCGCGTCGTGGACATGCAAACAGCGGAAACGTTAAGAGCCGCTTTCGCAGTGCGCAACCCCGTCGAGCATCTTACCTGCCTACACGAAGCCGGCGCACCGCCTGCAAGCCGCTCACCATTTCCTTCACACGAATCTCCCACGTTCCGGGGTCCTCGTTAGGGGCGGTGTCAAGGTCCCGTTGCATCGTGCCGTTCTCGGCCGCGTAGAAGCCCCTGCCTTCCGTGAGCTTGCTTGTCCTTCGCATCATCATGTCCTTAGCTCGCGGGCAGACGCCAGATTTTGACACTCGCCAGGGTCTTTGGCGAGATCGTAGATTTCCACGTCCCACGTGCCCGGTGCGGAATGTGGAGCTTCCAGCTTTGCCAGCGCATAGCGGGATCGCTTTTCTCGGAGTTTACCTTCCAAAACATCGGCTGCGTGCGCTCATGGATTTTGCTCCAGAAGACTGCGGCGACGTTTCCGCCGTCGAAGTCGGTCGCGTTGAATGGAACGCCCGTGATGGCGCAGAGGGTCGGTAGCCAGTCGGTGCCGCTGAGCACGGATTGGGTGTCCACGCGGCCTGCGGGCACTTTTCGCGGCCAGCGGACGATGAAGGGCACGCGCACCCCGCCTTCGTAATCGCCATGTTTTCCGCCCCGAACGTGCGGACCAGCGTAACCGAGCAGATGATGCGCCAACCGGGCTTTTTTGGCGGCGAGAGGCTTTTTGGCAGCATTTTTCGCGTTTCGCTCACGCAGCACATCCTGCGGCGAGGAGGGGCCTTGGTCGCTGTTGAAGACGACGAGGGTGTTTTCGGTCAGTTTGAGCTCGTCGAGCTTCGCCAGCAGGCGACCGATGTCTTGATCCATGGAAAAAGCCTCGCCGAGGAAGCGCCGCATCGCGTCATCCACATCGCCGCCATGCTTTCGCACGGCGTCCAACTTCTCGCGCTGATAGTCGGAGAAGTCGGCGTCCTTCACTTTCAGGCTGGCGAACTCATCGACGAACTTCTGCGTCGGATCGACCGGATGATGCGTGATGTGGCCCCACACATTCATGCAGAAGGGCACGTCCTTGTGCTTCTCCACGAAGGCGATGGCGTTGTCATACACACGCGTGTCCTTGCCGCCATCGACGGGCTTTGGAGCCGCGTTTTCCTCGTCGGAACCGATCACATCAATGCCATACGTTCCCGGCGTCATGCTCGGTCCGATGTGCCATTTGCCGAAGTGGCCCGTGGCATAGCCTGCCTTCTTCATCAGCTCCGTCACCGTCACGCGATCCCCAAAGCCAAAGCTGGCGGGATACTTCGCAAAGGTCGCCGGACGCTTGCCCGTCATGAGGCCCGTGCGTGCCGGGCAGCAGGTCACGCCCGTGGCATAGAACTGCGTGAAGCGCGTGCCTTCCCGCGCGAGGCGGTCGATGTTCGGCGTCTTCGCATAGGGATGTCCGTAACATGCCGGATCACCCCAGCCGTAGTCGTCCGCGAGGATGAAGATGATGTTCGGCCGCGATCCCGCATGGAGCGAGCTGGCGAGCCAAAGCGAGAGAAGGCAAAGCAGGCGATTCATGGCCGCTGTGAACACGAAAACCGCGAGCGGCTTTCGCTGATTGCCTTCTTGGACAGGCGCTTGACGCGGGTATGGCCCCGTGACGAATCTCCCGCCCATGCGCCTCCTCCTGAGCCTCTTCCTCATCACCTCCGCCTTCGCTGAAATCACGCCAGCCGAACGCGAGCTGATGAGCCAGCTCGGCCCCGGCACGCCCGAACCCATCCCGCTTTGGCCCGGCAAGCCGCCGCAGTTCCTCGAAAACGCCGCGCCGGAGGTCATCAAGGACAACCAGACCATCCAAAGCGTCTCGGTGCCCACCATCACGCCCTACCTGCCGCCGAAGGACATCCGCACCGGCATGGCCCTCGTCGTGTGTGCCGGTGGCGGCTATGGCGGGCACGCGTGGAAGACGCATGTCGTGTATGCCGCGCAAGTCTTCAATCCGATGGGCGTGGCCGTCATCGGTCTCAAATACCGCACGCGGCCGCCGCACATTCTGCCCCACGAAGGTATCCAGGCGCTTACCTTGCTCGATGCGAAACGTGCCATGCGCCTCGTGCGGCATCGCGCTGCTGAATGGGGCATCGATCCGGCGAAAATCGGCGTCGCAGGCTATTCCGCCGGTGCGAATCTCGCGATGAATCTCGCCGCGAACTTCGATCTCGGCGATCCGCAGGCCACCGATCCCATCGAGCGCCTCAGCAGCCGTCCTGACTTCGCTGTCGGCCTCGGGACTTGGCATTGGCGGAAGCCGGAGAACCCCTTCGTCTTCAAAGCGAACTCACCGCCCGTTTTTCTCGTCCACGCCACCACCGACAAGCCCGTCGAGATCGCCACCAACATCATCGCCGACCTGAAAAAGCTCGGCGTCCCCGCCCGCCTCGATCTCCACGAAGAAGGCGGCCACGGCGTCGGCAACCTCATCCCCACCCGAGTGAAACACAACTTCCCCGGTGCCCAGTGGCCCAAGGTGCTCGTCGAGTGGCTGGGGACGCTCGAAGGGAAGAAGTAGCGTTGCAGCGGCCTGAATCACGGGCCGACCTGTCAAAGAAAGCTGACTTTCTTTAGGTGTCGCTCGCGAGGTGTTAAGTTTTCGCCGATTCCTTTACATGTGAGGGGCCGGCTCGACCATTCGCAGGTGCCGACCTCTCACCAAAGCAGCTTCACGCCATACGCCGCAAACTCGGAGTCACACGAGACCAAGGTCAAATCTTCCACTAAGGCCTGGGCGATCACCAGTCGATCAAACGGATCGTTGTGATGAAAAGGCAGCCGCCGGTGCTCGTGGAGATGAGGGACGAGAATGGGCAGGATCAGGATGTTGGAGGCATCCAAACGGTCGGGAAAGAGCTGGTCGAAGGGGAGTGGCAAACTGAGTTTGCCCAGCGAGTCCTTGATCCCGATCTCCCACAATGTGGCGGGACTCACGAAGATCGTGTTCGCTGCGTCCTGGATGCAGGCCAAAGCTTTCGCACTGAGCTGGCTGCTGCCAGCCAGAAACCACAGCAGCGCATGAGCATCCAACAGCACCTTCATGGACGATAATCGGCAAAGGCTTCGAGCGGCGCGTCAAAATCATCGGCAAGCTTGATGCCGGGCACCGAGCCAAACCCTGGGCGTGTCGTTGGGGTCCCTTGCGATTCGTCCTTCGCCTTCGACTTGAGAAAGTGAAGGTAATGCAACACCTCGCGCAGCAGCGGTTCCGGCTGCTGAGAGACTTCGGAGATGAGGAGTTGCTGGATCGACATGCCTTAGTTTTACCTCATCCCAAGCTGCCTGCCAAGCTCGTGTTCAGGCCCCAGGCCTCGCCGGAAAGCCCATGAACCCGGATTCGACAGAAGAGCCGAGTGAAACGAGACAACCGGAGCGAAGCGTAGATAGCCCCACCAATCACGCTCTCAAACTGCTGGGGCAAACCGCCAAAGCCTGCCCGAAGGGGAGTGAAGCGTATCAATGGGGACAGGAGAATTGATTCGCCGGATTCTTTTGTCCCCATTCTTCTGTCGATGCTG
>Ga0315902_10014470_pt1 | contig 10135 bp, 7 predicted proteins | sample LakEriMetagenome_9_FD_203523 | JGI IMG/M metagenome (GOLD analysis project Ga0315902, IMG submission 203523) | Freshwater fungal communities from buoy surface, Lake Erie, Ohio, United States - Buoy 12 MA117 | ecosystem: Environmental > Aquatic > Freshwater > Lake > Lake biofilm | place: USA...
CGTTCGCCCGAGGCCTCACGGCCTTCGGCTTGTATGAAATCCGTCCAAGCCCAACGCCGTAAGGCGTGGGACGAACCGCCACCAGACGCCGCGTCCACCGTCGTTCGCCCGAGGCCTCACGGCCTTCGGCTTGTATGAAATCCGTCCAAGCCCAACGCCGTGAGGCGTGGGACGAACTGCCACCAGACGCCGCATCCACCGTCGTTCGCCCGAGGCCTCACGGCCTTCGGCTTGTATGAAATCCGTCCAAGCCCAACGCCGTAAGGCGTGGGACGAACCGCCACCAGACGCCACATCCACCGTTGTTCGCCCGAGAATACCGGGTTCACGTCCGTCTCCGGGGAGCCTACCGACGAGGTGTCGCACGCCGAGCTTTCGTTCGACAGCCTGCCCAGATCGCCGCAGTCGCGAGCAGCATGGCCACGCCGGTCGGTTCCGGCACCGTATGAACGTGGGCCGGAAGTTCTGATTCTAACAGCTGGATGCTTTCATCCCCTCCCCGATCACCGATGATCCAGGTGGAGAGCCCTGCTCCCAAGCCGGCGCCGACGGCCACGGTGCCGCGGAGGTCTGGCAAGTTGAAGAAGGTGCTCCCATTGCCGCCGTAGGTCAACCCCAGCCGCGAGAACAGCGCCTGGTTTCCGGTGACAGGCAGGATCTGCCCCTGGGCAAACGCCCAGCCGTCGGGAGCAAACGTGCCTGAGAAGAGCGCGATCTGCCCCAGGTAGGGGCCGTCGTCCGTGAGCGGGCCGGAGTCGAGGGGAAACGCACCGACCATGGCGATGATGTAGTTCAGGCCGAGCGTCGGCTGCATCATGGTGACGAGCTGATTCAAGCCGGTGGTGCCGGTTTGGAATGGCGGCGGCGCGATCGTGTGCGTGTGGGCGGGCAGCTGCGCCTCGGTCAGCGCAACCGATTCGACGCCACCGACCTGACCAAGCGCCTGCGGGCTCAGGTACCCCGCTCCTCCCACCCCCTGACCGATGGCCGCCCGCCCCTGCAGATCGGGCAGAGCGAACGTGGTCGTCCCGTTGCCGCCATACGTCGTTCCCATGATCCCGTACATCGACGAGTTGCCGGCGATGCTCACGATGCTGCCATCGCAGGCCGCCCAGCCCGCGGGCACCGCGCTGCGGGCGGTGAGCGACACCTGCCCCACGACGGGGTCGGCACCGTAGTACCCGGACCCACCACCACCGGATGACGGCACGGATCCGTTCAGCGGGGTGATGTAACTCACGCCCAGCGAAGGCTGGCGGATGCCGAACGCCTGCCCGCCGCCAGTAGCAAGGGTGGTGCCACTGGCCTCCACCGACACAGGCAGCGTGTGCGCGTGCGACGGCATGTTGGACGTCGTCAGCGTGTAGGATTCGGCCCCGCTCATCTGGCCCTGGGCCCACGGAGCCAGACCCGCGCCCGTGCCGGTGCCGACCGGGAGCCGACCGCGAAGATCGGGCAGGCCGAAGGTGGTGGTGCCGTCTCCGCCGAACCCGCCGCCGATGGCGGCATAGAGCGCGGGATTGTCGGCGATCGCCAGCACCTGCCCGGAGCATTCCTGCCACCCCGCGATGCTGGAAGGAGAAGAGCCCGCGTACATCATGATCTGGCCCAGGGTGTCGTTCGACGTGCCCTGCGTGCGAATCATGTAGCGAATGGCCAAGGTCGGCTGCAGCGTGGGCATCGCCAGCCCGCCCCCGGTGCTGCCGGTGTTCTGCGCCGACGCGGGCGCAGCGCAGCACGCCATCGCGGCGAGCAGGAGGATCGCGAGGTGGGCCGCGGCACGAATGCCGCCGTCGTGCCGCATCTCAAAGGCAGTTGCTGCCGCGCGTGCGGACAAAGCCAGAGACGTGAAACGCTCGCCAGAATCAAACGAAGGACGCATGAGAAGCCTTTCAGCCGTGGATGGCACAGAGCACCGGAAGAAGTCGGTGCCTTTGTCCACGCTCAGGCGAGCGTCGCCGATTCCGTTGGCCGCAGCGTGGCGGCTGGAGCGTGCACCGTCAATGCTTCGGCCACCTTTGGGACGAAGCGGGTACGGGCAGGGACGAATCGGGTCCTGGTAGGGACGAATCGGGTACGGGCAGGGACGAATCAGCCGCTCCGACGGCGCCGCCAGGCCATGATCCCGGCGAGTCCGAGGCCGGCGAGCAGCGAGGCGCATGTCGCCGGCTCTGGCACGGCCACCGCGACGAAGGCGATCTGGACGGCATCAGCGGCGTGCCGCCTCCAGCACGCTGCCGGCCGACGATCGAGGGGCCTGACGTCGAACGCGTTGTTGTCGGTCCGCCCGCGACCGCCTACGCTGTTCTCGCGATTCCGGGGATTGCTCGGTACCCATTCCGATGAGGAGGAACCTGACATGATGCCGTCCAGCCATCGCATGGTGTTCGCGTGCGCAACGTTCGGGCTCGCCGTGGCGGTCTCCGCACCGGCGAGGGCGATCTCGTTGTCGTCCCAAGACACGTTCACCGCCACGAACGGTGGCTGGTCGATCGGTGGTGCCGGCGCGCAGCCGACGCAGGTATCGGGTTCGGGCGCTGATGGACAGTCGGGCTACCTCACGCACTTCTCCGACGGGAGCAGCAGTAACGGCAAGTGGCTGATGTGGAACGACCAGCCGCAGTGGCTCGGGAACTACACGTCGGCCGGAGTCACCGGGATCTCCCTGTGGGCGAACGTGACCACCGGCTCCGCGCCCGCGAGCCTGCGGATCGCCTTCACCGGTCCCGGCGGTTGGTTCGCGTCGGCCCCGCAGTCAGCCTCCGCAGGATGGTCTCCGTTTACATACAACCTCGCAGCCGGGAACTTCTCCTACGTCGCGGGAAGTGGCGGGTCCGGCACCTTCGCCGACACCCTCGCCAGCGTGACTCGTTTCGAAGTGCTCGCCGGAAGCGGCGGCGTCGGCTATCGAGCCAGTGGAAATCTGGTGCAGGCCGGTGTCTCGACCAACACGATTCAGATCGACACCATCAGCGCCGTTCCGGAGCCCGCCGGCATCGGGTTGGCCGCTGTCGCCGTCGCGGTGATCGCCTGGCGGGCATCGTCCCGAACTCGGCGAAGCTGATCCAGTCGGTGAATCGCGGTTCCTCGGCTTGGACGCCGTGGGATTCGCCAAGGCTCGTAGGCGTGCCGGCCGTCGCATCGTGTACGCTCCCGGCGTCATGCAACGCTTCATCATCCTCGAGCATTCGGGTGCCCCCGACGATCCCGCCGGGCTCCACTACGACCTGCTGCTCGAGCAACCCGAACACTGCCGCACCTGGCGGCTGGCGGCGATGCCGGAGCCCGACGGACCGGGGGTGAACGCCGTCGAGGTGGCCCGACACCGGCTCGCCTGGCTCGACCACGAAGCGGGCCCGGTTTCCGGTGGCCGCGGCTTCGCACGGAGAATCGACGCCGGGGTCTACGAGCCCGTAGCGATCCGGGAAGCCGAGACGAGCCCTCCCGGGGCCGTGCACGTGACGCTGCATGGCGAACATGTCGTGGGCACGCTCCACCTGCGGCCCGACGCCGATCGCTGGCTTGCACGACTCCTGGGCCCGGCCGACGAGGCATCACCGCAGACCGCGTCGGCGACAACCGTCCACGACCCCCGCGACGACTGGCGGCGCTTCGTGCCATCGGCCATTCCGACGAAAGACTCGACGCCGCACCTCGATGCGTTCGTGGAGGCGGCCGCAGCTGCGGGGCAGGGGAGACCGCTCGCGCTTCTCGACGTGGGCTGCGGCAGCGGACGACTGAGCAGGCGATTCTTCGAGCGTGGATTCACCGTCGTGGGCGTGGACATCAACGCCGAAGCGATCGTGGCTGCGCACGACCTGGCAACGCCGCCCGATGCCACCGGTCGCTCGCTGCGGTTCGTCGTGGCCGACGTCGCGGCGGATGAGCCGCCCCGCCTCGACGGCGGGCCGTTCGACGTCGTCGTCTGCCAGCTCGTGATCTCGATCATCGGGGACGCCCGCCATCGGGCGAACCTCCTCCGGCATGCCCACGGTTGCCTGCGGCCCGGCGGCCGGCTCTTTCTCTCGGCGTCGGGCGTCTCCGACACGATCAACCCCGGCTACGCCCGGCTGTACGCGGACGACCTCCACCTGACCGGCGAGCAGCACACGTACCTCTCCCGCGACGCCCGCGGAGAGGTGCTCTACACGACCCACCACTTCACGGCGGACGAACTCATGCGTCTGCTCGAGGATGCGGGGTTCGCCGAGATCGCGATCACGACCGAGCGGGAAACGAGCAGTCGTCGCCCCGACGAAGCTGCCTTGTTCCATTACGCGACCTGCCGCGTGCGACCGTGACCGCGACGCTACGGCTGCTCGCGTAACACGGGCAGCATCCGCCGGATGCCTTCGAGCCGCGACTCGACGGTCTCGCCCGGCGCGGTGAATCGCAGCAGCGACTCCTGGAAGAAGTACACGGCACCGTCGTAGCCGGCCTCGCGCACCACGTCCGTCTGCTCACCGACCATTCCGATCGGCACGGGCCGCGGCTTTTGGCCGGCCATCACGCCGATCGCGAGTCGCGCCTGGCCGCGAAGCGAGGCGAGCGCCGGGCTGCGGAGTTCGCCCTCGAACCGCTGCAGGTTGTCGCGATAGACCTGCACCACCACCTCGTCGACGATCCCGCCTCTCACCCATGCAGGCCAATCCTGCACGTAGTTTTTGTACGACCACGGATAGGGATTTGGCGACACGGAGAGTTCGATGCCGGGCCGCGCCGCCTTGATCGCCTTGGAGATCCGTGACACAAACTGCGTCAGCTTCGCGGCCCGCCAGGCAAGCCAGTCGGCATCCCCCGGAGCCGGCCGCGCAGCCTGGCCCGTCTCTTCCCGGTAGCGAGACAGCGTGGCGGCGTCGTAGCCGAAGGTGTTCTTCAGCGAGAGGTGGTCATCGAACTGGATGCCGGGAACGTCGTACCGGGTCACGAACTCGACGGCGAGTTCCTCGTAGAACCGCTGCACGTCGGGATGCATGAAGTTCAGGTACGCGGTCACCGTGCCATCCTGATCGAAGGTGGTCCGGCCTGAATCGTCGGTCGATAGCCATTCGGGATGCTGCCGCGCGAGGTGAGACTCCGCGGGAACCTTCAGCCCCCACTCGAACCACGGCACGATGTCGAGTTCGTGCCGCCCGCCGAGGGCCACCCAATCGGCCACCGGATCCCGACCCGAAGGGCCGAGGCCGTAGCGCGCTGAAATCCGCTGGCCGCCGTACCTCACCATGACGTCGCTGGGATAGAAGGTCTCGCCCTGGCTCCAGACGACCGGATAGAGAGTGTTGATGTTCAGTTCCGCGATCTGCTCGGCCAGAGCCGCCATGTTGTCGCGCGAGGTCATCACTTCGGAGTCGACGTCGCTCACCCAGACTCCGCGGAGTTCGGTGGTGGCGTTCTCACGGCGTTCGCGGGCCCTCGACGGGGTGATCTGGCTGTCTTCGGCAGGAGCCGCGGCTGCGACGCCGACGACGAGCAGCAGCATGCCGAGCAACGTGTATGGCCGGATGGCAGAAAGCGGAACGGCGTAAGCAGTACGGCGGAGTCTCGCTGGAAGCAGCCCCCATCGCTGACGCGATTGGGCTTCCTGAGGCGGGGAGCAGTCCTGCTGCAGCACACTCAGGTCCGTCATGACACCGTCTCCCTGGCCGTCTCGTCGGTCCCCAGATGACGGAACCAAAACCAGTACACCCCGGCCGAGAGCACGACGAACGCGGTCAGCAGGCCGGCGAACACCGACCACTGCCGGAGCACGAACACCATTCCCATCAGAAACAGCACCAGCTGCCAGGGAACCGCGAACGCGATGGCCGCGAGATCGCGACGCGTCTCGTCGCGAATCGCATCCTGATCGGCCCTCGAGAGCTGCTTCACGATGGGGCCCCAGAATCCGAACGGCCTGGTCACCTTCACGAAGTTCAGAAGCGTCTCGCGGGATGTCGGCGCCGTCAGCAGCGAGCCAGCCACGCATCCGACGAGTGAAATCACGCTCGGCACCACGAAACTCATCGACTCGGAGAGTTCGACCTTCAGCACGCGGATCAGGATCGCGGAAAGCATGCCGAACAGGGTGCCGAGGGCGAAGCCGTAGCCGTTGTACCGCCACCAATACCAGCGGAGCAGCAGCGGCACGAACAAGCCGGTGCCGAAGGCCATCGTGATCCAGCCCCAGATGTCGTTGATGTTGACGCTGTCGAGGCTGAAGGCCAGCCCGAGGAGCACGATCGCCACGGTCGAAATCCGCGAATGCCAGACCAGCGTGGCGTTGCTCGCCTTGGGGTTGATGAAGGTCTGGTAGATGTCCTTCACCCAGTAGGCCGCGCCGGCGTTGATGACCGCCGTGAACGTCGACATCGCGGCCGCCATGAAGCAGGCGATCACGATGCCCTTCATGCCGACGGGCATGTATTCCGCGATCACGGTGGGCAGCACGAGCTCGGGGTCGATCACCTTGCCCGTGGTCATCCCGTAGTGGATGCCGAGCATGGCCAGCCCCGTCACGAGCGGCCAGCGGAACGACAAAAGCAGGATCCAGAACAGCGACAAGAGCCCCGCCTCGCGGTCGGTCCTGGCGGCGAAGTACCGCTGGCTCGTGTAGCCACCCGCGCCCGCGAAGCCCTCCACGCAGGTCTTCACGAGGTAGAAGAAGATGGTGATGCCGAACATGTTGTAGCGGGAGTAGTCCCCCGGCATGTCGATCGTCAGCGGCGGCATGACCGCCGACCATTCGGCGAGGGTCGTCTGCACCGCCTCGAAGCCCCCCTTGCCATCCGGCACGGAGACCAGGAACTCCGGCGGCAGCACGACCTGCGTCATCGCGAGGAAGATCACGTAGAGCACGGCCACGAGGATCAGGCCGCCCTGCACGACGTCGGTCCAGACGACGCCGTAAAAGCCGCTGGCCGCGGTGTAGGTCATCGTCAGCAGGATCAGGGCGATCGAGGCCGCGCGGTCGTCGATCCCCATCAGCATGCCGAAGAACTTGCCGCCGCCGACGGCGAAGTAGCTGATGATCCAGATCGACACCACGAGATTGGCCAGGGCGCTGATCAGCCGCGCCGTGCGGCCCTCGTGGCCGTCGCCGAAGCGCAGCCGCATCCATTCGGCGAGCGTCATGACCTGCGCGCGACGGGTCCACTTGCCCATGAAGATCATGAAGAAGGCCATGATCAGCACGACCCCGCCGCGGATCTCGATGAAGAATCCCTTCACTCCCAGCGAGTAGATGAGGGCGGTGATCACCATCGTGCCGGCGATGTCGGTGTTGCTCGACATGCCCGAGGCGCCCAGCGCCCACCAGGGCAGGCTGCGGTTGCCGAGGAAGTAGGCGTCGATGTTGTCGCGGGCTTTCCGCTCCAGCCAGAGTCCGAGAATCATGATTCCGACCAGGTACGCACCGATGAAGCCGTAATCGATCGGGGCGAGAACGTTCGTGCCGGTGAACCAGGTCATGATCGACGCTCCATGGAAGTTCTCCGCTCGAGGTCCTCGAGGAGGTTTCGGCAGAGGAGCAGGGCCCGCGGCACATGGAAGGCGCACTTGTAGGCGCCCCCCTTGAACGACTGACTGACGCGACCCTCACGATCGAGGTAGCCGTACCATTCGCCATACTCGCGGTCGGGAAAATGCGCGAATGTGTAGTCTTTCGTCGCCTGAAACAGAGTCCAGTCGGACTCGCTGCCCGTCACGCTGGAGTTGAGCAGGTGGGCGTAGAGCGCCTCGCAGTGCGGCCACCAGAGCTTCATGTTCCACTCGAGCTGCACGGGCGAATGCCCCTGAGCGTCGAGGAAGTAGAACAGCCCGCCATGGTCCTTGTCCCAGCCTTCGGCATGCGACCAGCGGACGATGTCGACGGCCAGAGCGGAGAGTTGGGCGTTGTGCTGCCGCTCGGCCCAATGCTGGAGAAACCAGCCCGCCTCGATCGCGTGCCCCGGGTTCAGCTGACGGCCCTCCGGAAGCTCGGTGCAGAGCGAGCCATCGGGCCGGACGTACTCGTAGACCCGCTTCTCCGCCGGCTTCACGTGCCGGAGAAACGCCGCCTGACACTCCGCCAGTTCCCGTTCGTAGGGGGCCGCTTTGCCGTCGGTGAGCTCCTCGATGAGGTTCATGAGGATCATCGGTACGGCGAGCGCCTGCAGCGGCGTCTCACCCGCATAGGACGGCCTGCCCACCTTCTTCCAGTCGAAAGCCCATGACCAGACGAGGGCGAACATCCGCTCCGCTTCCCGAAGATAACTCTCGTCGCCGCTCGCCCGGGCGTATTCCGCCATCGCCATCACATAGAAGCACTCGCTGAAAATCTTCCGCTGCACATAGATCGGCACGCCCTCGGCTGTCATCCGGAACGGGATCCGGTCGTCGGGCGTGAGCGCCTTGAAGCGCAGGAACTCGGCGCCACTCCGCGCCATCGCCAGCCACTCAGATCTCGGCTCGACGGTGCGGTAGAGCTTGCTGAACAGCCAGGTCTCGCGGCCCTGCAGCCAGCCGTACTTGGTCACGTCGAAGACCTTGCCAGTCCGGTCCAGGCAGTTCCAGAAGCCGCCGTGCTCGCGATCCCAGGAGTGCCTCTCCCAGAACGGGATCACGCTCCCGAACAACTCCTGCTCGAACTCGGCCCGCAGCTGTCGGAGCGTCTGTGGCGACACCGCGAGCCGGCCCCCGGGAGATCCTGCACCGCCTGCCTGCAACGTCATGTCAGAGTCCCTCGCCCCGCCACCATTCCTGGTAGCGGTTGTAGAGTTGTCGGGCGGCCGGATACGTCGAGTTTGGGCTCATGAAGTGCGAGAACTCGAACGTGATCAATTTCTCGACACCGGCGTCGGAGGCCTGCTCCGCCTTGTAGAGCAGCTTGCGGATGTCGGTCGGGGGAAACTTGATCGGCATGTCGCGATCGAAGCTCTCCAGGTTGCTCCAGCACCGCAGGCCGTGCCGCTCGGCGAGTTGGCGGTTCACCCGCATGTAGTCGGGCAGCTCCAGAAACGACATCTGCCCGTCCTGGAATGCCACGATGTCGACCTTGCCTTCGAGATCGCGAAATACCGACTCCCACTCCTTGACGTGCTGGTCGAGCGAAATCGCTTCCGCGCCGAACTGCTTCACGCCCTTCACATAGGGCGACATCAGGATGGGAACGTTTTTGAGGGCCCGCAGGTGCCCCGCCAGCTCGTCATACACCCGCATCATCCCGGCGTTGAACGTGTTGATCTCGTGGCTGATGTACCAGCCGGCGAACGCCCGTCGATGCCCGTAGCGATCCATCACCTCCGTGCAGAAGTCACGGTTCAGGTCGCTCTCCCGGCGATAGTCACCGTTGATCCAGTGCTCGCCCGAATCGTAGGTACCGAAGAAGAACTGCATGCCGCAGCGTTCCGCCTCGGTGAGAAACAGATCGACGAGGTCCTGGTAGGCCGGCAGGCAGGTGCGGTGCTTGGCGATCACCGCGGAGTCGAAGGTGAGCCGTTCCCGGTAGCCGGCGCGGATCAGGATCACCGTGTCGATGCCGATCGCCCGCATGGCGTCGAAATCCGCCGCCCACTCCCTTCGTCCCCAGTTCTGGGGCGGGATGTCGTGGGTGATCTCGTCGAGAAACGTGCCCGTGATCTTCAGCATGGTTCGATCTTCCACGTCTGGATTTCGAAGGGCCTCAAGCGGAGGTCCAGCGGCTTCCCGAGCCCGAGGTCGGCGGAGGAGATCTCGACCGCTTCGTCGAGCCTCGTGCGCACGGCCCTGAAGGTCCCGTCGGGGAGCCCGGGAAACGTCACCGATGTCGCCACGTCGGCGGCCGTCGGATTCACGAGCCGCACCAGCAGACCGTGGAGGGCCGCAGGTTTCAAACCCATCACCTCCAGCGGCGTATCGCCGACGTCGAGCATGGAGGCCTCGAGCACCACCGGCCCGGCCATCGGGCCGACCGGCACGACGGGGCACTCCTGAATCCAGCAGGGATGCAGGGTCTCCTTCAAGAGCCGCATGGCCTCGACGACGCCCCCGGCAGAGCCGATGGCAAGGACGTGGTCGAGCCTCTGCTGCAGCTGGGCGTCGGGCGTGGGCCGCTGCGGGCCCGCCTGACACGACCGGATCCGCCCGCCGCGAACCGACAGCGATCCGACCGCCCGGTGGAGCGTGAACGCGGCAGAGGGTG
>Ga0315902_10014475_pt1 | contig 10134 bp, 8 predicted proteins | sample LakEriMetagenome_9_FD_203523 | JGI IMG/M metagenome (GOLD analysis project Ga0315902, IMG submission 203523) | Freshwater fungal communities from buoy surface, Lake Erie, Ohio, United States - Buoy 12 MA117 | ecosystem: Environmental > Aquatic > Freshwater > Lake > Lake biofilm | place: USA...
TAAAGTAAGAAAAACAACCATAAATAATGAAATGGTGGACTAACGGTGGACTAACTTTTTCATTGGGAAAAACTACCTTTGGGTATGGCCTCAATACACTTTTTTATACAATCGAAAGAGAATCCCTCTATGATATACGTCAGAATGAGGGACGGCCGGAGCGTAGATGCGAAGGCAAAAACGAAGTTTTTGGTGAACGCAGAAGACTGGAGTTCGGCCAAAGGCGGACCCAAACATAACCGTAATGAAGATATGCTTCGGCTTACAAAGTCGCTGAGTGAACTGCGTAGCATCATTTTGGGTAAGTACAACGAAGCGGCGGGTAAAGAAACTATCAACACCGCTTGGTTGTACAATGTAGTTCATGAGGTAGCTATTGAAGCGAAGGAAGTCCCAACAGGTTTGCTGGAGTATTTTGACCTGTATGCAAAAGATCAGCAAGGAGTGATCTCTGATGAGCATTACGAGAAGATCGCACCCAACCGCGCTCGGATAGAACGCTTTGAAAAGCACATGGGCCGCAAGTTCCAGGTAAAGGACGTGGATATGGCGTTTCATAAAGACTTTCATCGCTTTTTAGTTAACACCGAGAAGTATAGTCTAGGTACTGCCAATCGTTCCATAAAGTTTATCAAGACCGTCTGCTATCATGCGCAGCAGAACGGGGTAGAGGTCAGTTATCAATTAAAAGCCATCAGAGTCAAGAATAAAGAGCTTCCGGCCATCTATCTGACAGAAGACGAGATCAAAAAAATAGAAGCCGTAGAGCTTCCTCATGACTATTTACGTAACGCCAGGAATTCTCTCGTGATCAGCTGCTATACGGCACAACGCGTTTCTGACTTGAAACGCAATTCAATCAAGAATATCCGGTATGTAGATGGAATTCCTTATTTAGACTTCATACAAAAAAAGACCGATGGGCCGGTGAGCTTGCCACTTCACCCATCTGTCATGAAAATAATTGAGGATTGTGGAGGACAGTTTCCCAGAGCGATCTCCAATGACAAGTACAATGATTATATCAAGAAGGTTTGTAAACTTGCTGGTATCGACGAGCGTGTACAAGGAACTAAAGCAGAGGTAATTAAGATGATGCGCGGCGGCCGCATGGTGAAAGTGACTCGTAAGAAGCAAGGTCAATATGCTAAGTGGGAACTCGTAAGCTCACATATTGGGCGACGATCATTCGCTTCTAATCATTTCGGAAAAATTCCCACCCCCATTATTATGGCTGCTACCGGCCATAAATCAGAATCATCATTTTTGAAGTATATTGGGAAGAGTAGGGCGGAGATGGCAAGTATGCTGGCGGGGTATTGGTATGGGAAAAAATAATAAGTATAATCTATACAAGCCAGGGTAAACTATATGTCGTAGTAGTGGCAACAAACATGTCTTATAAGTAATTTATCGATTACGCTTATACTACTTAGAGTGGTAGCTAATTGGGATACAGGTTCAAATGACACAAAAGGAATTATCAAATATTAGGGAGTTTGTCGAAAGCAAATCGACACTACTTATGAAGTGCGGAAAGAAGTCGTTTGCTAAAATTAATTTTGACATAAGTCATTATTTTGAACTCAAATATTTAGGGAGAAAATTTGTAATTATTAGTACCAATGTGTTTTATCATATTTTGAATAGTGTTCTTGCCGAGGCATGTAAGAAATATCCAGAAAAATTTGGAAACGACGATGTTAACGAAGTACTTCAAGCGATTTACTTAGTTGAAAATGTAGGAACGCTAGATAGGTTTTTCGAATTTTTAAAAAATGAACAATTTGCTTGGATTTTGGAGATAGTTGAAGAAAATGTTAGTCCTCATGTTTTGAGATTAGAACTATTTAGAGATATGCGGTTATTAAAAAAAGGAGAGGCAAAGAATGAGTTTTTAGGTGGTGTTTTTCATTCATTTAAACATTTTACATACAAAGGAGTTCCCCTATCAACAAAAAAAGAGAATAAAGAAATTGATCACCCTAAGTCAATAATAGAATTTGCAATTCAAGGTTTCTTTTTCATGAAACTTCAAAAAGAGGGGGTGCATATATATAAGTCTAAAAAAATCCTTCCATCTGGTCGTCAATTATGCTTTTTCTTTTATAAAGATAATGCTGCTGAAATATTTTTTGTCAATAGTATTGTTTATAAAAAGTAAATATTAGACGTGTAAACTGAGATTAAAATGGATAAAATAATAAAAGCATTGCACTCAAATTATGATCTTCTCGATTATTTTTGTGTTCAATTTGAAATTCCAAATAAAAAAGAAGATAACATTTTCTTCAATGCTAAATACATTGAAGAAAAAAATGAATTGGATTTAGACTATATTAATCTTCATCCTGATCAATTCAGCTGGGAGCAACTTTGTTATGACTATCATGTGCCTTGGCTAGAAAATCTTATAGATACACACTATGATAAAATTAATTGGTCTAAACTTTCACAAAATAAAGCAATCGTATGGAATGAGAAATTGCTCGCTAAATATTGGAACAATCTTTATATTGGTTTTATAATATCTCATTCTCGCACACATTGGAATGAGGATTTAGTCCGATTTTTCATTTCAAAAATTGAGAATGATACATCAAAAATATTATGGCTACAAGATTTCGCTAATATATCTAATATCGATTGGAACCTTCAGATGATACTCGATTTTCCAACTTCTTATTGGATTAGGGAGATAAATGAAGCAAATACACTGCAAATTAGTTTTGAAGATTTGAAGAGAAGCAAAGGGAGGCTTAGGAAGAATGTATTTAGGTATTTGCAAGAAAATCCAAATCTTATATGGACAATTGAAATGATTTTAGAATTCGAAGAATTCCTCAATTTTGAAATTCTTAGTAAAAGTAACAATGTAGATTGGTCAGACGAACTAATTGCAAGGTTTTGTGATGTGTTGAATTTTGAACTTATGTCTAAAAATCAGTCTATTCAAATAAGTGAGGACATTGTAAAAAAATTTCAAGATCGGTGGAATTTTCAAAACTTGAGTTCCAATCCAAGTGTGAAGTGGAGTGTTGAGTTAATAAGAAACTTTATTAGCCGCTTTGATTTAAACGAAGCTTTTCGAAATAATATTGTTGGCATTAATGATGAATTTATCACTGAATGCAAGGATTATATTGATTGGGGAGATGGATGTGGAAATTACATATATACCTCGGCTAAAATAGCGAGGTATAATCATATACCTATTAGTGTGGAGACATTGGTTGAAAAAGGGATAAATTGGGAAGTAGGTTATTGTAAACCTTATTGGGATGAAAAAGGGCCATATGAGGGCGAGTGGCATCAATTTAGCACTAATCAATTTTTAACACCACTACATTTAGAAGTATTTGAAGAAAAACTTTCATGGGAGTTAATAAGCAGTAACGAGTATATTCCTTTAACAAACGAATTACTAATAAAACACTCAGCGAAATTTGTCTGGTCGAATGTGTTGGCTAGAAATGATTTCAAATTGGAACATTTTTATTCAATATGTCAATATTTAAATTATGATATGTTGTATGCTAATAGCAATGTTTTAGTGAAGTTATTGCAGCAGGATAAAAATGTGATTTATACTTATTTAAAGAAAAATGTTGAAGTCGCAGGCGAATTTAGACATTCTTTAAGGTCTACACGCTATAAACGTTATAGCGATTTTGATGATGATGACATGCAAATAAAAAAATTTAAGAGAGAGCTCATTGTGAAACAATGTAAAAGAGCTAATGATGAATATTCAAAAATAAATCGAAATGATGACAGTTATGATTATCAAAATCAAGACAAGGCATACTTTAATCGAATATATAATTGGCTTAGAGAGTATTATAAAGTAATAGACTTGATAAGTCATATCACTTGTTCATTTTACAGAAAACGTGGATATACACCAGAAAGGGATATTCAGTTATTTTTTGATACCTACATTAGGGTTGAAAAGGAATTCAAAAAAAATTACTTTGAAGTATATAAACTGTGACTAAGCAAATACATTCATATGTTTTGTTAAAGATTATGATTATGCACGGACATGCTATGGCAAATGTGATTCGTAAAAAGCTATGTGAACACTCTAAGTGGGTAGTTGTAAGCTCACACATCTTTCGGAAATCATTCGCATCCAGTCATTTCGGGGTTATTCCCACACCCATCATCATGGTTTCTATCGGACATAAAACAGAATCCTTTTTTTTGAAGTATTTTGGAAAGAGTAGGGCAGAGATAGCCAGTATGTTGGCGGGGTATTGGTATTAAGTATGAAATGGTATATAGATATAATGCGATGCAGGTCTTTTCAACGACACGGTCTTGGTTTCAGATAAAATTGCTGCCTTAAAAATTACCCGTATGACAAATTATTTTTCAGGTCAGATTCTTCAAGGAATAAAAAAACTAATAAATCAATCGAATCAGCGAGGTTTTTGGTTACATGTTTGCAATAACCTTTCTGCTTTTTATTGCAAAAACAACTTATTAAACAGTGACGATAACGAACAAGAACATCCGATTTTTACAGTCCTTGACAACCAACTTTCAAGAGGTCTACCAACTCTAACATCTATCAATCTGGAAAGACTTTTTGCTGAAACATTCGGTTTGACAGAAGAAACCCATTCAAATATCGGTTCGATTGCTTTTGACTTTAATGAAGATGCAAGCGAATATTTAAGATGCTTGGTGATTGCCGACAGTAGAACAACCGAGCTAAATAATGATACCACTTTTCAAACTTGGGAACAACATGGTGGCAGTGAAGTTGAGAAAGTATTTTTTCAAAATATATTTTCACAAAACGGCAGCAGAGCAAATCAACTTTTGCAGTTGCAGAGAAATATTAGTTCAATTGTTGGAAAGGATGTTGGTGAAGATTTGTTTGCTTTTCAAACAATGGATTTTTTACTTGAATTTCCAAAGGCAGAGAATTTTCCAAAAGGACTTGTTATTGAAATTGATGGACAGCAGCACGATTCAGAACCCCAAAAGAGCAAAGACAATTTGCGAAATCATTTTGCAAATCAGAATGGCTATCAGACAGTAAGAATAAAAACATCAGAAGTCAATGCAATTCCACCAGCCAAGCAAAATCAAATTACGCAATACTTACTTCACCCCTACTCTCAATATTTCAATCAAAATATTTCAAATCCTTTATTCAATTCTGAAACAGGTTTAGATTATTTACAATTATTTCTTTCGCCATTTGGAATCGCCAGAGTTCAGAAGGCATTTATTAAGGCAATCAAGAAAAATCTAGTTGACATAGAAAGAGAAAATCTATCAATAGCAATCATAGAAAGAGATTTGCCTTGTGGCAAATCTGCTATTGAAGATTTGCTTGTGCAAATTGAAAACTTATCACTTCTTCAAAATGGTGAGAAGTTGAAACTTCCAAGAATTAATTTGACTATTTATAATACAATCGAGTTTGCAGAGTGTAAATTGAACGAGGATAACGAAACACAATTATTTTCTGATGCAATTGACTTTAGCCAGTTTGATTTAACAATTGATATTTCAATTCTCAATTGTTCAACATTCCTAAATAAGCCAACAAACATTTCTTCGAATAAAACAATTGTAATTCGTTCAACTCATCATGTAGAAGAAAAAAGGAAATTCAATTTCTATCCGACAATTGAATATACGAACGCACCAAATCATAGGGAACATGAAAGCATTGAATCTTTGAACTTTTTTCTTCAATCACTTTTTAGAAAGCAATCTTTCAGAGAAGGACAAGTTGAAATCCTTTCTAAGGCATTAGAGAAAAAAAATCCGATTGCTCTTCTACCAACAGGTGCGGGTAAATCTTTAACATATCAAATTGCTTCATTACTTCAGCCAGGTTTGACAATTGTAGTTGACCCAATAAAAGCATTGATGAAGGACCAAGATGAGAATTTAAAGAATGCTTCAATTGACGGGACCGTTTATATCAATTCATCTCTTTCAGCAGCAGAGAAGAAAGAAAACATAAAACGATATTCAGAAGGAGAATTTTTATTTGCCTTTGTTTCACCTGAAAGATTTGTGATTGAGGAATTTAGAAACTCTATCGCGTCAATTCCAAACTACAATCGCAACTTCGCTTATTGCGTTATTGATGAAGCGCATTGCGTTTCTGAATGGGGGCATGATTTTAGAACAGCATATTTAAAGTTAGGCGACAATTCAAGGAAGTTTTGTTTTTCAGGACACGAAGGAGAATATATTTCAACACTTGGCTTAACAGGCACAGCTTCATTTGATGTTTTGAGTGATGTTCAAAGGGAAGTTGGTTTACAGAATGATTCGGATATTATCCGACCTGAGAAATTAGAAAGAAAAGAACTCAAGTTTAAAATCAAGAATACTACAGCAACATTGGTTGGAGGGTTAACTGAATGGAACGTTAAGAGTGCCGTATACGATGCGACAAAAAACTTGCTTCGAAATACATTGAATACTGATTTAATGTCTGAATTTAATACTGACGATTTTTCATTTTTTGCCAGAGCAAATTCTGCTAATTCAAATTGTGGTATAATATTTTGTCCCTATGCAACAGGGCCATTTTTTAGTGTAAAAAATGTTGCCGATTTTTTAAGACAAACATATCCAAGTATATCACATTTAATAGGAGAGTATCACGGAAGTGGTGATGCTAACGACATTACACAAGATAAATTCAAAAACAACGAGATAACAATTCTAGTTGCTACCAAAGCATTTGGAATGGGAATAGATAAACCGAACATAAGGTTTACGGTTCATGTTACACACCCGATTTCAATTGAAGGGTTTTACCAAGAAGCAGGACGGGCTGGTAGAGATAGAAAAAAAGCCTTTTGCTACATTTTCCACTGTAATAATCTAATGTTGCCTAGCGGCAGCACTGTTTCAAGAGATATTCAAGAAAGTTTCTTGTATAACAGTTTCAAAGGAAGAGATTACGAAAAAAATGTCACTTTTGATTTACTTGATAGAATTACCTTTCCTCATACTCCAAAGAAAAACAAAATTGAACAAGAGATATTAGAGGAAGTAGGTCAAGAAATAAAATTCGGAAAACCATATCCAGCTACGCAACCGCATACTATTTATATTAACGGTGAACAGTTCGGCCAAAATTATGGAAGTATTCGAATTGATTCTTTAGCGATAAGCACTAAAGGAAACAATATGCTAACAGAATCGGAAGGGGTTAGTTTACTTGAAGCAATTTCATTAAAAATTAGAACACAGAAACCTGCCAACATTGATTTGATTCCTTGGCTGAATAGCACTCAACAAACGCAGCAACAACAAGGACTTGAACAATTAATTCAAAATATTCCAGTCAACGAAACACAAACTTTGACAATTGGTTTAGAGAATGATGGAATTCAAAGAGTGGTTGATTACTTGCAGCCCCAACACAATGAATTTGATTATTCACTTGTCAAAAAGGCGACAGGGTTTTGCAAAAGTGATGATGACTTTGTTGACAATTTAAAATACAACTACCGAAAGAAAACGAATGCTACAATCACTTTTAATCAAACTCAAATAGCGGAACTTAAATCTCTTTACGCCAAAATCAGATTAGACAACGATACTTTGAAAACAATATATCGTCTTTCAATTTTAGGTGTGATTGAAGACTACACAATTCAATATCCTTCTCTTGTTACTGTAGTTTGTAAAAGATTATCTGACGCTGAAATACTTGACCACCTTGAAAAATATGTTGAACGCTACTTAACAAGAATTTCTGCACATACAGTAAGAACAGATGCCCCAAACAGACTGCAAAACACAATGCTTCGGAAGTGCGTTGATTATTTGATTGACTTTACTTACGATAAGATTTTTGATAAACGAAAGAAGGCTCTTGACAATATAGAAGAAGCAGTTGTATCTGGTCTGACAGACAGCGAAAGTTTTATAAGAACTGTTAATGACTATTTTGATTCGCAATATGTTGAAGAACTTTATGAAGCGACGTCAGGTGGAGACGAATTTGATTTTGATATACTTTTCACCTATATCAACAAAGTAGGTGATGATAAAAACCTACAACAACAATTAAGAGGTTCTGCAAACCGATTACTTGAATCAAATCCTGATAATCCAGTTTTTAGTTGGTTAGTTTATTATAGTTCTATACTTCTTAAAGACCGAGACAACAAAAAAGTGCAAGAGTATCTAGATAATGGCTTTAAGTATTATTATAACGAAGGAAATGGTTTCAGCTATGAAGACATTGACAACGGAATTGAAAAGTTGAGTTTAGAAATTCAAAAGCACGACAATGATAGTTTTTCAAATCACATAAAACAATTAGAAACTTTGCAAGCAAAATATGCATCGATTAAAATATCTTCCATTAACCAAAAATTTTTAGAACAATATGTTTAAAGAACTTAATGACAACTTAAACTCCATAAATGGAGAGGTTTCAAAACTGAAAACTGCTGTTGAACACATTGACACAGCTAAATCAGCAGCACAAGCGGCAGTGAATGCAGCAAACACGACAAACACAGAGTTCAAGGAACATTTGCAGAAAGTTACCAAAGCAGTTGATTCAATTCTCAAACCGCATCAAGATTTAATTACATCGACTGAAAATTTGACAAAGACAATAGAAGCGGTTGACTTTCCTAGACAACTTAAAATGATAAAAATAATTGCAATTGCATCAGGTGCGATTGCCTTAATTGGAACTGTGCTAATTTTAATTTTTAAATAATTTAATTCTTTTGATGGCTTATTTGCATTACTGCAGTCCCATGGGCCGTATACTTAATTATCTCAATTTTTGGGACATCAATTAATCCTCTTTCTGCAAGCTTTCAGAAAAAATTTTGGATCGATGGTGTTTGGACCTTCATGTTCTAAACACCATCGATGCCTACCTACACAACCAAGCGCCCTGTTGCGAACTCTGACATACAGATTCTTGCCTTTGTAAAAGAAGCCAGTATCTGGTATGCCGATCTCCCTGAATTCCTCGAAGCCGGACTCGGCACCCGCACCAACCTTATGATGGTCGACGGTGCGGACACGTTTCTAGACCTCCTGGCCAAAGGGAAGGCCAACATTACCCTTCGGATCGCCAAAGAGCCTTTCCAAGGCTGGCAGACGAAGATGCATAAAATTCGAAAGGGAGTCAACCAGTCTCTCCTGCAAATTATAGGCCATGCTCCGGTCGATTACGGTGCTTATTACAAGGTTGCCCAGTTAAATGGCCAGCCACTCGACCATCAGCTCTGGCTCTGCCCGGTAACTGAGTATGTCTTTGGGAGCTACCCCGAGGACATCTATGCCTCTATTGTACCTCAATTTTAATCACTTAAATATTAACAAAATGAAAACGCAACGTACTATTTATCAACTGATTGTGGATCGAAGTGGCTCCATGAGTGACTGTATAGATGCCACTATTAACGGTTTTAATGAGCAGTTAAACCGCATTAAAGGCATGGAGGCTGAGTTTCCCGAACAAGATATCCGGGTTGGACTCACTTTATTCAACGATCATACTGACCAGAAATTTGTGGGACAACCTGTTTCAGAAATGCCCATACTCACTAGGGGTAACTACATACCAAGCGGCAGCACAGCCCTGTTGGACTCCATCGGCCAGACCTGTTCACTACTCAAGGAGCGCGAATATAGCTTGAGTTCTATTCCTACCACTTTTGTTGTTGTAATCCTGACGGACGGCTATGAAAACTCTTCCAGAATATATAACTTAGAACAAGTCCGTTCATTGATCCGTGAACTGGAGGGTACTGGTAAATGGACATTCAGTTTCATTGGCGCCACGTTGGATGCGGTAGATGTTGCAGCGCAGATGTCAATCAAGGCGCAAAACAGTTATCAATTCAGTAAGTCAGCAATGAAAGGAGAGGTGTGGGATAAATTGAGCGACTCCATGCACGGATATTTTGAAAAAAAACGTTCTGGAGGCGATACTTCTAACCTGTTTGATTAATTCCTATGAAAGTTCATCTGATTCCTTCAAATGATTTAGATGGCGAGTTGTACACCCGGGTACTTTGCCTTTTACAGGCGGTACCCGGCGTGAACAAATTTATGTCCAGCGGATCGGGAAATATCTTGTTACCAGAAGATATACGGGAGCAACAAGAG
>Ga0315902_10014476_pt1 | contig 10133 bp, 7 predicted proteins | sample LakEriMetagenome_9_FD_203523 | JGI IMG/M metagenome (GOLD analysis project Ga0315902, IMG submission 203523) | Freshwater fungal communities from buoy surface, Lake Erie, Ohio, United States - Buoy 12 MA117 | ecosystem: Environmental > Aquatic > Freshwater > Lake > Lake biofilm | place: USA...
CCGGGCCACCATCACCGCCTCGGACAGGTCCAGGATTTCGTCCAGGGCCTCCAGCGCGGCAGGCTTCTCGATCTTGGCCAGGACGCCGGCCCGGCCCAGGACGATCTGCCTCAGCTCGGCCATGTCGGCGGCGCGCTGGACGAAGGACAGGGCCACCCAGTCCACGCCCTGGGCCAGGGCGAAGTCGAGGTCCAGCCGGTCCTTCTCGGTCAGGGCGGGGATGGGAATAGCCAGGCCGGGCAGGTTCAGGCCCTTGTGGTCGGACAGGATATCGCCGCTGATCACCTCGGTTTCGGCGAAGTCTGCGCCATGGCGCACCACCTTCAGCCGGACCTTGCCGTCATCCAGCAGGACATCCGCGCCAGCCTTCAGGGCGGCGAAGATCTCGGGATGAGGCACGCAGACCCGCCGGGCATCCCCAGGGGTGGGATTCCGGTCCAGCCGGAAGGCCTGGCCCCGCGTCAGCTCGACCCGCCGGTCCTTGAACTCGCCCAGCCGGATCTTGGGGCCCTGAAGGTCGGCCAGGACGGCCAGGGGCCGTCCCACCTCGGCCTCGGCGGCCCGGACCCGTGCGATCGCCGTCGCGTGGTCGGCGTGCTCGCCATGGCTGAAATTGACCCTGAAGACATCGGCGCCCGCCCGGGCCAGGGCGATAATCTGCTCCGGCTTACGGCTCGCCGGCCCAAGGGTGGCGACAATGCGGGCTCTGCGGGCGCGAATCATGCGGGGTCCTGGTCTGGGTCGGCCACACCCTTAGCCCTAAACTTTGAAAGGGGTTTAATGGTGGCGACAGAAGGGCTCTACAGGAATAGCCATTCAAGACCTTCGCCGTGGGAGGGCTGAAATGACACTCGACGCGATCAGGTTCCTGCCGCCTGCTGCTGGTGACGAAACCTTCTGGCGAATCCTGGCCGCCGCTGTCGGCGACCCGACCATCGAGAAGATGGCGCAGGTCCGAGCTACCTACCGGGACGAACCGGGTCGGGGACTCATTGAGGCGACCGTCGGCGGAGTTCAGGCGGCGGCGGCAGGTTTTCGGCAGGATCAGGAAGGGGTGGAGATCACCCACATCGCCGTGGCGCCCGGGCACCAGAACTCCGGGTACGGACGAGCGCTCATAGAGGCGATTTGTAGGGCTCACCCAGGTCTGCCGATTCACGCTGAAACCCACACCGGAGCGACAGGTTTCTATCTCAGGCTTGGCTTTGCCGTGGAGGCGCTGCCGCCCAAGGCCGGATGGGAATCCCGGTTCAGGTGTCTTCGGATCGCAGACGTCTGACCCGCGCCGCTCTAATGCGGGCGCAGAAGTCCACGCCCGGGGCCAGGGCCGGAGGGTGTCTGCGGAGGGGCTGTTGACCCCCTCACCCGGCTTCGCCGGGAGCTCCCCCTGATGGGGAGCAATTGGCGTTCTCATTCCTCCCCCCAGGGGGAGGTGGACCGCGTAGCGGGACGGAGGGGGTCAACGGACTCGCCGCAGACCCCTCACTCCGCTTCGCCGGCTCCTTCCCCTTGAGGGCGGTGACCGTGGGCGCGGCTCAGGGCAGGACCAGTCCCGGCAGGGTCCTGGCCTCCTGGAAGTCCAGGCGACCCGCCTGGAAGCCAGTCCTCAGGCCGGTCTCGCGGCCGAACTCCAGCAGGGTGTCCGCATCCCGCGAATAGGCGGGCCAGACCTGGCCCCCGGGGCAGTCCGGGCGGCCGGTCCTTGCGAAGCCGGCCCAGCAGCCGTTCATCAGCGCCGCCATGGCCCGGTCCTCCTCCGAAACCACCGACATGGGCGTCCGACGGCCCCAGTACTGGAAGACGTACTGGATTTCCGCGGCATGGGCGGCGCGGTCGGTGAAGGGCCGGAACCGGGTTCCCACGTAGGAGAAGTGGTAGAGCCAGGCCGGGGCGCCCGAGGCGGCCTGGCGGGCGATCCAGCGGGCCGGGGCGCCCATGGCCCGGTCGGTGAAGACGGCCCGGGCCAGGGCTTCGTCGCCCTTGGCGGCCTCTGCGGGATAGGCCTCTCGGGCGCCCTCGGGCACGGCGTTGATCATCTCCGGCCGCCAGGGGCCCATCAGGGAGTCCTCGCCCGAGTTCCAGCCGATGATCAGCGGCACGTCGGCGGCCCGTCCGGCGGCGAAGGCCTGTGTGGGGGTCTCCTTCAGGAGCCGCCCGTCCGGGAAGGGGCCGAAGCTTCCGCCCACGCCGGCCACCAGGGCCTCGGCCGGCAGGGCGCGCAGGTCGGCGACGGAGGCCTTGGCGTGGCCAAGGCTGGCCAGGGCCGTCTCGCCCGCCGCCTCCCTCTGGGCGAGGGTGACGGGCGGGAACCAGCCGCCGCCGGACTGGACGATGGCCCGGGCGTAGAGCCCCCGGGCCGAAGGCGTCGCCAGCAGGGCCAGGGTGCTCATGCCCCCGGCGCTCTCGCCGAACACCGTCACCTGCCGCGGGTCGCCCCCGAAGGCGGCGATGTTGCGCTTCACCCACTGCAGGGCGGCGACCTGGTCCATCAGGCCGTAGTTGCCCAGGGGCTCGTCCTTCCGGGCGGTGGCGGTCAGGGCGGGATGGGCGAAATAGCCCAGCGGCCCCAGCCGGTAGTTGATCGTCACCACCACGATCCCCTGCCGGGCGAAGGCCGAGCTGTCGTAGATCCAGCCCGCCCCCTCCCGGTGGCTGCCGCCATGGATCCAGACCATGACCGGCGCCTTGCGGGCCTGAACCGGGGCGAAGACGTTCAGCTGCAGGCAGTCCTCGCTCATGGGTCCGTTGGCGCCGCCGCCGTTGGGCGTTCCGTCGGCGTTCATCTTCTGCACGCAGGAGGGGCCGTTCCGGGTGGCGTCCCGCTCGCCGCTCCAGGCCGCGGCCCGGGCGGGCGGGGCCCAGCGGCGTTCACCCACGGGCGGGGCGGCGTAGGGGATGTTGCGCCAGACGCCGACGCCGTCCCTGGCTTCGCCGGCCAGGACCCCGGTCTCCACCTTCACCCGGGCGGGTTCGGCCGCGGCGACCCCGGCCAACAGCAGAATGGCGACCGCAGCGGCCCGGGCGAGCATCTTGGTCATGGCGTGTCTCCCTGTCGCCCCGACTTCGCCGCAGGGCCGGACGGTCGTCAAGGGCGGGGCCTTCCGGGCCTGAAGTTCGTGCGTCAGCCCGCCCGGAAGACTTCGGGGAAGCGGCTTGTGAGCATGGCCCAGTCTGCCGTGTCCGCAGACATCCAACGGATCGCCTCGATCACTTCGGCATGGTCGGTCTCGAGATCGCGGTGGAAGATCGGTTCGTGGTGCGCAATTCGATTCCTGAGCCGGCGCAGGGCGTTCAAGCGCCGATGAACCCGATCCCGCCTCATGTTCCTGCCCGTCTCGCGAAAAGCGCTGAAGAGGCTCGTTCTCCAAAGGGTGGCGTCGTATCGCGGCCCCAACAGGCTGACCCAGGAGCCGAAGTTGAGTTCAGCGACAACACGTCCTGTCGTTATGAGCTTTCGGGATTGCAGAATGGCGGCCTTGGCGCGCTCGATATCCCGGCGGACATCTGATTGCAGGGGAACTGAATTCGCCTCGAACCACCTGGAACCGTAAGCGAGGGATAGGTTTCGATGAATCCTGTTTCGGAGACAGATCTCCAAAGTCTGCAGCGGGGTGTAGAAGGCTTCGGCGATCCGGGAATTTCGCTCGTAGAGGGAGAGTGCGTGATCCAGATCGCCTGAGGCGGCCTCCAGGTATTTCTCAAGGCGATCGCGCGTCAGGACCTCTTCCAGACTCGCGTTGATCGCTGGGTTACGCAAAGAGTTCACTTGGCGTTCCCGTCCGGGCGGCCTAAACTCCCGCTGTATACCCCGGGTCGGCCTCTGCCGTTTGGCATGCTCCCGGGGTCAGTCATTTCTGGGCTCGCCCTTCTCCGTCCCGGCGGGTGCATCGGCCTTGTCTTTCGATCCGAATTCCGGGTCATGGGCTGGCGATATTCGTTCAATGGAAGTCCCGGCTGGCCACCAGCCGTCCGCCGCCGGCGGGTGGGGCTTCGCCGGGTTCGTCCGTCCTCAGGGCGGCGGCCAGGAAGGACAGGTCGGTGATCCGCTCGGCCACCAGGTGGACGATCTGGCCGGCCACCTGCAGCCGGCCCTCCACCAGCACCAGGCCCGCGCGCATGACCGCCGGGCGATGGGCCTCGAAGACGTCCTTCCAGACGATGATGTTGGCCGGGCCGGTCTCGTCCTCCAGGGTCATGAAGACCACGCCCTTCGCCGTCCCGGGCCTCTGGCGCACCAGGACCAGGCCGGCCACGGCGACGCGCCGCCCGTCGCGCATCCGCGCCAGATCCGCCGCCGGCTTCGCGCCCCGCCGGGCCAGCTCTTCGCGCAGGAAGGCGCAAGGGTGGGCCTTCAGGGACAGGCGCAGGGTGCGGTAGTCCTCGGCGGTCTCCCGGGCGGCGGTCATGATCGGCAGGGCGGCTTCCGGCTCGGGCAGGTCGGCCCCGGCCGCCAGGGGCGCCTCGCGGTCGGCCCGGTCGGCGCCGGTCAGGCCCTTCACCGCCCACAGGGCCTGGCGCCGGCTCACCCCCAGCCCGGCGAAGGCGTCGGCCTCGGCCAGCAGCTCCATCCCCCGGCCGCTCACCTCCCGGGCGAAGTCGGCGACGGCGCGGGCGCCCCGGTCGCGGACCCGGAGCAGGCGGGCGGCGTCCTCCCGGGCCAGGCCCCGCACCTGCCGCAGGCCCAGGCGCACGGCCCTCAGACGCCGGCCGGGAACCGGCTCCAGGGTGCAGTCCCAGTCGCTGGCCATCACGTCCACGGGCCGCACCTCCACCCCGTGAGCCTGGGCGTCGCGCACCAGCTGGGCCGGCTGGTAGAAGCCCATGGGCTGGGAATTGATCAGGGCCGCGCAGAAGGCGTCGGGCCAGCGCCACTTCACCCAGGCCGAGGCGTAGACCAGGAGGGCGAAGCTGATGGCGTGGCTTTCGGGGAAGCCGTAGGAGCCGAACCCCTCGATCTGGCGGAAGCAGCGCTCGGCGAAGTCCGGGTCATAGCCCCGCCCGGTCATGCCCTCCAGGAAGCGGCGGCGGTATTCGCTGACGCTGCCCAGGTTACGGAAGGTGGCCATGGCCCGGCGCAGGCCGTCGGCGTCGTTCTCGCTGAACCGCGCCGCCTCGATGGCCAGGCGCATGGCCTGCTCCTGGAACAGGGGCACCCCCAGGGTCTTGCCCAGCACCCGGTGCAGCTCCTCCGGCGGGCCGTGCTCCGGCGCGGGGGCGGGGAACTCCACCGGGTCGGTCCCGTCCCGCCGGCGCAGGTAGGGGTGGACCATGTCGCCCTGGATGGGGCCGGGCCGGACGATGGCGACCTCGATGACCAGGTCGTAGAAACGCCGGGGCTTCAGGCGCGGCAGCATGGACATCTGGGCCCGGCTCTCCACCTGGAAGACACCTACCGAGTCCGCCCGGCACAGCATGTCGTAGACCTGCGGGACTTCCTGGGGGACCTGGGCGATGTCGGTCAGCCGGGTCCCGTCGGCCCGGGGCGGGATCATCTCGAAGGCCTTGCGCAGGGCGGTCAGCATGCCCAGGGCCAGGATGTCGACCTTCATCAGGCCCAGGGCGTCGATGTCGTCCTTGTCCCATTCGATGAAGGTGCGGTCGGGCATGGCGGCGTTGCCGATGGGGACCAGCTCGTCCAGCCGCCCCCGGGTCAGGACATAGCCGCCCACGTGCTGGGACAGGTGGCGGGGAAAGCCCAGCAGCTCGCCGGCCAGGGTGGTGGCGCGGCGGATCTCCGGGGCGTCCGGGTCCAGCCCCGCCTGGCGGATGTAGGGGTCCGGGCTCATGCCGCTCCAGGGCCCCCAGACCGTCCCGGCCAGGGCTGCGGTGACGTCCTCGGTCAGGCCCAGGGCCTTGCCCACCTGGCGGATGGCCATGCGCGGGCGGAAGTGGATCACCGTGGCGGCGATGGCCGCCCGGTCCCGGCCATAGCGACGGAAGAGGTACTGCATCACCTCCTCCCGGCGCTCGTGCTCGAAGTCCACGTCGATGTCCGGCGGCTCGCCCCGGGCCTCGGAGATGAAGCGCGAGAAGAGCAGGTCCTGGTCCTTCTTGGTCGGGTCGACGGCGGTGATCCCCAGGCAGAAGCAGACCACGGAGTTGGCCGCCGAGCCCCGCCCCTGGCAGAGGATGCCCTGGGCCCGCGCCCAGCGGACGATGTCGTGGACGGTCAGGAAGTAGTTGGCGAAGCCCAGCTTCTCGATGAGGTCCAGCTCGTGGGCGATGGTCCGGCGCTCGGCCTCGCCCATGCCCGCCTCGAAGCGCCAGGTCGCTCCCTCCCAGGCCAGGTCGCGCAGGTGCTGCATGGGGGTCTTGCCCGCCGGGACCGGCTCGTCGGGATATTCGTAGCGCAGCTCCGACAGGTCGAAGCCGACCCGGCCGGCGATCTCCAGGCTGCGCTCGACGGCGCCGGGGAAGCGGGCGAACAGGCGCGCCATCTCGGCGGGGGACTTCAGCCGGCGCTCGGCGTTGGCCTCCAGCCTGAGCCCCGCCTCGTGGATCGTGCAGCCCTCGCGGATGCAGGTCAGGACGTCCTGCAGGGGCCGCCGGCGGGCGTCGTGGTAGAGCACCTCGCCCACCGCGACCAGGGGTGCGCCGGCCGCCGCGCCCAGGGCCTCCAGCCGGGCCAGTTCGGACAGGTCGCGGGGGCCGTAGCGGCGCACGCCGCCCAGCCAGACCGACCCCCGCCGGGCCGCCGCCAGCGCGTGGAGCCGCCGCGGGAAGTCCGCCTCCCCGGCCTCTCCGGGCGCAGGGGGCAGGACGATTCCCAGCTGGCCCTCCGCATGGTCCAGGAAGTCGCCGAGGGTCAGGGAGCACCCGCCCTTGCGCGCCCGCCGCTTGCCCAGGGTCAACAGGCGGGTCAGCCGTCCCCAGGCCGCCCGGTCCTGCGGATAGCAGATCAGGTCCGGCGTCCCGTCGGCGAAGACCAGGCGGGCGCCCGCCAGCACCTTCAGGGAGCCGCCCGCCTTGCGCCCCGCCCCCCAGGCCCGGACGACGCCGGCGACGCTGTTGAGATCGGCGATCCCCAGGGCCTCCAGGCCCAGGGCGGCGGCGGTCGCCACCAGCTCCTCGGGGTGCGAGGCGGCGCGCAGGAAGGAGAAGTTGCTGGCCGCCGCCAGCTCGGCGTAGCGGCTCATCCGAACAGGCCGTGCAGCCACCAGCGCACCGGCCGGTCATGGTCGTGCAGGCCCGAGCGGAAGACCCAGAACCGCGCCCCGTCCTGGTCCTCCACCCGGTAATAATCGCGCACCTGGTCGGTCCGCACCGCCTCGATCCCGGTCCGCCACCACTCCGTGCCGATCCGCTCGGGCCCCTCGGCCATGTGGATGCGGTGCACCCGCCGGCGCCAGCGGAACTGCCGGGGCGGCTCGTCCGGGGTCAGGGCGATCACCGCCTCCAGGGCCTCGGGGCGGGGCAGGAGGCGTAAGGGGCGGGGGCGCCAGGCGGGCCAGCCGCCAGCGGGGCTGGCCTCCGCCCCCAGGGCGGCGGTCCGGTGCACCGAGCGTTCGGGGACATGGCTGGCCCGGGGTCGGCTGCGCCAGACCCGCCCGGGGCCCAGCCGGGCGCTCAGCCGGTCGATCAGGGGCGCCAGGGCCTCGGGCCCCTCGACGGGCTCCAGCAGGCTGGCCAGGTCGGCCTGGCCGGGCGCCAGGACCTCGGCCTCCGCCGCCTGCAGGCTCACCGCCTCGATCCCGAAGCCGGGGTCCAGGCTCTCCAGCCGGGGCAGGAAGAGGCGGGCGAGACGGTCCGGGTCGCGGGCCGGGCGGGACAGGCCCAGCTCCAGGCCCACGGGGGCGCCGTCCACCCGGTGGAAGTCCAGGCGGAAGCGCCGGGCCCCGCGTCCGGACGCCTCCAGCCGCGCGCACAGGCCAAGGGCGGCGTCCCGGCACAGGCGGGCCAGGTCCTCCGGGGCGCTCACCGGCTCGGCCAGGTCCAGTCGCGCGAACCAGGGGGTGGGCGGCCGGCGGAAGACCAGGGCCTCGGGCGCCCGACCCAGGGCCTGGTCGAGGCGCAGCAGGACCCTGGCGCCGAAGCGCTTGGCCAGGGGGCCGCGGGGCAGGGCGGCCAGTTGGCCGATCCGCCTGAGGCCCAGCCGTGAGAGGCGCTCCACCGCCGTCGGCTCCAGACGCAGGGCCCCCAGGGGCAGGCCGGCCAGTTCGGGCGCGAGGGGCTCGGCCTCCGTCCTGCCCGGAGCCAGGATCTGGGGACCTGTCGCCGCCGCCGGGCTCCGCGCCAGGGCCCAGGCCGCGCCGGCCGTATCCGCTGCGGCGATCCGGGCGGTCAGGCCGTCCCGGGCCAGGCGGGCGGCCAGGTCGGCGGCCATCTCCGCCTCGCCGCCCCACAGGTGGGCGACCCCGCCGATGTCGAGGAAGAGGCCGTCCGGCGGGTCGGGGGCCACGGCGGGGGAGAAGCGCACGCACCAGTCGGCCAGGGCCTCCAGGGCGCGGGCGTCGGCCTCCGGCTCGGCCTCGGCCAGGACCAGGTCGGGCTGCAGGGCCTGGGCGTCGGTCACCCTCTGGCCGGGGAAGAGGCCCACGGCGGCGGCCTGCGGGCTGACGGCGGTCAACACCCTCAGTCCGCGATCCGGGCCGACCAGGGCGAAGGGCTCAACCTGCGGCGCTGAGGGCCGCCGGCGCCGCCAGGTCTCGATCGCCCAGTTCGGCGACCAGACGCAGAGGATGCGCGACATCGGCTTCTCCTTCGTCCCCGCTTGCGCCGGCCTCCACGCTCCAGGCGCCGGTCCGGCCGCCCCGGCTGCGGTCCAGGCGCAGGCGCCAGCGGGGCGGTCCCAGGCCCAGGCTGACCCGCGCGCTGGCGGCCGGTGATACTCGCCAGCAGGTGGCCGCCGCCGTACCGCCCGACGTCCCCGCCGCCGCCCCGCCGAAGGGCCGCCGCAGGATCACCAGCCCCATGCCGCCGCGCGCCTCGCAGGCCAGCTGCAGCCGCCGCCCGGCGGTCAGGTCCACGGCGCCGACCTCGGCCAGCACCACCCCCACGCCCGGCGAGGCCAGGGCGTCCTCGGCCACGGCCAGGGCCTCGGCCTCGTCCCGGGCGCAGACCCCCACCAGCCGGTCCGCCGGCAGGCCCAGGCCCGCCAGCCCGGGGGGGAAGAGGTCGTCCCGGCGCAGGATCCAGACGGCCGAGCGGCCGCGCTGGTCCGGCCGGGCCAGCAGGGCGGCGGCCAGCCGGGCGGCGAAGGCGGCGGGGGCGGCGCAGGTCTCGGCCTCGGCCCCCTCGCCGCCGATCTCGTGCCACTGGCCCAGGGGCAGCCCCCCGCCCAGGGCCGAATCCAGGCGCGGATCGCCCAGGGACAGCCGTCCCCGCACCGGTCCCGTCCTCCGCTCCAGCCGCCGGATGTCCGCCCGCAGCGCCGCCAGCCTGTTCCGCCTGTCCCCGTCCATACCTGACCTCTTGTTCGCTTTTTGTTCTAGTCCCAGCGAACGGGGAGTCAATGGCCTCCCGGGAGGACAGGGGTGTCAGTCGCCGGAGACCCGCCGCGCCAGTTTCCGAGGGGCCATGGCCAGGTAGCTCTGCCGCATCCAGGCCTTCAGGGTCTCCAGCTCGGCCAGGACGTCGTCCCCGGGCCCGAAGCGGGCGGTGACCCAGTTGTTGCGCTTGTGCCAGCCCTTGCTCTCCTCGACGAAGGGCAGGTCTGCGACCATCTCCGCCGAGATCGGCAGCTTCACCGTCAGCACCAGTTCGTCCGGGCGCCCGTCCCGCCCGCCGAACCAGGCGAAGCCCTTGCCCGCCACCCGCAGGTAGTGAAAGGGATCGGCGTCCCGGCGCGGAGGCGCCAGGTCCGTCTCGGGCAGGCTGAGCCCATGGGCCAGCAGTTCGGCTTCCGCCTGGCGGCGGGGATTCGGTGGCGTTTTCACGCCCCATCCTCCCCCCGACTGGAGTCTGGGGTCAACGTCGGCTCAGCAGACCCCCTCCGTCCCGGGGCGTCGCCCCGGTCCACCTCCCCCTGGGGGGAGGAATGAGAGCGCCAATTGCTCCCCCAAGGGGGAGCTCCCGGCGAAGCCGGGTGAGGGGGTCAATCCCCCTCGCCGCAGACCCCCTCCGGCCCGCTGCGCGGTCCACCTCCCCCGGGGGGGAGGAATTACGGAGTCAATTGCTCCCCCAAGGGGGTGCTC
>Ga0315902_10014479_pt1 | contig 10132 bp, 7 predicted proteins | sample LakEriMetagenome_9_FD_203523 | JGI IMG/M metagenome (GOLD analysis project Ga0315902, IMG submission 203523) | Freshwater fungal communities from buoy surface, Lake Erie, Ohio, United States - Buoy 12 MA117 | ecosystem: Environmental > Aquatic > Freshwater > Lake > Lake biofilm | place: USA...
AAATCCTTCGATTGCATTTCTGTCTGAACTATGATTTTTTTGATTAATGGGATGGGATGTTGGATGGGTTTTTCGCGAAGAAAACAATACGTGATTTGGAATTAGACGATTCGTTTTTATGCCAACCGCGAGGTTCGCTCCTACATAGCATATAATATAATTTCCTTGTTGTCAACAATATGCACTTCCCGGCGAATGCGGTCTTCCCAGGATAATTCTGCAGCGCTTTTCTTTTCGAGAAATACCATATATCCTGTTTTTTGACCCAATCGGTCCAAGTAACGGGCTAATTGTTGAATACCGTGGGGTTCGGAACGCGCGTCGTGATGCATTTTTATTTCTATCGTAATGACCTGTGATTTCCAGAAAATGACTAAATCTGTCCGTCCATTTCCCGTTGCCATTTCTCTTTCGATGCGTCCTCCCCCATTGATAATCCGTTGCAAAAAAGCCATTAAAAATAATTGATGTCCCGCTTCTTTATATTTATATCTATCTATCCATGATTCTGAATTCCATCGATAAAAATCTGTAAATGCGTCCAGTAATTTATCCATATTCAGCGTACCGTCCGTATTTAGGTACCAAATCGTTTGGGCTATGTCCTGATTGATGCTTACTGAAAAGCCTATGGTCAGAATGCGAGTTATGATTTCTCTATATATCGGATTGGCAAATTGAATAGGATTACCTGTGCTGATAATGCCCAAGTCGCGGCAATAACGGATAGCATCATCCGCTCCATCAAAAGCGGGGGAATCACCCGTGATGATACTCATAATAATAGGTCGAACCCGAGGATCATCTATCTTGTCCGCCAGGCTGTCCAGGTGCGTTTGACGCTGTTCTATAAGCCGCTCCTTGGCCAGCTCAATCAAGTCAAGGGTAATTTCTTGGGTGTAATCATTCTTTAAAATTTTCATTACCACCTCATTGGCCAGCGCGTTAGTAAGCCAGGGCTGTCCACCCGAATAGGCATATAACTTTTCTAAGACCTCTTCTGAAAAAACCTGACCAGTATCTTGGGTATGTTGGTTCAATAATCCACGTACCTCTTCTTTTGAAAAAACAGGTAGAAAAAAGGACTCTGCTTTTATGTTAAAGGGCGACCCTGAACCTATCGATGGATTATCCGCTCTAGCTCGCATACGAAAATCACGGATATCCCGCAAGCCAACCAAGGCAATAGATTGTGGGAAATGTTTAGGTCTGGTTTGAAAACCGTCTCGTAATTGACGTAAAGTAGAAATGAGCACGTCGTCATAAAGTGCGTCCACCTCATCAAGTAACAAAACCAAAGGTTTATCCAGTGTGTCACACCAATCGGTCAGATAATCACCCAACATTGATGGGCCGGAAATATAATTTGCAATATCCGGAGGTAGATGGTCTGTACCAATAAACAACTTAGACGTTTTAGCTAAGGCCTTTATAAAATTGATATTCGCCGTTTCCACGGAGATACTGTTATAACCCGCTGATTCCAATGAACATACCACAGATACATAATTCCCTTCCTTATTCAAACGATGAGCCAGAGCGTGCAAAAAAGTGGTTTTACCTGTTTGCCGGGGTGCATGAATGAGAAAATATTGCTTCGAATGTATCAAGTGCAATACATTCTCATACATGTTCCTAAACGGATCTACCATGTAGTGATCTTCTGCATTACACAAACCCGTGGTGTTAAAAAATCTTTTCATTTAGTGAAGATACGCCTTTTGGGTGTAGGAAGTGCTATCAAGTTGAGGCAGTGGTTGGGAAAACAAAATGCTATCCAAAATAGGAAACTGCTTCTTGTCTGAACTGTGATTTTTTTGATTACTATGATACCAGACTGGATTTAATTAAATGATACCTTTCGGGAAGAAGACAATGCGTGCGTAACGCAACGGTGAAAAGAAGGGTATTATAATAATTGTCTACAAATGACCATTGCACCTGAACCGAAGACGTCCTCTGTAATCCTAAAAATCCTGATTCAAAACCAGGTGAAAGCGGGAGAATATTACATTGAAACCTGTCGGGGAGAAGACGCGAGCATCACGTTTCTACAGGGCGGTATCCCAACTGGTCAGAAAGGTCTGATAATGGCCAGACGTCCTACATCACATAGGGGCATAGCCCCGCCATCTTCGTAACAAGTCATCGACAGTTCATAATGTAACTATAATAAAACTAAACCCTCCCAAAAATCTCCCCTCAACCCAATATTTGCTGAAACAAAGGCAAAAATTCCTTTATTTGAGGATCATCCAGGCTAAAGGGTATATCCGATTTGGGTAGCTCTTGTTTTGATTTGGACACTCTTTCCCAAATGTCTTGTTTTGCACTAACGGTAAATAGTGAAAAGGTGCGTCTGAGCAGGGGCAGGACTTCAGGGAAATGGTCTTCTTTAATATCCATAATCCATTGGTTGATTAAATCAAACATTTCCTGCTGATATTGCAATAAATACACTCCTCTTTTGAAAAAGCCTTCCAACCAGGCGCCTACTTGCAAAGGTTCATTCCCTTTTGAAAAAATCAAGGTCATTTTTGCCAGAATAAAATCTATGTCTAATCTATCTCTTTCGAGTAAAAGTCTCATTACCAATCCATTAATCCTCATATTTACACCGTCTAACTGAGCTGTAGTCAAAAGAGCATTTTCCCAAAGAGAAACAAATTCATTTCCCTCCAATAGATAAATAGCGGCATGTGCATCGGACATTTGCTGCTCCATTATTTCCGCCGGCTCGTCGCCCAATTGATACGTTGCCTGGGGAAGACCTGAACAAATAGCTGGAATGATGGTATTCAGCCATTGGTGCAATTTTTCCGGATAAACTGTTCGGTGGCTCGGATACCGCATAATTTTCACTAAAATAGGCAGCGATTGCAAAAATTGGGAAATATCAGGAATGTCCACAGCCAGGGACCGCATTTTCAAAGAAAGAGTATCCACTAAGTTGTCAATGCCTGCAAGCATACATTTTTCCAAATAATGCACCAGCGTCAAAGTATCTGAAGCATTTTGTATAGCCGCCTCCATCTTCTTCTCAGCTGCCCCTGCAATCGTATTTCCCCACATACCTTTATCAATCAATTCAATGGTATAAATGGGCCTCCATTTTAATCGCCAATTTTCATGAAAACCTCCTTTCACCTGATCAGAAACGGCCTCTAAAGTACCCCAGGGAATGTCTAAAATATTGAGTTGATGTAGTAACAGACTGGCCATCCGATTAGCATTTACCCTTACATCTAATTGCTTTCGAATGCTCTGTGTACTTTCAAATTCATTTTTTAATCTTGCGGTTTTTATTTGTTTATTTAAATCCGATTGTAATGGAGTCTGAGGAATATTAGCAGGAACCTGCCCTACTTTATCACCAATAATCCATTTAGACTGAATTTTTGCTATTAAAATATCTTTGGGTAATTGAAGGACAGATTCCAGGGCCAACTGGAGTTCGTCCATGCCTGCGTCAGGTTTATCTCTTAAATAGGAAAGATTGGAAGACAAGGCTAAAATAGCTTGTAAATGGGCTGGAGAAACATCAAATCCCTCTTTCCTGAATAATTTTGCAATATGAATGAGCCAAATAGAAGGTGCATCTACTTGATGATTATACAACATTTCGTACCATGCGGGAGCCAATACTCCGGCACCATACCCAGATTGTCTGGCTAATCGGTCGTAACTCCATGGAATCCAGGTTCCTGCAATTTTGACTTTTGATAACCCGGTGAGTAGTGATTTATCCTGTTTAGCCGGTATTTTGTTCCATTCTAATAAAGCTGGAATATGCCAGGCACCGCAAACAACCGCTATTTTATTATAATTTTTCGCCATTTCGCTTCTAATCATCTGACGCATCCAGGACTCCCTCAGGAGCGTTTCCCTCGATTCCGTTCTATTTAGCTGCCCCCTCACTTCGATCATTACCTCCTGAAGGCCTTTAAAAACGTCCTCGTCTTCTCTAATTTGCTCGAAGGTATGTTCCCACCACCGTTCACTATCGGTATAACCCGATAATTGAGCCACTTGAGAGAGCGGATCCTTAACATAATTATCGCGGATAATTTCAGTTTCTTGCGAAAGCGGCAACATCAAAGAAGCGGGCAAATCGAAGGGTATTAAGGGAATACCTCTGCTATTGGCAAAGGAGATGGCAATCCATTCTGGCGAAAAATGAGCAAATGGGAGAATAAGACTATTTTTCAGTTGAAGGGGCTCATATAGCAGGAGCGCAATGGGTGGAATTAGCCCTGGATCATTAACCGATGCAAATAAATCGCTTGTTTCAGCAGGAGCTTCAATTATAATAGCATTTGGCTGCCATTTTTCAAGAAACCGAAGCATTCTTCTGGCAGAGCCTGGCCCATGGTGCCTAATGCCAAGGAACTGAATTTCAGGCACTGACATTTACAATAATTCTCTGCAGGCTCGGTAGAGATCTTTCCATCCGTCTCTATCTTTGACCACTAATTGCAAATAATCTTTCCAAACAGGTAAATCATTGTGGGTATCTTTGACAATGGCGCCGGAAAGAGCGGCAGCAATATCCGTTGCTTTCAACTGCCCGTTTCCAAAATGATAGGCCAGCATTTGACCACTGTAAACAACTTCAATAGCCTCGGCGGTACTTAATGTTGAGGAAGGGGATTTCAATTTTTGCTGACCATCAATGGTTTGGCCATTTCTTAATTCTCTGAAAATGGTGACAATTCTCTTTATTTCCTCTGTTGGGGTTGGGAAAGATTCCATTCCCAACTTTTTAACCGATTGCTCTACTCTATTTTTTATGATCAATATTTCTTCCTCCATCGTCTCGGGCAAAGGCATATAAACCATATTAAATCGTCGTCTTAATGCACCGGATAATTCATTTATCCCTCTGTCACGATCGTTCGCCGTGGCAATTAAATTAAAACCATTCTTTGCCTGAAGAGTATCATTCAATTCCGGAATGGGCATTATTTTTTCTGAAAGAACGGTAATAAGTGCGTCCTGAACTTCCGCAGGCAAGCGGGTTAATTCCTCTATTCGCACTAAAAGACCTTGCTCCATGGCATGGAAAACGGGACTTGGCACTAAAGACTGTCTGTCCGGACCGTGAGATAGCAGCCTGGCATAATTCCAAGTATATTTTAATGCCTCCTCGCCAATTCCCGCCGAACCCTGCACTAAATAACCTGAATGACCACTGATAGCTGCCGCCAAATGCTCGGCAACCCAGGTTTTTGCCGTTCCCGGCACACCAACGAGTAAGAGTGCGCGATCTGTTGCCAGGGTAGCTACGGCAACCTCAATCAAGCGTCTCGAACCTATGTATTTTGGCGAAATAAAAGTACCATCAGACAGTGTTGCCCCCATAAGATATTGGACAACAGCATGTGGCGACAATAACCAGGAAGGCGGCCTCGGCTTTGAATCCTCCTGTTTTAGTGCCAGTAACTCATCTTGAAAAATACTTTCCGCCCGAGGTCGAAGGATTTCACCCATCTGAAATGGATTTTAGTTAGGTTTACTTACTAAAACGGCATCGGATAGACTGTATATCAGACGATTAATATCATTATCGTTTAAACTTAATTTTCCTTTGATGGTAATGGATTCAGCCGTATATTTAATAGGCTCCTGAGAAAACACCTCCATGACCGTTTCAGGTCCGGCACCGCCACAAAAGAAACACATACTATAAGGGAAAGCTGAAAACACAAATTCCTTATGATTTTTATACCCTTCCACTGGAATGATATATCCCTTTATTTCAACGGTTTTACCTTCAAGCACCTTAATTTCCTCACTAAAAATGGGCACATCGACCTTAAAACCCAGAGATTCGTCCATCACTTTTTTATATGTGATTTTACCTAACGTCTGCCACAGATTCTTTGCCCCCTGAGCAGAAAGAGAATTAGATGAAAACACAAAAAATAATCCTGTAACCAGAATAGAACATTTTAACGCTTGCCTTATCATAATTTTTTGTTTATCCTTTATTGTCAGCCAAAGTGGCATGAATATCTGTTTTACTTGCTTGAAAAGCAGGAATAATGGCGGCTATGATACCAATAACTAAAGATCCGCCAAATATATATATTTCCTCCTTTAGAAAAATAGCGGCTGAAAAATCGTACCTATAACTTTTCTCCAGAAAATCGGCCAATAAGACCATCGAACCATGACTCAGGGCAATACCACAAAAATAACCTAAGACGGCGATAATAATTCCTTCAAAAATAATTAGCTGAAAAAGGAAACCCGGACGCGCGCCTAAGGTTCTCATAACCGCTAACTCATATTTTCTTTCTCTTAGGGAACTAAACAAAGAAATGAAAATACTTAATCCTGAAACAAAAATTATGAGTAAAGCCATAGCTTTTAGCGCCTCCTCGCCTACGCCAAGCAAGGTATATAATCGATTAATCTCAATAGCTGGCGTGGCTGCCTGAAAATTAGTATTTTCATTAATATTCCTTGCCATATTTAAGGCCTGAATATTTCTTCCTTTAAATTTCACCAATAACGAAGTAATGCTTTTATCTTCATAAGATACCAATGGTAAATCCTCAGAATGCTCCGCCTCGTCGTGTTCATGGTCGTGTTCATGTTCATGCCCCGCCTCATCATGGTTATGCTCCGCCTCGTCATGTTCCGTAGATTCATCTGCCTCATGGTCGTGCTCATCGTGGACTGCCCATATACTTTGCGTTTTAGTTACAATAAGTTGATCAATGACAGACCCCGTTTTTTCCAGTATGCCCACTACTTTAAAAGGAGCGGCATCTTCGTGAACCAAATTCTCGTCTTCAATAAGTCCGTGAGAACTTTTAAATTCATCGGCAAGTTTTATATTGAGATTTTTCGCGACGGTTGCGCCCACCACAACCTCCATATTTTCCTCAAAAAGCTTTCCATCGGCAAATTTTGCCGCGTATAGATCGATAAATCCAGTGTTTGTGCCAACTATTCTATACCCTCTGTGACTATCACCCAAAGAAAGGGGAATGGCACTTTTAAAAATGGGATGTTTAGGATTCAGGAATGCTTTAGCTTCTGAAACAGGCATATTTCCCGTAGGGGCGTCCAAATGGTATAAACTACTTAAAATAAGCTGCAAAGGACTGCCTTTAGCGCCAATAACTAAGTCTATCCCCGCAAAATTCTTTTCAAACTTGTCTTCCAACTGGACATTCACCAATAAAAGCAAAGAGATGAGGCCAACGCCCAATGCGAATAGCACCAGATTCAGGACTAAATTTAGCGGTTTATTCAGAATGTTTTTCCAACTTAAATGCAAAATACTCATAGACTACTCTTTCAATTCTCCTTACAAGAATCCCTATTTTAATAATAATTGTTTATGAAAAGCAGAAGTTAATCTGTTATCATGCGTAACCACAAGCAAAATCGCCTTTACCGCCTCTGCAGATTCCTTAAGTAAATTTTGCACTTCAGTACTATTTTTGTCATCCAGTGCCGAGGTAGGTTCGTCTGCCAAAATCAACCGGGGCTGATTAACAACAGCGCGGGCAATAGCCACCCTTTGCTGTTCCCCCGCACTTAATCTATTGGGTTTTTGATTTGCCTTATGAGCGATTTGTAATCTTTCCAAAAGATCCATTATCTTCTTTTTGTCTAAAGATTTTCCACCCAATTGCTGTGTCAATAGCAGATTTTCCATAACGGAAAGAGACTGAACCGCATGGGCCTTCTGAAAAACAATACCTATGTTTTCCCCTCTGAATTTATCTAGTTTGGCGGCTGAAATAGTAGCATAATTAAATTCACCTAAGGTCACATTACCTTCTGTTGGTGATAATAACCCGCCTAAAAGATGCAATAAAGTAGTTTTTCCCGAACCTGAAGGACCGAGAATTAACCATTGGTCACCTTGTTCTGCCGTAAAATCAGGAAACCGAATAGGGGTAGATCCTGAATATTGAAAGGATAGATTTATTGATTTAAGCATAAGGGCAAAGATACATTTTGAATATCAAAGTTACGCAAACCTCAATGAAGGATTATATTTCTTTTTTCTTATTTTTGCCAATTAATGGTAAAATAAATTATAAACGAATGTTAACAAGGCAAAAAATCAAGGGGCATTTTGTTATGCTCTCTTTTTTCAGTATTTTTTTAGTCACTTCCTGTCAAAATGATGATTCAACAAAAAATGAATCATCTGCAGAAAATAAAGAAGTTACAACGAGAAAGGCAACATTAAAAGATGTTCACTTTGATTGTAGCATGGTCATGGGAGATGATAAAATGTTGTATTTGAAATATAACAATGCTGCTGTGGGTATGGGTGCGGTCTTATCCTGTACACCTATCGAGGCAAAAGATTTTAAAAATCGGAATATCCCCGTTGCCGCTTTAGCCGCTTGCTCTGTTGAATCGGCTCAAGGAAATGCGGTCTATTACGCTATTAAAGATGACGATGCTTTATATATTTTCAAAGAAAATGCAAATAGCAAAATATATACGGAGCATCTGATTGTTCCTCTTATGTGATAAGATGTTCATTTCAAATATAATTACAAGAGGCCATCAAAAAAGGTAGCCTCTTTTTTTATATACAATGGGGAAGTAGTACCGCCTGGGCCTAAAGGGTATATTAGCCATTTTTTGCCGCCTGGGGCATAATGGTCACAATAGACATGCGACCCATAGGGTCAGACCATGAAAAGTGAAAATTTGTATTAAAATTACAAGGGCATAGCCCTGCTATCTTCATAACTCTCTACCGTCGGGTCATCATTTAGAACAAGTCACCTCATAAAATTAATACCCTGCCACGCCGCCATCAAAGCTGCGAGAATCGGCCGCGCCATATCTTATTTACTTCTTGAAACCGACGGGTGCCCCATAGCCTCATATAGTTTTTTCGTGTCTGGTGAAAATCCCCAACCTTCCATTGACGTTTGGTCGGGTAACCATTGATGATGAATACGAGGTGTTTCAATAGCCTCACCTATGTTCATACTATGATCAATTACATTTAAAATAACCTGTAAAACAGTGTTAATAATGGTACGACCTCCAGGAGAACCAATCACCAAAACAGGTTTACCGTCCAATGCAACAATGGTAGGCGTCATACTTGAAAGCATTCTTTTATGAGGTGCTACCAAATTAGGCGGGGTACCGACCTGACCTTTTCTGTTGGTTACGCCAGGCACTGGATTAAAGTCGCCCATTTCATTATTCAAAAGAAAACCAGTACCATCGGCCATTAATCTTGACCCATAACTATACTCCAGTGTATAAGTGACAGAAACCGCATTTCCCCAGGCATCTACTACTGAAAAATGGGTAGTTTCATCGCTTTCCTTAGGCAAATAAAGGGACCCAAAAGCGGCGCTATCACTTTTTGATGCCTTATCCATTTGAATGGAAGCGGCCAATAATTCAGCATAATCCTTACTGATTAATTTTTCTATGGGCATATCCTTATTAAAATTTGGATCACCGATATACTGGGCTCTATCGGCAAAAGCTCTGCGCATCACTTCCGTAAGAACATGCAGATATTCAGCACTATTGGGACCCATTTTCCGCAGGTCATATTTTTCCAGCATATTCAGCATTTCCATAATAGCCACGCCACCTGAGCTAGGTGGAGGCATACCGATAATATCGAAACCTCTATAATTTCCAATGATAGGCTTTAGTTCCTCTGCTTCATAATTAGCCAAATCTTTGGCTGTTATAATACCACCATGTTTTTTCATATAAGCCTCCAGTAAAGCAGCTGTTTCTCCTTTATAAAAACCGTCCCTTCCTTGTAATTGAATTCGTTTCAGGGATGCTGCCAAATCAGGTTGTTTCCAAAGCTCGCCTGGCGTATATAAGTCTGTGCCATTTTTAAGAAAAGCTTTTTTGGCTGCGGCAAATACGGGCTGTTTTTGTTTTTGAAAATAGCTTAGAATATCTTGCATGTCCCAGGTAGAAGGAAAACCCTTTTCTGCCAGTTCAACAGAAGGTTTCACCAAATCGGCCCAAGGTTTAGATCCTAGTTTTCCATGCGCCATCCATAAGCCAGCCACTGTGCCGGGCACACCAACGGAAAGAGGGCCTTCATGATTTGAATTATCTTTAATCTGACCATTTGCATCGAGATACATTCTTTCAGAAG
>Ga0315902_10014482_pt1 | contig 10132 bp, 10 predicted proteins | sample LakEriMetagenome_9_FD_203523 | JGI IMG/M metagenome (GOLD analysis project Ga0315902, IMG submission 203523) | Freshwater fungal communities from buoy surface, Lake Erie, Ohio, United States - Buoy 12 MA117 | ecosystem: Environmental > Aquatic > Freshwater > Lake > Lake biofilm | place: USA...
ATCAATATAGGCTGCGATGTGCTCACATCGCGGAAAATCCGTTCGCTGTGAATCAGCGGGGGCAGGTCTTCGCCTATGGCGACATCAAAAAACAACCGGATCTTGACTTGTCTCGATCGCGCGTCGATGGAACGTCTTGCCAGCCGGAAGTTCCGGATTTCAGTTTCGGATATGCCCAGGCGTGATGCGAGCAGTTTTCCGAATCCTTCGCCGGTGGCCGCCTCTTCGGGTGGCAAGACCAGCTCGATGCGTTGTAGCATGTAAGAGGGTTGGTGAGTGTGGTTCCGCCGGTTGTCTATTATGCCTTATTCGAAGGTGAGCGACAGGGTGAAAATGCGGGATTTGAGGGATTGAAGATTGGTGGTGTAAATGCCGGGGTCGGTGGCCAATACATTGGGGATGCCCTGAAACATTTTGATTTCAGGTGCAAATTTGAAGAGGGGCATGTATATGTCCATGCCGAATCCCACAATGTAGCCGTAGTCGTTCTTGCGCAGTTTTATCAGGTCTTTTTCGTTCTCCACTTTTTCCTGCGAAACCAGATCGATGGCATACTTGAATCCGCCGGTCACATAAAAACGGTAGTTGTTAACGCGGTTGGATTTGAACTTGAGCTCGAGCGGGAATTCGATGAAGGTCGATTCCACTTTTTTCAAAGTCACATCCGTCGGACCCGCCGGAATAATCATTTTGTAACTCAGGTCACGCTGTGAAAAAGCGAGGTCAGGTACGAAGCGTAAATCAAAGTTGTTGCCGGCCAATGGCATTGACTGTGTAGATGCTGTCGTTGCGGTAAAATTTTGCTCCGCGCTCTATTCGGAAATTGGTTTTGTTATAGCCCAACAGGAATCCGAAGTGGATCCACTGCCGGTCGTATTTCTCGAGGTTTTTGACGATGATCCGCTGTGCCGAAACATCCCGGCTCTGCAGCAAAAAGCCACAGGTCAGTAACAGGATGATTCCGGCGCGTTTCATTTTTCGGCAAGGTATAGGCTCACAATCCCAAACGTAAGCGGAATGCATTTGGTATCCTTGAACCCTGCATTACGCAAGCGATCGAGGAAGGCTTCACCATAGGGGAAGGCCGCAACCGACTCGGGCAAGTATTCGTAGGCGGATCGTTCACGGGTAATCCATTGTCCGATCCAGGGCATCACACGGAAGGAGTAAAAGGAATACAGTTGTTTGATGGGGAAGCGCTGGGGCATGCTGAACTCAAGCACAACCAGTCGTCCGCCTGGACGCAGTACGCGGTGGATTTCACGCAGACCGCCATCGAGCGATTCGAAATTGCGTACGCCGAAGGCCACCGTTACCGCGTCGAAGTGGGTCTCGGGGTAGTGAATTGCTTCCGAGGCACATTGTTCAAGGCGAATCAGTCCCTGGAAACCCTTTTCCATCACCTTGTGCCGACCGATGTCGAGCATGCGGTTGGAAATGTCTATGCCAACAATTTCCTGTGGTTTCAGGCGCATGCACTCAATGGCTACGTCAGCAGTGCCAGTAGCTATGTCGAGGATGCGTTCGGGTTTGTAGGGGATTAGGGTGTCGATCGCTTTTCGCCTCCAGCTGCGGTCGATTCCTCCCGAAAGCAGACGGTTCATGAGGTCGTACCGACGCGCGATGCTGTCGAACATGCCTTCCACGCGTTCGCGCTTCGTACTTCCACTGTAGGCCTTTGGAACGACACTCATGGTATAAGAGTTGATGCTTCTTCGAGAAGTTGGTGTTTGTCAACAGGTACAACACCGACCTTTTCGCAAACGAGTCCGCCCGCCAGGTTCGACAAGGCAGCCAAAGTTCGGGTCGATATACCGAGAGATAGGCAAAGCGCTGCAACGCTAATGACGGTATCTCCTGCTCCCGATACATCGCTGATGTTTCGCACATGCGCAGGAATGATTTCTGCAGTGACTCCATCTGCAAAGTACACCCCGGCTTCGGACAGTGTAACCAGTAGCTTTTCGATCTGATGCTCCTGTCTGAACGGTTCGGTGAGGCGTGCAATGGCCTGGGCATCGGTGCGGCCGATGTCGACCTTGAGTCCGGCTTTGAGCTCCGATAAGTTGGGTTTGAACAACGTTACTCCGCGGTAGTGGGTGAAGTTGTTTTTCTTGGGGTCTACGGCAGTGGGAATGGATCGCTCACGGCAGGCATCCACAATGCGGCGGATCAGGTCTTCGCTTAATACACCTTTGTCGTAGTCTTCAAAGACCACTACATTCGGTCTTTGGGTTTCAAGCAGGTTCAGTATGCGATCGAAGAGGTTTTCCTGGTCCTTACTACCCAGCGGACTCAGCACTTCATCGTCAACCCGCAGGAGCTGGTGGTTGTTTCCGATAACTCGCGTTTTCACGGTGGTGACCCGCGTATCGGAGCTGATCATGCCGGCCGTGTCCATGCCGAGTTCCCGCATGAGTGCCAGCAATTCATCACCACTGCGGTCTTTGCCGATGACTGAGCACAGTAAGGGGCTTGCGCCGAGTGCCCGGATATTGATGGCCACATTTGCTGCACCGCCCAGGCGGCTTTCGCGCTGGTGCACGGCCACAATCGGAACGGGAGCCTCAGGTGAAATACGGTCGACACGTCCCCACAGGTAGGCGTCCACCATCACATCTCCGATAATCATCACGCGCTGACGGTCAAAGGCGTCAAACAGCTCGTGAATAGAAGAAAATGGACCCATGGTGTTGCGTGGGCGCAAAGGTAATGAAAGGGCGGGAGGGAACAGGGCTCAGTCGGCGGTGGCCAATTGTCCCTTGTCACTTGGCTGACGCAGTTTGCCGAGGCTTTCCTTGATGCGTCGCATGGCTTCGATCAGCAATTCGTCGGATGTTGCGAAGGAGAGGCGGATGCAGTTGTTGTCGCCGAAGGCTTCGCCTGTAACTACCGAAACCTTGGCATCGCGCAACAGGTACATGCACAGGTCGGTGGCGTTACGGATAGTGGTTTCACCATCGCTCCGACCGAAGAAGGCTCGCACATCAGGGAAAATGTAAAATGCACCCTTGGGAATGTTGAATTTCCAGCCCGGTATATCACGCATCAGTCCGAGCACCAGGTCGCGCCTGCGTAGGAAGGAATCACGCATGTAGGCATAGGTCGACCAGTCGGTCGATACGGCTTTGAGTGCAGCCTTTTGTGCAATCGAATTGGCGCCACTGGTGAATTGTCCCTGCACTTTGTCGCAGGCCTGAGCCAGCTCCTTGGGTGCTGCAATGTAGCCAATCCTCCATCCCGTCATAGCATACCCTTTCGAAACCCCGTTCACGATGATGACGCGGTCGCGAACCGAATCGAACTGCGCAATGCTTTCGTGATCTCCGTCGAAGCGGATGTGTTCGTAAATCTCATCCGACATGATCCAGACTCCCGGATGATGCTCGAACATGGCCGCAAGTGCACCCAATTCTTCGCGTGCGTACATGGTTCCGGTAGGATTGCAAGGCGATGAGAAGATGAAGAGTCGGGTGCGTGGCGTTATGGCCGCCTCGACTTCAGCCGGTTTGACCTTGAAATCGTTTTCGATGCCGGTGGGGAGTATGACAGGTTTACCACCCGCTAGCTCGATGATTTGCGCGTAACTGACCCAGTATGGAGCAGGAATGATTACCTCGTCACCCGGATCGATCAGGCTGAACACCACATTGGCAATACTTTGCTTGGCGCCAGTCGAAACGACAATCTGATCGGCTTGATAGTCAAGCCCGTTTTCACGCTTGAGTTTTTGGCTGATAGCCTTGCGAAGGTCCGCGAAACCCGAAATAGGAGGGTAGTGCGTGTAGCCTTGATCCATGGCCAGTTTCGCAGCATCGCAGATGTCGGCGGGTGTGGTAAAATCGGGTTCACCGAGGCTTAGGCTGATGATGTCATGACCCTGTTCCTGGAGTTCACGGCTCAGGCGGGCCATGGCGATGGTTGCGGATTCCTGCAGGAGGCTTACCCGCTTTGAAAGTGGTTGCTTCACGATTCTTCCCTGTGTTAAAACAAAGTTAATGAAAACGCATGGTCTGTGAAAGGCCCCGCAACGGACAAGAGGGGGCAATTCCGATATTTGTCGCAAATCTGAGTATGGAAAACGTTGAAATCTGGGAGTTGCTGATGCTGCTGATGTTGCCCGCGTTGGTCGTAGCCCTGACCACCTGGTACCTCGTCGGACGCTTTTTACAGCGTGAGACCACATTGAAGACCCTCGAGCTGGCCTCTGCGAGCCGCAAAGAGTTGATGCCCTTACGCTTGCAGGCCTATGAGCGGTTGGCTTTGTATTTGGAGCGGATCTCCCCCAATGTGATGCTCATCAGCCAGTACGATACCGACCTGACCGTCGCAGAGTTCAGGGTGCGTATGTTGGAGATGATCCGCTCGGAGTTCGAACACAACTTCGCCCAGCAGATTTATGTGACAGTACCCCTCTGGACCGTCATCCGAAATGCCAAGGAAGAGCTGTCGAGGCAAATCAACGCTTCTGCCGCCGGACTTGATCCTGCCGCCCCGGCTCACCTCCTGAGCAAACAACTGTTTGAAGACCTGCTTGGCAAGGAGGAATTTGCCACGCAACGGGCCTTGAACATTCTGAAAGCCGAAGTCGGCAAGATCCTGGGCTGATGCCCGACCATCGCATGGAAAAAACCAAGAGTAATCCGGCCACCGATTCGGGAATCGACATCGAACGGGTGTATTCCGTACCCGCAAATCCCTCCGCTGAACCGGGTGCGTTTCCCTACACCCGGGGCATTCAGCCCGATATGTACCGGGGTAAATTGTGGACCATGCGTCAGTACGCGGGGTTTTCCACGGCCGAAGAGAGCAACAAGCGGTATCACTACCTCCTGAACCAAGGGACCACCGGACTTTCGGTCGCTTTCGATCTGCCTACGCAAATCGGATACGATTCGGATCATGCCCTTTCCGAAGGGGAAGTGGGGAAGGCCGGCGTCGCCATCGATTCGTTGGCGGATATGGAAACACTTTTCGATGGAATCAGCCTCGAGAAGATCACCACGTCCATGACCATCAATGCTACAGCATCCACGTTGCTGTGCATGTATATGGCTCTGGCCAGAAAACAAGGTGCTGACCTGCGCAATGTTTCCGGAACAATCCAGAACGATATTCTGAAAGAGTACGCCGCACGGGGAACCTATATCTATCCTCCGCAACCAAGCATGCGGATCATCACCGATATTTTTGATTACTGCTCGCGCGAATTGCCCAAGTGGAATACGATTTCGGTTTCGGGCTACCATATCCGTGAGGCGGGAGCCGATGCGGTTCAGGAGCTGGCATTCACCTTGGCAGATGGTAAGGCCTACTTGCAGGCTGCCATCGCCCGCGGACTCGATATTAACGTCTTCGCTAAGCGCATTTCGTTCTTTTTCAATGCGCACAACAACCTCTTTGAAGAAGTAGCCAAGTTTAGGGCAGCACGCCGGATGTGGGCGCAGATGACCAAAGAACTGGGGGCGACCGATCCACGTGCCCAGATGTTGCGTTTTCACACTCAAACGGGTGGTTCAACGCTTACTGCCCAGCAGCCACAGAATAACATTGTACGGGTCACGCTGCAGGCGCTCGCCGCTGTGATGGGAGGAACGCAGTCGCTGCATACCAACGGGTTTGATGAGGCCCTGGCCTTGCCCACCGAAGATGCAGCCCGTATCGCTTTGCGCACGCAACAGGTCATCGCTTTCGAAAGTGGTGTTGTGGATACGGTAGATCCCCTTGGAGGGAGTTATTTTGTTGAATCACTGACCGACGAAGTTGAGCGCCGCGCTTGGGAATACATTCGCCGGATTGATGAAATGGGCGGAGCTGTTTCGGCAATTGAGCAGGGGTATATCCAAAAGGAGATTGCCGACTCGGCTTACCGGTATCAAAAGCAGATTGAAAGCGGCGAGAAAGTGATTGTCGGGGTGAATCGTTTTACCTTGACTGAGCCGCCGTTTTCGGATATCCTGACCGTTGATGACAGCATTCGTGCGGTGCAAACCGAAAAGATAGCTGCCGTGAAGCGGCGCAGGGATGAGCAGGCTGTGGCTCAATCCATTGAAGCCCTCGGCCAGGCAGCCCGCGACGGGAGCAATCTGATGCCCAAAATCCTTGATGCGGTGGAGCGTTATGCAACGCTGGGGGAAATCTCCGATGCTATGCGCAACGTATTCGGTGAGTACACCGGAGCTTGATTCAGTCCTCTTCTTGGACTTCTACCTTTTCGATTAGGAAAATATCCTCGTTGTCTTTTTTCATGAGGTATTTTTCCCGAGCGTACTTTTCCAAATGTTCCGGATCTGACATCAGCTCCTCCATGTCACGTTTGTTCTGGGCGATTTGCTCGGTGAAATAGGCCTTGTCTGCTTCCAGTGCGTTAAGTTCACTCCGGTACCGGTATTGAACGATGAAGTCATTCCGGTCAAAAAAGGCCATCCAGATAAGAAACGCGATAAAGGTCAACGCGTACTTGTTTTTCAACCATCCGGGAATCCGATCAAACCAGGGAAATTTCATGCCTTAAATGTAGGGGGAATGATCCGGGAAATACCGGATGTATTGCCCAGTTGTACACCTCCCGCTGTGAATTTTCCACGCGACTGAACAACTTGCCCGCTTCGCTGTTTAATAGGCGTGTTGAACCTGATTTCGGCCGAGTGCCTCAAGATCATCGCCAAACCGCGGAGCTACATCGGTTTTGCAGCCATCACCGTCATTGTCGGTCTGATTCATCTGGCCATGTACCTCGACGGCATGAACTACATCAGCTTCATCACCAATCCTGTTCAATCAACGTTCGTCCTGGAAGGGAATATCCTGAACGGCAACCTAGTCTGTTTCATTATCCTGCAAACACTTATTATTCAGATCCCCCTGCTGGTGGCTCTGGTCACTGGCGATCTAGTTTCGGGTGAAGCAGCCATGGGAACCGCACGACTTCTGCTGACCCGACCGGTAAGCCGCACAGATCTATTGATGTCGAAGTTTGCTGCGGGTGCCCTTTATGTGTTTTTCCTGCTGGTTTGGCTCGGCCTGCTTTCACTCGGCCTGGGTCTGGCATTGTTCGGTCCGGGCGATTTGATTGTTTTGAAGAGCGAGGAACTCACCATTCTTGCATCCGATGATACCCTCTGGCGCTTCATGGCGGCTTTGGGAATCGCTTTCCTGAGTCTGTTGGTGGTGGGTGCCCTGTCCTTGCTTCTGTCCTGCCTATCGGATAATTCTATTGGACCTATCATCACTACTATGGCGGTCATCATCCTGTTTACCATCATTGGCACGATGGATATCCCCTTGTTCGACCTGATCAAGCCCTACTTGTTCACTACGCACATGATCATCTGGAGGAATATGTTCGATCAGCCACTTCCGTTGGATCAAATCCGCGAGTCACTATTGATCCTGACCGCTCACCTGATTGGATTCCTTGGGGCATCCTGGTGGGTATTCACCCGAAAAGACATCACCAGCTGACCATGCGAAAAACACTGCACTTCTTTTTCGGTTTGCTCATATCGGTACTGGCTGCCGTGAGTACGCAGGCCCAAAGTACACCCGAGGCCGTTGAAATGCTACGTGCCGTCAACACACGTTTCAATAAGGTGAATGATTACATGGCGGATGCGCGCATCGTTACAAAAATCAGTTTCCTGAATATTCTGCCGCAGCAAGCCCGTGTATTTTACAGAAAACCCGATAAGTTCAGGCTCAAGGCCAAGGGAATCGCTGTCCTCCCCAAGCAGAATTTCGATGCCCTTTTCAAGCTCACGGCCGATGAAAAGCAATACATGGAATTTGTGACCGGTCGCGATAGTGTGCGCAAACAATGGTGTGCTGTGGTGAACCTGGTCCCCTTGGCCGATACCGGCGATCTGGTTCTTGCAAGACTATGGATTGATCCCGTTAGTGACTTGATCTTCCGTGCAAACCTAACGACCCGTAGCAGTGGAACCGTAGTAGTAGACTACGAATACGGCCGTTTGGCTCAATGGGCCTTGCCAGATCGCGCCACTTTTACGATCGATGTGAAGCGGTTTAAAATACCTAAAGCCGTATCAGCCGACATCAATTCGACTTCCGCACGCGGTAACAAGGCCCCTCGCGAGGGAAAGGGAAGTATCAGTATCTCGTTCAGTAACTATGTCCTGAACAAGGGTGTTCCGGATGCATGGTTTGCAGACTGAATTTTAGTTTCCGGTGTTGACATCGATTTTTTTTCCTTTGATGTTGATCTGAAGATCCTGCGCCTTTAACGTGTCGATGTGTTGTTCAATCGAATCGGAGTGGATATCTACACCATTGATGCGAATTTGAACCGGATCCCCTTCGTCATCATCTTCCGGAAGCGAACATCCGATGCAGGTCAGTCCTTGTGGTGTCATAGTCCAAACACGTCCGGGCATGTCCTCATCTAACGTGTTGCTTACGTTTTGGATGTCGTGGATGAGCGAACCGCTGCTTTCGTCGAGGTAAACGCTTTTTCCTACGGGTACATACAAAACGAGCCGAATCTTCTGACCCCGGTAAAACGTTCCCTTCGGCAAGCCGAAAGCAGATCCGATCGAGAGCAAGTCACCATTTTGTTCGATGCTGTGCCTGACGGAGGTCGCATTGCGGGAAGCCTCCTTCTGGTCGGATCCGCGGCTGATCAGACTTTGCGTCAGTTCGAACACGTCGCCTTTCGCCTTGCGGATATCGAGCTGTACCGATCCGAAATAGATACTGTCTGCATCCTCATTCACACTGAAATCATCTTCACTGATGATGGTGTATGTGCCGCTTTCTTCATTGATCGGTAAGCTGGCCAGGTTCAACGTATCACTCATGGGTTGTGCCAGGGGAATCTGATTGGTGACCTTGGCTACTTTGGCGAAGTGGCCCGCGATACCGACTCCGCTGAAAATTCCGAGCAGAACTCCGAAGATCCAAACGGAAAGTGCTGTCAATCGTACCGATTTAGGCAGTGCATTTAATTTGAATAGGCGACGGATAAGCGCATGGAACAAGAGTACGATAGGGATTCCCAATACGATGCCCAGCGCTATGATCAGTACATTCAACTCCGTCGCAGTCAACACGAGATTCGAAAGGACAACCGGCACCTGTGATACCGGCACAAGTCCGGCCATGGCCAGTAAGGCAATGAATAGCGCAATCAATACAACGCTCAGTATGAAGGTGAAGAAGCCGATCACCAGCTTGAAGATGAACTTCGCAGCGGCCACGACCAATTGTGCCAGAAGATCGAAAAAGCGCGAGATTTTTCCGGTAAAACCTTTTCCTGAACCACGAGTCAGCCCCTCGCCGATTCCCCTCACTTCCTCTTCAACGATACTCCGGATGGTGGAGGCGTTGACGGGCTGGCCCTTCATTTCCAGTTTCTCGGCGGTGGTGCGTGCCTTGGGTAGTATCAAAGCCAGTAGGATGTAGAGGAGCAGTCCACTTCCCGCAACCAGAAAAATGGTAACAAAAAACAACCTGAACCAGAGCGGGTCCACACCCAAATAATGTCCAAGTCCGCTACATACGCCACTAATGACTTTGTCGTCGGGGTCCCTGAAAAGACGCTTTGCCGAGGTCGATTCGCTTTTTGTGTTTGTGTCCTCGGTGTAAGATTCAGAAGGGTTGTCGTTTCCAGCAACCGCTGCCGGACTTCCCATGACTTCAATTGCGGAATTCACCTCGGCCAAGGTCACCACCTGACGCTCGTGTTTGATGGTTTCGTTGAACATCTCAGCCATCCGCGACTCGATGTCCTGTAGGATTTCATCGGCGCCCTGATGGCCTGACAAGGCTTTACGTACCGATTCGAGATAGTGCTGTAGTGCAGCATACGCCTGCTCTTCGATGTGGAAGACGATGCCTCCGATGTTAACGGTTACGGTCTTGTTCATGACTTCTTGGATGAGGATTGTGTGGTTACGGTAACGGCGTCGACCAGTTCTTTCCAGGTCGATTCAAGCGATTGGGTGAATTGGATGCCCTCAGGTGTGAGGGAATAGTACTTGCGCGGAGGGCCGGAGGAACTTTCTTTCCAGGTGTAGGCCAGCAGCCCCTGGTTCTTTAGCCGCGTGAGTAGTGGATAGAGTGTTCCTTCTACGACCACCAACTTGGCAGCTTTCAGGTGATGGAGAATGTCGGA
>Ga0315902_10014483_pt1 | contig 10131 bp, 8 predicted proteins | sample LakEriMetagenome_9_FD_203523 | JGI IMG/M metagenome (GOLD analysis project Ga0315902, IMG submission 203523) | Freshwater fungal communities from buoy surface, Lake Erie, Ohio, United States - Buoy 12 MA117 | ecosystem: Environmental > Aquatic > Freshwater > Lake > Lake biofilm | place: USA...
TGATGACCAAGGACAACCTGGTAACCGCTCCCGAAGGCACTGATCTGAAGAAAGCAGAAATCATTTTCAGAAGGCATAAGATTGAGAAACTACCTGTTGTCAATAAACAGGGTAAACTCACGGGCTTAATTACCTACAGAGATATTTTACAGCTGCGCAATTTCCCCAATGCCGTAAAAGATGGCATGGGCCGTTTATTGGTGGGTGCCGCTTTGGGTATCACCAAAGACCTGCTCGACAGAGCTGCTGCATTGCAGGCTGTTGGCGTGGATGTAGTAACATTAGACAGTGCTCATGGTCACAGCGCTGGTGTGATCAATGCATTGAAGACTTTGCGCAAAAGCTTCAAGAACTTACAAATCATTGCCGGTAATGTGGGCACGGCTGCAGGTGCAAAAGCATTGGCAGATGCAGGTGCAGATTGCGTGAAAGTAGGTATTGGTCCGGGCTCTATTTGTACCACGCGTATTGTTGCCGGTGCAGGTGTACCTCAACTTACTGCGATTATGGAAGTAGCTGCTGCTTTAAAGACTAAGCAAGTTCCTTTGATTGCAGATGGCGGTATTCGTTATACTGGTGATATGGTGAAGGCTTTGGCCGCAGGCGCCAATGTGGTGATGATGGGTAGTGTGTTTGCAGGTGTGGAGGAAAGTCCCGGCGAAACCATTATCTACGAAGGCAGAAAATTCAAGGAATACCGAGGCATGGGTAGCCTTGGGGCGATGAGCCAGGGCAGCGGCGATCGTTATTTCCAGGATGTAGAAGACGATGTAAAGAAATTTGTACCGGAAGGCATTGAAGGCAGGGTAGCCTATAAGGGCTATTTGAAAGAAGTGGTGTATCAGTATGTGGGCGGACTCAGAGCCGGTATGGGCTATTGCGGTGCAAAGAATATCAACGAACTGCAAAAAGCCACTTTTGTACAAATCACCAATGCAGGTATGCGCGAAAGCCATGCGCATGATGTAGACATCACGAAAGAAGCGCCTAACTACAGCAGAAAATAATCTCTACAACGCTCCTCACGGAGCGTTTTTTATTTGCAGGCGAATACCGAACTTGCCGCAAAACCAACCGATGTTGCGCAGACTTATCTTACTTAGCTTATGGATGATACTGGGGCTCTTCGCTTTTGCACAAGACAGTGCCCGATTGCGGATCAGCATACTTACCTGCGCGCCGGGCGGAGAATTATACGCAACCTTTGGTCATACGGCTATTCGCGTGATTGACAGCACCACACAGCGCGATGTTATTTTCAATTACGGCACTTTCGATTTCAGCGATCCTGATTTTTATACCAAGTTTATCAGGGGCAAACTTTTGTATTTCCTCTCTGTAGAAGACCCTGCTTCCTTTGCCTATAGCTATCAAATGGACAACCGAAGTGTGTGGGAGCAGGAACTGCATTTAACCGCCGATCAAAAGAAAACATTATTCGATGCATTGCTGAATAACCTGCAGGGCAATAACAGATATTATCAGTACGATTTTTTATTCGACAATTGCACCACCAGGGTGGGTGAACTGTTAAGTAAAACAACGGGATTCACCGTACCCGGGCCACTTGTACCTGAGGGCACCACGTATCGCAACATGATACATGAATATCTTAACAAAGGCAACCAGCCCTGGAGCAAGCTGGGCATTGATCTGCTGCTGGGCAGTAAGATAGATGAACCGGTGAGCATTAACTCTTCCATGTTTCTGCCGGATTACCTGATGAAAGGTATTGACAGCAGTAAACCCCTGCTCACCAAACCCAAAACCTATTTTCTCCAAACGCCCATTAACGATACGGGCAACAGCCTGTATCTGCCCACACTGGTAACAAGTGTTTTGTTAATAGTGATTGTACTACTCTCACAATGGAAACAACAACAATGGCCACTTTTCTTTAAAGTGCTGGACTCTGCTTTGTTCTACATCACCGGCATGGCAGGCATCTTGTTATTGTTCATGTGGGTGGGAACCGATCACAAAGCCTGCAGCAATAACTATAACCTTCTCTGGGCCCTGCCCACACATGCCATTGCTGCTTTTGCTTTGTGGAAAAAGCGCAGATGGATGCAGACATACTTCAGGTTGAGTTCATTGGTATACATCATTGTCTTAGCAAGCTGGTGGTTTTTACCGCAAGAGTTCAACCCTGCCCTCTTTTATTTTGTATTGTTACTGCTCTACAGGTCTGTGATGCAGCAAAAATGGCACGCACATGCAACAAGTATTTGAGTTTGGTGGCAGCAACATACATTACCTCGACACAGGCAGAGGCAATACCATCGTACTTTTACATGGGTTTGGAGAAAACAGTGAAATCTGGAACAGGCAGGTAGCCGCATTGGCAAAAGATTACCGATTGATTGTACCTGATTTACCCGGCAGCGGTAAATCAACGATGCTATCTATACCGGCTACGATTGATGCATACGCCAGCGCCATTCATGCATTGCTGGATCATTTATCCGTAGACCATTGCATTATACTGGGGCATAGCATGGGCGGATACATTACCCTTGCTTACGCCGAAGCTTATCCGGAAAAACTATTGGGCTGGGGATTGATTCATTCTACTGCTTTTGCTGATACGGAAGAGAAGAAAATCAATCGCCAAAGAGGCATTGAACTAATGCAGCAGTATGGTGCTTTCAGTTTTTTACGCAACACCATTCCGAACCTTTTCGCCGAAGACTTTAAAAAACAATATCCGGATGTGTTGCATGAACTAATAGAAGCTGCTAAAGCATTCTCTGCTGAAGCATGCTGTTCCTACTACAAAGCCATGCAGGAGCGGCCTGATAGAACCCATGTACTCTCAGGCAGCAAAACACCGGTTTTATTCGTCTTAGGTACTGAAGATGTTGCAGCTCCGTTAAATGATGTATTGCAGCAGGTGCATTTACCCGCAACCGCTTACATTCACATACTGGAGCATGTTGGGCATATGGGCATGCTGGAAGCAACCGAAGCAGTAAATACACACATAACTGCATTTGCTGCTGACATCTTCAAAAGACGATGAAGAAATTTTGCTGGTTATACTGCTGCATATTATTAGCAATTCCTGCTATGGCTAACCACCTCAAAGGTGGCTGGGTACAATATATCTATCTTGGCCCGGGCGCAAATAATACCAACAGATATCAGATCATCGTAAGACAATACCTTGATTGCAACTCAACCGCTTTGCAGGTGGATCAGCAAGTATTTCTTGGCATCTATTCTGGTGCCACACTGGTGCAACAGCATACCGTTCGCCTCACAGGTACAGATATTCTCAATAAAAGTAGTTTCGATCCCTGTATCAATCCGGCTCCAAGAGTTTGTTACAGAATCGACCGCTATGAGCAAATTGTAGAACTACCTGTTACAACAGGTGTATATACTTTGGCTGTGCAACGTTGTTGCCGTATTGCCGGCATTGTAAATGTTGGGCAATCGAACGACTTTGGTGTTACATATACGAATACCATACCGGGTACCATCACCAGCTTTAGCTTTGCCAATAATAGCAGCCCAATCTTTGCGCAGAGAGATACAGCTGTAGTCTGTTACAACTCGCCCATCAATTTTGATTTTAGTGCCAGCGATCCTGATGGTGATTCTTTAAGTTATGCTTTTTGTGATGGTATAACCGGTGGCAGCAATACAGGTACCGGTATACAGCCCAATCCGCCAAGTCCACCGCCTTACGGTAGCTTACTATATAACCCGGGATTCTCAGGAGCGCAACCATTGGGTGCACAAGTACGCATCGATTCAAGAACAGGTATTATTTCAGGTATCACACCAAATAGTTCCGGCGATTATGTAGTAGCTGTATGTGTCAGTGAATTTAGAAACGGCTTTCTGGTAGGTGTTACAAGAAAAGAAATCCATGTTACTGTTGCCAATTGCCAGATATCCGCAGCACGACTGGATCCGCAATACATTTCCTGCGATGGATTTACACTCAATTTTTTCAACCAATCAACATCTACTGATATCAATAAATATCTATGGACATTTGGCACAGGCAGACCACTGATTGATACAACTTCACAACCTGCTCCAACTTTTACATATCCAGACACAGGCACTTATCGCTTAAAACTGAAAGTAACCACCATTGGTGGCTGTTCTGATTCTACCACTGCTGCCGTTAAAGTATACCCCGGATTTATTCCTTCATTCAATATAACAGGCACTTGCTTTCTGAATCCATTTCATTTCAACAATACTTCCTTTACACGCTATGGTGTTATTGATAGTGTAGCATGGGACTTTGGCGAAACAGCTATCACCACAGACACCTCATCACAATACAATGGCAGATACACGTATCCCAATCCCGGCAACAGGGATATTCGGCTATACATTCGAAACAGCAAAGGTTGCGAAGCAGACACCACCATTACACTTGCCGTAAGAGATAAGCCACTGATACCATTACCGTTCAGAGATACGCTTATCTGTAGTATCGACACATTACCCATCCTTACCAATATCCCAACAGGTATCGTTGACTGGTTCCCAAAAACAAATATGCTCGGGGGCAATACAGCCAACCCGCTTGTCTTTCCAAAGGATACCATCAAATACTATGTTAGTGTAAATGACAATGGTTGCCAGAATACAGATTCGTTGATAGTGAACGTGCTCGATTTTATTTCAGTTGATTTACCCAGAGACACAGGTATCTGTCTGACAGACAATATCATCATTCAACCAACCAGTTTTGCCACCAGCTATCAGTGGACACCTGCAATTGGTTTGAATAATGCACGAACGAAAAACCCAGTTGCCACCCCTTTGGTTACTACCAAATATTTTGTAACAGCCAATCTTGGTTATTGTCAGGCAAGAGATTCCATAACGGTTTTTGTAACACCTTATCCTCAGGCAAATGTTACGAATGATACAGCCATTTGTTTTGGAGAAAGAATACAGCTCAACAGCAATATTGTCGGCGCTTCCTTCAGCTGGTCGCCAACCGCTTCTTTATTAGGCAGCAATACCCTCAATCCAATAGCCGGTCCGTCGAGAACCACCACCTACTATTTAACCGTTAGAGATACCATTGGCTGCCCCAAACCTTTTCAGGACTCCGTAAGAATAACTGTTGTGCCGCCTATTACGGTAAATGCTGGTCGAGATACTGCCGTAGTAGTCAATCAGCCATTGCGCTTATTTGCTGTGAGTAGTGCCGCGGATTATCAATACAGCTGGACACCCAATACTGGGCTGAATAATCCTAATATACCTAATCCCGTTGCCACCATTGGTTTAGGCACGGATTCTGTTTTGTATCGCATACGGGTAACAGGCCCGGGCGGTTGCTATGGTGAAGACTTTATTAAGGTACGCATATTTCAATCTGATCCTGCACTATGGATTCCATCAGCATTTACCCCGAATAAAGATGGCAGAAATGATGTATTCAGACCTGTGCCTGTAGGCATCAGCGCTATTGTACAATTCAGCATTTTCAACAGATGGGGACAGCTGGTATTCACCACACGCGAAATGAATAAGGGATGGGATGGCTTTTATAACGGCATCGCGCAACCTGCCGGCACTTATGTGTATCAGGCAGAAGCCATAGACTATACCGGCAAACGCGTGCAGAAAAAAGGCAGTTTCGTGCTGATTCGTTAACGCAGGCTATACATTATTTTCATTCCTTTGCGGCTTAAAGCCCATTATATGCCAAAGACCATTCTGATTACCGGAGCTACTTCAGGTTTTGGAAAAGCCATTGCAGAAACATTTGCAGCTGCACAATGGAATTGCATCATCACCGGAAGAAGGGCCGACAGACTTGCTGTACTTGCAACAGCACTGCAGGAAGAATTTGGCATAGCCGTACACACCCTTTGCTTTGATGTGCAGGATCGCAAAGCTGTTTTCGCAGCGATTGCATCTCTGCCACAGGAATGGCAAACAATTGATGTGCTCGTAAATAACGCAGGCCTTGCATTAGGCCGCGATTCCTTTGATCAGGCCAATCTCGATGATTGGGACACCATGATGGATACAAATGTGAAAGGACTGATGTATGTGAGCAAGGCTGTACTACCCCTGATGATTGCGCGTAAGACTGGTCATATTATCAATATCGGTTCTACCGCAGGTAAAGAAGTGTACAAAGATGGCAATGCCTATTGCGCCAGCAAACATGCCGTAGATGCCATCAGTAAAGCCATGCGTATTGATCTCTTACCGCACCGCATTAAAGTAACTGCGATTCATCCCGGTGCTGCAGATACAGAATTCTCTATTGTACGCTTTAAAGGAGATGAAAACAAAGCTGCTGCCGTGTACGAAGGCTATCAACCCTTGGTGGCAAAAGATATTGCAGATACTGCTTTCTATTGCGCCAACTTACCGGAACATGTCTGCATCAATGATTTAACCATTACCTGCTTATCACAGGCCAACTCTTTCTATTTACACAAATGAGTGTAGTGGATCATTGAGTGCCGATTGAAAATCCGTCCAGATTTCCTCTACCACTGCTGCTGCAGGTTGTATGGATTGCATCATGGCGCTTACCTGACCAATCTCCAACTCACCCTGCTCCATATCGCCTTCAAACATGCCTTTCTTGGCGCGGCCTCTGCCCAATAGTTGATTCAACTCAGCAGCATCCGCACCGCGCAATTCTGCTTCGCGAATCTGAGTAGCAAATGCATTATTCAATAAACGAACCGGCACAGTTTTCTTCATCTGCAATAAAGTATCGCCTTCTCTTGCTTTGATGATGGCTTCTTTAAAAGCATCATGTGCAGAAGCCTCATGCGTACACACAAATCGGCTGCCAATCTGCACACCATCTGCGCCCAGCACCATGGCTGCCAACATTTGTCGGCCTGTGGCAATACCACCTGCTGCAATCACCGGAATCTGCACAGCCGCTTTCACCAAAGGAATCAAGACCATTGTCGTGGTTTCTTCGCGACCATTATGCCCACCTGCTTCAAAACCCTCAGCAACCACTGCATCACATCCGGCTTGTTCGGCTTTCTGCGCAAACTTGCTACTGCTCACCACATGAATCACTTTGATACCATGCGCTTTCAGCTTGCTCGTCCAGGTAGCAGGATTACCCGCACTCGTAAAAACCACGGGTACTTTTCTTCGATGATAATGTCAATATGCTGCTCAATATCCGGATATAACAAAGGCAGGTTTACACCGAATGGTTTATTGGTAGCAGCTTTGCATTGTTGAATATGCTCGCGCAGCACATCAGGATACATACTACCTGCACCAATAATCCCCAAGCCACCGGCATTACTTACTGCACTAGCGAGCTTCCATCCACTCACCCAAACCATGCCCGCCTGAATAATGGGATAGTCAATACCCAATAATTGTGTGATACGTTGATTCATCTGCATACCTAAAGGTAAACAGCTGCCAACAAAAAAGGACCCAATGGGTCCTTCACAAAAAATTTTCTTAGTGATTAACCAAAGTCGATCTCAGTATTGTCGCCAATATTCAAGCTTCTGCTCAATCCTTTTACCGCCGCATCACTACCAATAAGTGAATTGTCCAGCACCACTTCAAACAAATTGGTGTAAGAACCAATGATGCTATCACGCACAATAGAATACTCTATCGTGGTATTAGCGCCGATAGCTACATGCGGACCGATGATACTATTCTTAATGGTACAACCGGGCGCAATACTTACCGGGGGAATGATGATGGTATCCTGAAAACCATGGCCATCTTCTACATTGCCACCAGTCTTCTTCAAGAGTGTAGCATTGCTCTCCAGCAGTGATTCTTTCTTACCGCAATCGAACCAGTTCTTTACTTTGAAAGATTTGAACTTGGCACCGCGACGGATCATGCAATCCAATGCATCGGTTAAGTTATACTCACCATGGCTCTTGATATCCTGCACAAACAAGTGATGCAGACATTCAAAGAGAAAATCTGACTCCTTGATTTTGTACAAACCTACCAGAGCCATATTGCTCTTCGGGATGGCCGGCTTTTCCACTACTTGCTCAATAAATCCGTCTTCCCCAATACTCGCTACACCAAAATTGCGCGGATCATCTACTTTCTTCACACCCAGCATGCTGTACGGACTATCCAGTACTTCCTTCACATCAAATTCGCAGATGGTATCACCCAGCACCACAAACACTTCATCATCACCTACAATATTCTTGGTAAGCTCAATAGCATGTCCTGTACCCTGACGCTCATTCTGGTATACAAAATGCGTGGTCAGGTCGGGATAGGTTTGCTCAACGTACTGATGAATCTTTTCGCCCAGATAACCCACAATGAAAATAAACTCATTGATGCCTGCCTCATGCAATTGATCTACAATAAAGCTGAGGATGGTTTTGCCCGCGATAGGGATCAAAGCCTTGGGTTGGGTATATGTATGTGGCCTCAGTTTGGCACCTGCACCAGCCACGGGTATGATTGCTTTCATTAACCAGGGGGATTTTACGCTCGGTTCATTCGCACTTGTTCGCTTGCCCTCAAGCGGGCGTGAAATTAGGGAAATCCTCCAAAACGGGCAATCATTGTGGATACTTGCTTGATAATCAATGGCTACAATTTTATGGACTTCTCTCAGGCTTGGTGTAGTTTTGGCGAAATTTTTGGCAATGCAAAGAGATCAGGTTGTATTTGATTTGATCAATCAGGAACTGGCCAGACAAAGAAGGGGCATTGAACTGATTGCGTCTGAAAACTTTACCAGTCTGCAAGTGATGCAGGCCATGGGACATGTGATGACCAATAAATATGCTGAAGGCTACCCCGGCAGAAGATATTATGGTGGTTGTGAAATTGTAGACCAGACTGAACAGCTTGCCATCGACAGACTGAAGCAAATTTTTGGTGTGGAATATGCCAACGTGCAACCACATAGTGGCGCACAGGCCAACGCCGCCTTAATGCTGGCTATTCTGCAACCCGGTGATGCGATTCTGGGTCTCGACCTAAGCATGGGCGGTCACCTCACACATGGTTCCGCAGTAAACTTCAGCGGTAAATTATACAAACCCAACTTTTACGCAGTAACCAGAGAAGGTGGTTTGGTGGATTACGAGATGTTGGAAACCAAAGCGCGTGAGGTAAAGCCCAAACTGATTATCTGCGGTGCTAGTGCGTATAGCCGCGATTGGGATTATGCACGCATTCGCAAAGTGGCAGATGAAGTGGGCGCTTTCGTGATGGCAGATATTGCCCACCCCGCCGGTTTGATTGCCAAAGGTTTACTGAGCTCACCATTTGATCATTGTCATTTTGTAACATCTACTACGCACAAAACTTTGCGCGGTCCACGTGGTGGTATCATTATGATGAAAAAGGATTTTGAAAATCCTTTCGGCCTCACAGACCCCAAGGGCAACCTGCGTATGATGAGTAACCTCATTGATATGGCTGTATTCCCTGGCACACAGGGTGGGCCGTTAGAGCACGTGATTGCCGCTAAAGCCATTGCCTTTGGTGAAATTCTCACAGATGAATTTTTGGTATACCAGCAGCAGGTGCAGAAGAATGCACAAGCTATGGCCAAAGCTTTTGTGGACAGAGGCTATCATATCATCAGTGGTGGTACAGACAACCACCTGATGCTGATTGATTTACGCAACAAAAACATTAGCGGCAAAAAAGCAGAGCAGGTGCTGGGCCACGCAGATATTACAGCCAATAAGAATATGGTACCTTACGATGACAAGAGTGCTTTCGTAACTTCAGGTATTCGTTTTGGTGTAGCAGCCATTACCACCCGCGGCATGAATGAAGCGCATATGGAGTTTGTGGTGAATGCGATTGATAGTGTATTGATGAACGCAGACGACAGCACCAAACTGGCAGCATTGAAAAAAGAAGTGAACAGCTTCATGGAGCAGTTTACTTTGTATCCTGAACTCGGTTAAAACAGATAAGATGTTACAACGTTTACAAACCCTTTGGCTATTGCTGGCAGCTATGCTGCAAGCAGCCACGCTGCGTCTTTCTTTTTTCAGTGGCAACAAATTAGATGCAGCTACCAACCAGAAAACCTGGATTGAGTTTACCGCCATGGAGAACGTGTTCATCCTCATTCTGACCATTGCTGTAGCAGTAGCAGCATTGGTGGCCATCTTTATGTACAAAGACCGTAAG
>Ga0315902_10014484_pt1 | contig 10131 bp, 8 predicted proteins | sample LakEriMetagenome_9_FD_203523 | JGI IMG/M metagenome (GOLD analysis project Ga0315902, IMG submission 203523) | Freshwater fungal communities from buoy surface, Lake Erie, Ohio, United States - Buoy 12 MA117 | ecosystem: Environmental > Aquatic > Freshwater > Lake > Lake biofilm | place: USA...
GCCCTGATCATCATGGCGGTTTTAGCCTTTGGTGGGTGGATGTTTTACGACAACAAAGACTTGATCGTTGGTGCATATAAAGAACAACAAAAACTCCCTGAGATTGCCGAAAGCCGAGTAGACGACGCCGCTGCTCACTTGTTTAAACGCACCGATGCTCAAGTGGTTGCGGTATTCAAGGTCAACCCCATTCTTGGAACACGGGTGCTTTATCGGGCCTATACCAAAGAAGGCCGGGATAAGACGATGGAAGGGCTGGACGTAGGGCTGTTTACGACCAATCTAAATAACAACCGGGATGTCGTGGCGCTTATGGCAAATGAGATCCCGTGCGGTGAATATAAAACTGCCCAGTCCGAAGTAGGTTTGTGGTACATCGAAAAGGGTATGACCTATGGGTGCCGAATCAGCATCCCACCAGAGCAGGATAGGTTTATTGGACAGATTACCGTGGGCTGGGCTACTCAACCCGCCAATTTAGAAAACACTCGGGCGATGCTGACTATCGCCGCAACTATGTTATCGAAGGAGAAGAAATGATTCCTATCGGAGCACTATTAGAAGTCGGGGGCAAGATCCTCGATAAAGTTATTCCTGATCCCGAAGCCAAGGCCAAGGCTCAGGCCGCTCTCATGGAGATGCAGCAAAAGGGTGAACTTGCCCAACTGCAAGCCGACATGAATGAGCAGGACAACCTGACCAAGCGGATGGAAGCCGACATGAAGTCGGACTCGTGGTTGTCTAAGAACATCCGTCCCATGACGCTGGTATTCATCCTGCTGACTTACACTGCCTTTGGCCTGATGTCTGCTTGGGATCTTGAAGTCAACAACAACTATGTTGAACTTCTCGGCCAGTGGGGAATGCTAATCATGTCGTTTTACTTCGGTGGCCGCACCCTTGAGAAGATTATGGACATGAAGGGAAAACAAAGTGCAACTAACAAATAACTTCTCTTTGGCCGAGATGGTGAAGTCTGAGACTGCACTGCGGCACGATATGGACAACACGCCCGGGGAGGCGGAAATTGAAAATCTTAAGAGACTGGCTGAAAAGGTTCTTCAACCTGTTAGAGACCACTACGGCAAAGGCGTCAAAGTCAACTCCGGCTTCCGCCACCCAGAAGTCAACGCCAAAGTCGGAGGCTCCAAAACGTCGGACCACTGCAAAGGCCAAGCCGCAGACATCGAAATCCCGGGCGTCGCCAACGCCGACCTCGCGGAGTGGATCACGAAAAACCTCGACTTCACGCAAGTCATCCTAGAGTTTTATACCCCCGGCATTCCTGACAGCGGTTGGGTGCATGTTTCCTACAACCCAGCAGACCTGAAAAAGCAGGTCTTGACCGCTACGAAGCGTGACGGTAAAACTGTATATCTGCCCGGACTGGTAGCCTAAAATGCCCTTTATCAAACTTCAGTTCCGTCCCGGTGTGAATCGGGATAACACTAACTACACTGGTGAGGGTGGTTGGTGGGAAATGGACAAAGTGCGGTTTCTGTCTGGCTCACCACAAAAGATTGGCGGCTGGCTAAAGGCATCGCCTACGGCAATTGCTGGCGTATGCCGACAGATGTTTAATTACATAACATCTTTTTCCGACAACTTTCTTGCTCTTGGTACTAACTCTAAAGTTTATATTGAGCAGGGGTCTAATTTCTTTGACATCACCCCTCTTAGAGCAACTTTTACAAGTCCGGATACTGATAACTGCTTAACCTTTACTTTTGGTTCAAATGTTGTTTTAGTTGCAATCACTGGTCATGGCGCAACTACTGGTGATTATGTAACTTTTTCAGGTATTACCGCAGGTAGCACTCCGGGTGAATTAGCCGGTATTCCTTTATCAGAACTTGAAACTTCAGAGCCAGTAACGGTAGTCAACGCAAATGCCTTTACGATAACTGTAGATACTTCTGCTGTATTTGGTGCTGGTTGGAGCACTGGAACTTGGGGTAGCGGTACTTGGGGTGTAGGTACTTTTGGAAGTACTTTAACTGGTGGTGGTACAAGCATAGTTGCTAGTTTTGATATTGAACCGGGTAACGCAATTACTACAGCAGGTTATGGTTGGGGTACTAGCCCTTGGGGTGGTGGCACTGTAACTGCTTGGGGGCTTGGCTCTACTCAGCCTGTATTTTTACCGCAGCGTGATTGGTGGTTTGATAACTTTGATAACGACCTTGTAATGAATATCCGTAATGGTCCTGTTTATTACTGGGAACGAGGAACAACTCCTGATCCAGCAATAGCACTATCTACTCGTGCAGCATTGCTTTCTTCTTTTGGAGGTGCCAGCAATGTCCCAGTTAAGGTCATGCAAATTCTTGTATCGCAGCAGGATAAACATCTTCTCGCTTTTGGCGCCGTGCCTTTTGGCTCTAGTAGCGAGTCTGATTTTGATCCCCTTCTTATTCGTTGGGCTAATCAAGACGATCCTTTCAACTGGACTCCGACCTCGACAAATTCGGCGGGCTTTCTCAGAGTATCTCGCGGATCACGGATTGTTCGGGCGCTCCCGACCCGCCAAGAGATTTTAGTTTGGACTGACACACACCTGTACACTCTGCAGTTTCTTGGGACGACAGATGTATTTACGCTGCAAGAATATGCAGACAACATATCGATTGCCAGCCCACGGGCAGTGTCTACTGCTTCAAACATTACTTACTGGATGGGTCAAGACAAGTTCTATGCTTACACTGGTCGAATAGAAACTTTGCCTTGTACTCTAAGGCAACTTGTGTTTGGCAACATTAACTTAGACCAAGCCGATCAAATCATTTCCGGGACTAATGAGCAGTGGAACGAAGTCTGGTGGTTCTACCCAAGTGCTCAATCCAGTTGGAATGATAAGTATGTGGTTTATAACCACTTAGAAAAGATCTGGTACTACGGCGACTTAGAGCGCACAGCATGGCTAGATACTCCGTTACGTCTATTCCCACAAGCATCTAACTCTGACCCTGATACTTTGGTTGGGTATTTATACAACCATGAAGACGGATTGGATGATGATGGTGCGGCTATGACTGCCTACATACAGTCAAACGACTTTGACATTGCGGATGGTGAACAGTTTATGCTGTCACGCAGGATTATTCCTGACATTAACTTCACATCCTCTACGGCTGCTAACCCTGAAATTACTTTACAGATCCGGCCTCGTAACTTCCCCGGATCAGGCTTTCAACCGGGTGAAACTGCCGACGACAAGAAGGTTATTGCTACTTCAGTAGATGCTTACACCGATCAGGTATTTATCCGGGCCCGCGCCCGTCAGATGGCACTCAAAGTTATGTCCGATCAGTTAGGTGTTCAGTGGCAGTTAGGTAGCCCCCGACTGGATGCTCGTACGGATGGTAAGCGTTAATGGCTAATGTTGTCCTTAATTTTAAGAATGCGCCGCTACCTAACCCGCCAGCGAACTTTGACGCTCAGTACATACGGCAAGTTATTCGGGTGCTGGAGATTTACTTTGACCAACTGGATTCTTGGAATCTACAGGTATACAACGCATTAATAGGATTAGGCATGGACCCATTTTCACCAACTTCTCTTGATGCGTTTGGCAGGCTTCGGGTAAGTCAGCCTTACACTCTTTTTGACAGCCAGAACCGCTACGCTGCCGATAACCAGTTTGACGTTTCAACAACCGGCACTGGAACCACAACATTTCTGTCAAACGAAGCCGCTATCAAGATGGAGGTTACTGGGGTTGGCGTAGGTTCAGTTACCCGTCAGACATACCGAGTGTTTCCGTACCAACCGGGTAAAGGTTTGTTGGTGCTTGCTACCTTTGTTATGGACTCTAGTACTAGCGCCAATCTGACGCAACAAGTTGGCTACTTTAATGACAGCAACGGCGTGTTCTTTAAACGCACTGGCTCAACTAATTCATTTGTACTTCGTTCTAGTTCTACCCCCACACCCGGAACTCCAAGTGATGTTCGTACAGTTAGTCAAGCCAATTGGAATGGTGACAAGTTAGATGGTACAGGAGAGTCTGGATTAACACTTGATACAAGCAAAGCACAGATTCTTTGGATGGACTTTGAGTGGCTGGGTGTTGGTTCGGTACGTTGCGGGTTCATTATTGATGGCACGTATATTGTTTGCCATACGTTTGAGAACGCTAACGACATTACGTCGGTCTACATGACAACCGCCATCCTGCCAGTCCGTTACCAAATCACTAGCACGACTTCAGCAGTTGCCGCTTCGATGAAAGCCATTTGCTGCTCAGTAGTTTCTGAGGGTGGTTTTGAGCAGACCTCCATTGACCATGTAGCCAGACGCACTACAGTTCTTACCAACATTGATACCACGGCAACTTTCTTCCCTGTTGTGTCTATACGGCTGGCTTCGGGTCGTACTGGGGCGGTTGTCATTCCTAACCGGGTACAGTTTTTGCCACTGACCAGCCAGAACTATGAAGTTGTATTACTAAAGAACCCAACACTTACTGGTGCAACTTGGGCGGCTACTGTTCCATCAGACTCTAATGTGGAATTTGACGTAGACGCCACTGCTATTTCAGCAACAGGAACAATCGTTCAGACTGATTATGTGACTTCTTCTGGAAGTGGAGGTGTTTCTGAAACAAGCCTTCCAAATGAGTACAACTGGGACTTGCAGTTAGGCGCAACGATTGCCGGGGTAAGTGACATTTATACGCTGGCTGTCCGTACGGTGGACGGCGCAACCAAAGGAAGTGGGGTTGGGTCTCTTTCGTTCTTTGACCTGACCCAGTGACACTAATTGACGAATCTAGGATAATCCTGCTATGGACCCACAATACGCATACCAATCCGCCCCGATGAACACGTTTCCCATGCAGATGCCCCCTGCACTAATGGCCGAGGGTGGTCTGGCTGCTGCAGCGCGGCAAGTTCAGAGTAAGGGTAGGGATGGCGACTCTATGTTGGTCCACATGGCCCCCGGGGAAGTCAAGGGTCTACAGGCTCTGGCTATGGCCCACGGCGGATCCCTGACCATCAACCCGACTACGGGTTTACCCGAGGCTAACTTCCTCAAGCGCATCATGCCGATGGTATTAGGTGCTGGTCTATCCATGATCCCGGGCGTTGGCCCATTGATGGCTGCTGGCTTGGTTGGTGCTGGGTATGGGGTGGCTAAGGGATCCCTACAGGAAGGGCTTATGGCCGGTCTGAGTGCCTATGGAGGGGCTGGATTGGCTAGTGGATTGACTGCCGCAGGGGCTGCTGCTCCTGCCTCTACTGCGGCTACATTAGGTGTTCCCGGTGCGGCTACTGGAGCAGGATCTCAGGCGTCCATGTTAGCGGCTCAAAATGCTGGGTTTGGTCAAGCAGGAGTAGAGGCCACTCGTCAGGCTGCGGCCACTGCCGCTGGGGCTAATGTACCCAGTGCAATTGGAAGTTTAGGAACTACTACACAGCAGGGTCTTAAATCTCTTGCTTCTGGGGCGGGTCGTGAAGCCTTCGCGGCTGGGTTACCAAAATATGCAGGTACCGCAGCGGTCTTGGGTGGAGCAAGTGCTTTAACTCCCGAAGCCCAAGCGCCAAAACTTTCTGAGACTCATCTCCGGCCATACGAGTTTGCTTGGAATCAGGATACCGGAGTTTATGAGCCTAGCCCAGTCCCGGGAGATACTTCTGAGCGGCGCTATTTCAATCCTGTATTTACTCCACTTCCCATTCAGCGCGTTGCTCAGGGTGGCGAAATTAAAGACCCGACGGATGAGATGTCCCAAGATGGTGGGTACGCTAAAGGCGGGGAAACTGGTTTGGATGCCCTTGCCAAAAAGCGCAAGTCTTTGAGTGGAGATAAGTACTACACCTTTGCCGATGACCGTAGGGATAAATCTATGGAGGCATCCATTGAGCAAAACTTTGCCAAAGGTGGTCTTGGTCAGGCCCTTCCCCCTCGATTCCTGTCTGGCGGTGGCGATGGTATGAGCGACTCAATCAAGGCAAACATTGACGGCATTCAAGAAGCCCGTCTGGCCGATGGTGAGTTTGTCGTTCCAGCAGATGTGGTGTCACACCTTGGCAATGGGTCGTCTAAGGCTGGGGCTAAAAAATTGTATGCAATGATGGACAAAATAAGAAAAGCAAGAACTGGCACTAAGCGTCAAGCGCCAGAAGTCAACGCAGCAAAATATATGCCCGCATGATTGACAGCAAACTAGGAAAACTAGAATGGTTCGGCGGAAACACAGATGCACTCAATATGTACCGCATGTTGGTAGATCTGGCGCATACGTGGGATGACTTAATTGACAAAGATACTGACGTACCTACAGATCATATAAACAACGCTTTCCTAATCGCCCTAGTCTATATGCCAGCCAATCCTTTTTATCGAACCATTCAAGAGCAGATCATGCCAATGTGGATGACGGTCATATCTGCATATGAAGTGGCGAATAAATTTGAGAAGGATAAGGACGAGCATGGCATCGAGATAGCCCATAACTTGCGTTACGCAGTTGGGCATGTCGTCGCTTATATGGTTCAAGCATGTGTTGGCTACAAGAAATCTACAGAAATTCTTCCAGAGGTCTGGAAGTCAGTGGTTTTTGAGCGGTTCGATGATTACCGCAAGGAGCATTTAAATGCTAATTAAGTACTTTCCTAGCCAGTACAACGGGGCTGACTGGAAAGGTCATGTGACCTATAACATGGGCGGCGGAGATTCTCCTGCTCCACAGCCTACTCAAACAAGTCAGGTGACCATACCTGAGTATGCCAAGCCAACCGTAGAGCGGATGATTGGTAAGGCAGAGGCATTAACTAATGCTCCTTATCAGACTTATGGTGGTCAGCGAATAGCAGTTTCTAGCCCTGAGCAGCAAGCCGCCCGTCAAGGTGTTGCGCAAATGGGCCCTGCACAACAATTTAGTACTGCTACTGGTTTAGCCGGTCAAGCAGGTCAGGCAGGGTTGGCTGCAGCACAATATCAGCCCGGAGTGTTCATGGCTCCGATGACTCAAGCCGCTCAGTTGGAAAGATTTCAAGCGGCCGGACCTTCTGGAGTCCAAAGCGGTCTTGGTTCATTTGCCGCTCCCGGCGCAGCCGAGCAGTTTATGTCACCGTATATGCAAAATGTTGTGGATGTTCAGAAGCGTGAGGCTGTCCGTGCTGCACAACAAGGTCAACTGGCTCAGAATCTAGCGGCTGCCCGTCAGGGTACTTATGGTGGTGCCCGTCAACTTCTTGCTGCAACAGAGCGTGAGCGCAATCTGCAAGACCAGATGGCAAAGATTCAGGCCACCGGATCGCAGGCTGCCTATGATCAAGCACAGAGGGCCTTTGAGGCAGAGCAAGCCCGTGGTCTTCAGGCCGGTCTTCAGACTCAACAACTTGGCACCCAGACTGGACTGCAGAATCTTCAGGCTTTGCTTGGGGTACAACAACTTGGCGCACAACAAGGACTTCAGTCCCAGCAACTTAATCAGCAAGCCCTCATGGATGCACAGCGCATGGCCGAGCAGTCCCGTCAATTTGGCGGTACTCTGGGTCTTCAGGGCTCTCAGGCTGCTACACAGGCTGCTGCTACTTTGGGCCAACTTGGTACTTCCCAACAGGCTGCCGACTTACAGCGCCTGCAAGCACAAGAGCAGTTTGGTGCTCTGGGTACACAAGAGCGCCAGAGGGCACTCGATCTTGCCTATCAAGACTTTATTTCCCAGAGACAAGATCCATACAAGCAACTTGGATTCTTGTCAGACATTCTTCGTGGATCTGCCAATCTTGCTGCTACTGGTGGTAAGGCCGTATATGAGGCACCGCCTTCTACGATGTCGCAACTAGCCGGACTTGGTACTGCTGCTTACGGCATGAGTCGTCTTGGTGGATTTGCTGGTGGCGGTCTGGCCGATCTTGGCATGTACAACTTAATGAGAGGCTGAGATGAAAGAAACAGATTTGATGTCTCCCTCCAAGGTTGCTGAAGCCTATGGCGGCGATAAGCGCAAGATAGGTCAGGCCGTTCAGATGGGATTAATTGATCCCACCGTGGGCGTTATGGCCGGTATGTTCATTGACCGTATGCGGGCAGCCGCAGCAAAAGAACAGCAGCCGTCCACTACTGTGGCAGAAGAAGTGTTAGCACCTCCACAAGCAGGTCTTCAAGCCGCTCAAGCAGCGCCTATGGAAAGAGGTCTTGATGCCCTTCCTGTGCCAGAAGAAGCAATTCCAAGTTATGAAAGTGGCGGGATTGTTGCGTTCCAAGATACTGGGTATGTTGATCCTAGACTTAGCAGAATGACACCAGATGAGTTGGAGATTTTTAACCAGACTGGTCAGTTCCCAGATCGACTGAAAGTAACTACTGGCGCAGATTTGCGTGGTTATGATCCAGCAGAAAGGGCTTTGCGTTCTCAGCCCGGTTTAACCCCTGAACAATCTGCTGCCAATATAGCCGCTGCCCGTGCTCCCGCTGCACCTGAAGCGCCTGCTGCTGGATTGGGTGCGGTTGCTCCAAGGCGTAGTGTGGCTGAACTTGTTGGTGATGCTCGTTCGATGGCTGAAAAAATTGTTGGAGAAAAGGGAGCAGTTCCAACTCAAGATGAGGCTCTTGCTCAGGTTGAGGGATTGCTTTCCAAGGTTGGATTTGACCCCAACATTTATAAACGCCAGCAAGAAGATGTAAAGAAGCAAAGAGAAGAACTTAAAGAAGACCGTAAGACCGCTGCAAATATGAGGCTTATTGAGGCAGGTCTTGGGATCATGGGCGGTAAAAGTCCGTATGCCTTTGTAAACATTGGGCAGGGCGCTACGCCTGCAATTAAAGGTCTTGCTTCTGACATCAAAGAGATTCAGAAAACTCAGCGAGAGTATGACAAGGCTGTCCGCGACCTTGATGTCAAGCAAAATGACTTGGCTATGGGCAAGGCTACGGCAACTCAGGCTAGGATCGACAAGGCTCAACAGCGCGTTGACGAAAAAGAGAAAGCCCTTACCGACCTTCAGGGTCGTCTTGCCAATACCATGCTTTCAGGAGAAGTCCAGAAAGAAGTTCAAAAGTCTGGCCCGGGTTCAGAGTTTGATCGCAAATATAACTTGTACCTTCAGAGTCTTAAGCCGGGTGAGAAACCAACTCCTGAAGGATTTACCAAGGCATTTGCTCCAACTGGCGGGCGTGGAGTATTTACTATTGAAGACGCACTGACTTTGGTATACAAGAGTGATCCTTACATGCCGATGGACGAAGCAGTTAAAAAAGCACGAGAGATGGTTGGGGCAGTAAATGCACCACAACAACCAGCAGCCGCTGCCGGGGCAAGAACCATGACTATGGCAGATGTTCAAGCAACAGCCAGAGCAAGTGGAAAGTCACCTCAACAGGTAATGGAAGCAGCAAAAGCACGTGGTTTCACCATTCAGTAAGGAATTTTTATGGCCCGGGACTTTAGTGCAGAGTTGTTTGGACCGCCAAAGCAAGACCAACAACAGACCGGTATAGACTTTAGTGCTGAGTTATTTGGCACAAAAACTGCAGAGCCAAAAACTACCAATCCTTTTAAGGGCGTAATTGGCCGTGCGGCAGAACTTGCTGGCTCTGGTATAGAGGCGGTAGCAGAAGTCGCTGAACGAGCCGGAGACTATTTGGAAGAAAAACTTCCTATTAGTGGCCTATCCAAAGAAGAACTTAAGAAACAACAGTTAAAGCCCATGTTTGATTGGGCAAAATCTTTAAAGGATTACAACAAGGATATTGGTTATGCACCAAGCACCAAACTTGGTGACCTTGCTGATAATCCTCTGAATGCAATTCCATTCATAGTGGAGCGAGTAATTACATCAAGCCCGGATATGGCCGCAGCCGTGGTTAATCTTCCCGCTTATGTTGGTGCCCGTACCAAGGAAATCCTTGATGAGCGGATGAAGAATGATAGAAAGACTCTTGATGACGCTACCATAGGTGATGTCACTGCGGCGGCTGGTGCTGCAGTTTTAGAGGGAACTCTTGAGCGGTTTGCCACCAAGCGAGTTATTGGAGAGGCCGCCAAAGGGGCAACAAAAGGTAGACGAATTACCAAAGAAGGTGCTGTTCAGGCCGGAACTGAGGCCGCTGAAGAGTCTGCCGCTTATGCCGGTGAGGCTGCATTTACTCAGAAGGGAATGTCTGCTCAAGAACTAGCAG
>Ga0315902_10014486_pt1 | contig 10130 bp, 6 predicted proteins | sample LakEriMetagenome_9_FD_203523 | JGI IMG/M metagenome (GOLD analysis project Ga0315902, IMG submission 203523) | Freshwater fungal communities from buoy surface, Lake Erie, Ohio, United States - Buoy 12 MA117 | ecosystem: Environmental > Aquatic > Freshwater > Lake > Lake biofilm | place: USA...
CCCGACTACCCGGGTGACCTTCCGGACGCGGTCGCCGGCTTCCCGCCCGCACCCGTGGTCTTCACCGGCGCACTTGAGAACCATCCGCACGTGATCGAGGTGCTGGACCGGGATCGCTCCCTCGCCGCCTGCAGCGCCGACACGATCCGTGCCGTTCGTGATCCGACACGACTCGCTCCCGTGGTGCGGGCCGCGGGCTTCGACTTTCCCGAGACGCTCACCACCGCCGCACGACTTCCGACCGACGGCTCGTATCTCGTCAAGCCGCTGGCTTCGGCCGGAGGCCGCGGGATCACGCCGTGGCGGGGAGCGGATGCCGACGCCCCCCGTCGCGACGTGGTCTGGCAACGGCGCGTCGTGGGGCGGCCGTGGTCGGCAGCGTGGGTCGCGTGTCGTGGCGCGGCCGTGCTCGTCGGTGCGAGCCGGTCGCTCCGCGGTGGCGACTGGTGCGGGTGCGGTCGCTTCGCCTACTGCGGTTCCATCGACGTGCCGCTCGCCACGCTGCCCACCGACCGCCGCCGGTCGCTCGAGGTGCTCGGCGCTGCACTGGCGAGCACCTTCGGCGTCGTGGGTGCGTTCGGTTGCGACATGATCGTGACCGCGACGGGAACGGTGCACGTACTGGAGGTCAATCCGCGGCCCACCGCCTCGATGGAACTCATCGAGCGGGCAACGCGCTGGTCGCTCGCCGCCGCGCACCTCGGGGCCACCACCGCGGGCCGCGCTGCAGAGCCACCCGGAGCCGCCACCGGCATCTGGGGGAAGGCCGTCGTCTACACACCACGATCGCCACGCCCCGACGCCATCGCCAGCCTCGCCGCCGCCGCCGCCGCGTGGACCGCGACCGATGGTCTTCCCGCCATCGCCGACGTGCCCGCGGCGGATGAGCCGCTCGTTCCGTCGGGGCCGCTCGTCACGGTGTTCGCCCGCGCAGCGAACGCCGGCGCCGTCGCCGCCCGCCTTCGTGCGCGGGTGCGTCTCCTCAGAAGCCTCGCGACGGCCGGCGTCAACCCGCCAGGCGTCGCGGCATGCTCTCCACCGCCGCCTCGAGGGCGTACTGCATGAGGTATGCATCCTCGGTCGAGTCGCGGTAGAAGTCCTTGAGCACGCTGGTGGCCCGGAAGCCGAGCGACTTGAAGAAGAGCTGGGCCGGCAGGTTCGTCTCGCGCACCTCCAGCACGATGCGGCCGCGGCGATCCGGCGTCAGCTTGCCGATCAGCTTCTCCAGCATGTGCGCGCCGATGCCCAGCCGGCGGTGCGACCGGGTGACCGCGAAGTTCAGCATGTGAAGCCGGGAGCGGTGGAGCTCATAGATCATGAAAGCCACCACCGAATCGGCGATCTCGGCGACCATCCCGATGCAGTTCCGCTGCCGGAGGCAGCGGGTGAAATCCTCCTCGGACCACGGGAACTCGAACGCCTCCTGCTCGATGCCGAGAACCTCGGACATGTCACGGCGGATCATCCAGCGGACGTGGATGCCAAGGCCGTGGGGTGCGGCGGTGGTCACGATTGAGGGCTCCGAAAGAAGTCGGGAAAGCGGTGTCGGGGAGCCGCGACGGATGACCGGCGCGGGCGGCGGACCGTAGCAGGGTGATTCGGGCCGGGCAATCGCGGCCGCTCGGGGGCCAAGGCCCCGCGAAAACCCCGACGGCGCAGCCCAAACCTCACTTGACCCCCGTCCTGCCAGCGACCTACGTTCCCCCGCCTTTCCGCCCGGCCAGCGAGGCCCGGCCGGAGGCGCCTTCCTTTTCGGATGCCCCGCATGCGCTCCACCGACCGGATACCCGGACGACACGGTCATGGCATCGCGGCGGCCACCACGGCCGTGGCGTTGCTCTGCCTCGCAGTCGGCTGCGCCGGCCCCGCGATCCGCAGCCAGAGCCCCGAACTCGAGGCGCTCGCGCAGCTCGAGGCCGACACCAAGCTCGTCGGCGACTACACAGCACCATGGGGGCTCAACGCCAAACGCATCGAACGGCCGGCCTTGATCACCGGACTCGCCGACACGGGCAGCGATCCACCACCGGGACCGCAGCGGCAGACGCTGCTCGCCGACATGCAGTCGCGCGGCGTGATCGAGCCCAACGCCCTGCTCGCCGCCCGCTCCACGTCGCTCGTCTGGGCGCACGGCTACCTGCCCCCGGGCGTCCGCAAGGGCGACCGCTTCGACATCTATGCCGAGGTTCCGCCCGACAACGACACCACGAGCCTCGCCGGCGGGTGGCTGATGGAGACCCGCCTCGCGGAGATGGCAGTGATCGGCAACGCCATCCGGGACGGCCACGAGCTCGGCATCGCCGAGGGGCCGCTCCTGGTTGATCCGGTCTCCGGTGGCACGCTCGACTCGAAGTCGCGGATCCGCGCCCGTGTGCCCGGCGGGGGCATCGCGCTCACCGACCGCGATCTCGGGCTGATCCTTGCGGCCGACCACCGCTCGTTCGCGATGTCGAAGCGGCTCGGCGACTGGATCAACCGTCGCTTCCACGCCGTCATCCAGGGAGCCAAGCGGGGAGTGGCCACCCCCAAGACCGACCGCTACATCGAGCTCGAGGTGCCCCCGATCTATCGCCACAACCTCGGCCGCTACGTCCGCGTCGTCCAGAGCATCGCCGTGATCGAACCGCCGGGCGGCCGGCATGCGCGGATGCAGCTGCTTGCCCGACAACTCACCGATCCGGTCACGGCTCCGGTCGCCGCGTTGCGGCTCGAGGCGATCGGCAAGGAGGCGATCCCCACGCTCCGCGAGGCGCTGGCGTCCAAGGATCCCGAGATCCGGTTCGCCGCCGCCGAGGCGTTGGCCTACCTCGGCGAATCCATCGCGGCCTCGCACCTCGCCGAGGCGGCTGCCTCGCTCCGCAGCGCGCGTCCCGCCGCCCTCGCGGCCCTCGGCGTGCTCGACGACGCGAACGGCGTCGACGCGCTGCAGTCGCTCCTCGCCAGCCGCAGCGCGGAAACACGCTACGGGGCCTTCCGCGCCCTGTGGCGCATGGATCCCGAACTGCCGCTGGTCCGCGGCGAGCGACTTGGCGACACCTGCTCGACCCACGTGATCGACGTGGACGGGCCGCCGCTGATCCACGTGACCCGCAGCCATCGGCCGGAGATCGTGTTCTTCGGTGCCGAGCACCCCGTCGCCGACGGCCTCCGGGCCGAAGCGGGGCCCTCGATCGTGGTCGTCGTCGAGGAGGGCCAGGCGACGGTCAGCCGCTTCACGCCGGGCCAGTCGGACCAGCAGGTGGAGGTGTCCGCGACCGCCGATGCCATCGTCCGCTCGATCGTCGGGCTCGGCGGCACGTATCCCGACGCCGTGCAGTTCCTCCAGCAGGCGAGCGCGGCCCGCGCGATCCAGAGCCGGCTCGCGTTCGACGCGATCCCGCACGAACTCGACGGCCGGCCGACGATCCACGAGGAGGCGTCAGCACGCGCCCGCGACATCCCGGACGAGGCCGACGCTGCCCGGGCGTCGGGCGACCAGGACGGCGGCGCCGACGAATCCGAATGACGCGCCTCACCGCGCTGGAACTCTTCGGCTTCAAGAGCTTCGCGGATCGCACGCGGTTCGAGTTTCCCGCGGGCATCACCGTGGTCGTGGGCCCGAATGGCTCGGGCAAGTCGAACGTCGTCGACGCCATCAAGTGGGTGCTCGGGGAGCAGTCGGTGCGCAGCCTCCGCGGCAAGGAGATGACCGACGTCATCTTCGCCGGCTCGGCATCCCGCAAGCCGCTGAACATGGCGGAGGTGTCGCTCATCTTCGACAACGCGGCGCGGGAACTCCCCGTGGCGGCCGACGAGGTGCAGATCTCGCGGCGGGTGTACCGCAACGGCGATGCCGAGTATCTCGTGAACGGGGAGACGGCCCGGCTCCGCGACATCCGCGAACTCTTCTCCGGGACCGGCGCCGCGACCGAGGCCTACAGCGTGATCGAGCAGGGCCGCGTCGACGCGCTGCTCGTGGCGTCGGGCCGCGATCGCCGCATCGTGTTCGAGGAGGCGGCGGGCATCACGCGATTTCGCAACCGTCGCGCCGAGGCGCTACGGCGGCTCGAGCGGGCCGAGCAGAACCGACAGCGGCTCGCCGACATCGTGGGCGAGGTCTCGAGCCGGCTCGAGACCGTGCGGCACCAGGCAGCCCGCGCCCGCCGCTGGCGGACGATGCAGGATCGCCTGCGACGTTTCCGCATCACGGCTGCGCGCCACGATCTCTCGGGCGTCGATGCCACGATCACGGCGCTCGACACGGCGGTCGCTGAGACGACCACCGCCAGCCACGCCAACGACGCGCGGGCCAACGCCCTGGCGGAGGCAGCCGCCACCCTCGCGACCGACGCGGACCGGCTGCACCCTCTTTTGGCCGCCGCTCGGGACACGGCCGTGGCCGACGCACAGCGGCTCGCCGCCGCGGAGGCCACCGAGACCCTCGTCCGCGGACGACGCGGGGAGTTCGAGGCCGACGTCACCCGGGCAATGGAGGCGGTCGCCGGCACGGTCCGCGACGAGCGCGTCGCGGAGGAGACTCTCGCCGCCACTACGGCCGCGGAGGCGACGATCGCCACCTCGCTCGACCACCTTCGGGCAGACCTCGCCGCCCGCGAGTCGACGGTCGCGGGATCCCAGCACGACGCCGCCGCGGCCCGGGCCGCAGCGACCGCGGCGACGACCGCCGTCGCCGACCTCTCTCGGATTCACGTGAGGCTCGAGAGCGATCACGACCGCGCCGGCGCTGTCGCAGCGGACGCACGCACGGCGGCCGAGTCGGCGCGGCGTGCCGTCGCCGAGGCGCAAGACCGCCTCGGCACGGCGGGGGAGTCACGGTCGGCGTGCGAAGGACACGTCGCGTCGATCGAGGCGCGGCTCGAGGCCGCGGCCACGCGGGCCGACGCCCTCGAGACCGAGCAGCGCGAGGCGACCGCCGCCCTGCAGGCCGCGTGGAAAGACCTCGCCGGATGGCGGGCCGCGCTGGAGGCGTGTCGCGAGCGGCGCACCGTCCTGCACGACCTCGTCGAGAGGCATGAGGGGATCTCGGAGGCCGCGCGACGGCTGATCGACGAGCAGCCCGGCACCGGGGCTGTGCCCGGGCTCGCCGGCGTGCTCGCCGACCTCGTGACGGCCGGCGTCGAGTGGGCGCCGCTCGTCGACCTCGCGTTGGGGGAGCTCGGCCAATGCCTCGTGGTCGGGTCGCTGCCCGAGGTGATCGGATGGCATGCCGGCTGGCAGGATTCGTCGGAGTCCGCAGCGGTGCTGGCGGCCGGCGGCCGTATCGGCTTCATCGCCGCTGAGACGGTGCCCGAACCGCCGGCCTTCGCCCCCGACGGGCAGGCGGGTGTCGTCGGACGCCTCGACCGACTTGTCGCGGAGAGCCAGCCGGCGGCCGAGATGCCCGAGCTGATCCGGCGGCTGCTGGGTCGCAGCTGGGTGGTCGAGCGAATCGAGCATGCCCTGCCACTGGTGGCCGTCGCCCCGGCCGGCACGCTCTTCTTGACCCGCGACGGGACATGCCTCACGGCCGACGGCGGCTTCGCGATCGGCAACGGCGCGGCCACCGGTGGACTCGTCGCCCGCCGCAGCGAGCTGCGGGCGCTCGACGAACGGCACGCGGAACTGGAACGCACGGTCGGGCGGGCGCAGGCGCGGATCGATGCGACCCAGGCCGACATCGAAACCCGGGCCGGCGAGATCACCCGGGCCTCGGCCCGCCGGCGGGAAGCCGGCGAGGCCCTCGCCACCGCCCGGGCCGAACTCGGCCGTGTGACCCGCGAGCAACGGACGGCCGGCGATGCGGTCACGGCGGCGGAAGCCGCCGCCCGCCGCGCCGACCAGCGGATGATCGCGGCCGAGGCCGCCCGCGATGCGGCCGCCCAGGCGGTCGCTGAGGCAAACGGCCGGCTTGCAGACGCGACCGTGCAAGCCGACCGCTGCCAGGCCGCGATCGCCGCCGTCGAACGCGACCGCGGCGCCACGCTCGAGGAGATCCAGCGGCTCCGGGTCGAGGAGGCGGCCACCGCCGAAAAGCTCGCGCGGTCGCGCGACGCCGTGACCACCGCCACGGAGGCCCTCGTCCTGAGGAGCCGCCAGGTGGCCGCGGCCCGTGACCGCCTCGCCGCCGCGCGGCAACGGATGGATGGCCACGAACTCGAACTGCTCGCCGCGACCGCCGTCCGCGCCGAGGTGGCCTGGGTCGCGGAGCGGTCGACCGTCGTCCTGGTCGATTGCATCGCCGACTCGGCCCGGATCGAAGCATCGCGGCACGCCCTCGCCGCCGACCAGCACACCGCCCGCGAGGCTGCGGGCGGCCTCGCGGAGCGGCTGCACTCCCTCGAGCTGGAGAGCGGCGAGGCCCGCCACCAGCGGGCCCGGATCGTCGAACGCATCCGCGACGAGTACGACATCGACATGGACGCCCTTGTCGACGGCGGCATCCCGGAGGCCGCCGAAGCCGAGGTCGCCGAGGACGAGGTGCCCGCGGACCGCGGCCAGCTGGAGACCCGCATCGAGGAGCTGCGGCGGAAACTCGCGTCGATGACCTCGGTGAATCTCGCGGCGCTCCAGGAGGCCGACGAGCTCGCCGAACGGCTCGCGAAGCTCGAGGCCCAGCTGGCCGACGTGACCGGTGGCAAGGAATCGATCGAACAGCTGATCGCCCGAATCGACGAGGAGAGCCGCCGTCTGCTCAGCGAGACGATCGAGACCGTCCGCGGCTACTTCCGGGACCTGTTCGAGCGGGTCTTCGGCGGAGGCCAGGCCGACATCGTGCTCGAAGAAGGCGTCGACCTTCTCGAGGCGGCGGTCGAGATCGTCGCCCGCCCGCCCGGCAAGGAGCCCCGGAGCATCTCCCTCCTCTCGGGCGGCGAGAAGACGATGACGTGCGTCGCCCTGCTGCTGGCGATCTTCAAGTCACGCCCGAGCCCGTTCTGCGTGCTCGACGAGGTCGACGCCGCCCTCGATGAGGCCAACGTCGACCGCTTCGTGGGCGTGCTCCGGGACTTTCTCTCATCCACGCAGTTCATCGTGGTCACGCATTCGAAAAAGACGATGGCGACGGCCACCACGCTGTATGGCGTCACCATGGAGGAGTCGGGGGTCTCGAAGCGGGTGAGCGTGCGATTCGAGTCCACCGCCGCCGCCTCGCGGCCGTCGTCCCGGGCCGCCTGAGCGGAGCCGCGGCGGCCGGCCGAAATCACCTGCTTTTGTCCGGATTTTCCGGGCCATCGGCGCCGTCGGCACAGGCCGGTCGAGCGCTGCCATCGGTGCGTCCGTGAAGAACGTCTCAAGTCTCACGACGTGATCTTTCGATCTACCCTCCTGGACGGCCATGCCACGGAGGCCATCGGGAGCAATCCCGTGACCTTCGGCGGTGCGGCGCAGGGGGGGAACCTGCGAGTCACGGCCTCGATCGAGAGGCGTCCTGCCCAAGGGACGCACGCTCGGCGAGATCGTATTCACATGCCCCCTCCGCGCCTCTGGCCGGCCTTCGTGGGGCACGACGACGCGGGCGTCCCACGAAGCAGTCCGCGTCACAGGGGGGCTGTGTTCGACGCTCGGAAGGGTGCGGACTGGCCAGGGACATATCCGGACACGAACGATCCCACAGGGAGTCCAGACGATGAAGGTTTTCACGACAGGCCAGGTCGCCAAAATCTGTAAAGTCGCACCACGCACGGTCAGTAAGTGGTTCGACTCAGGCCGGCTCAAGGGCTACCGCATCCCGGGAAGCCAGGATCGCCGCATTCCGCGGGAGTACCTGATCAAGTTCCTCAAGGAGCACGGCATGCCGCTGGGCGACCTCGAGGACGAGGCGATGGCGAAGGTGCTGCTCGTCGGGCAGGACCAGCTGCTCATCGAGAACCTCAAGAAGCAACTGCCCGTCGAGCGGTCTTTCAAGATCCAGGTCGCGGCCAGCGGATTCGAGGCGGGCATCCAGGCCGAGAGCTTCCATCCCGATTGCATCGTGGTGGACTATTCGATCGGCCGGATCGACGCCCAGCAGATCTGCCAAAACCTCCGCCGCAACCCCGAGTATGCCGAGACGATCGTGATCGCCCTGCTGCCCGACGACGGGTCGCAGATCACGGTCGATCGGGCCCACGTCAACGAGAGCTTCAAGAAGCCCTTCGACGTGGCGCTCCTCGCCGAGCGGCTCCGGACGCTGATCGGAGCCCGCAAGGAACTGGTGTGAGCCGCAGGCCTCCCCCGGGAGAGCCGTCAGGATCACACGTCCGACCCCGAAACCGACGGCCGGTCCGCAATCCGCGGGCCGGCCGTCGGCGTTGCGCCACGGTATGCTCGGGGTGATGAGCGACGCACCCCACGGCATCCGCATGGTCGACGTCGGCGGGAAGCCCGTCACGAGGCGGACCGCCCGCGCCTCGGCCCGACTCATCGCCCGGCCGGCCACGGTGGAGCGGATCCGCGCGGGCAGCCTCGAGAAGGGCGATGCGGTGGCGACCGCCCGGGTCGCGGGGATCATGGCTGCCAAACGCACGAGTGACACCGTGCCGCTATGCCATCCGTTGCCCCTCGAATCGGTCGAAGTGGCCGTGTCGTTCCCCGACCCGACGACGGTCGTCATCGAGACGCACGTGAGGACGACGGCCCGCACCGGCGTCGAGATGGAGGCTCTCGTGGCGGCGTCCGCAGCGGCGCTCACCATCTACGACATGTGCAAATCGATCGACCCGGACATGGCCGTGGAGTCGATCCGGCTCGAGGAGAAGACCGGCGGCGTCAACGGCGACTACGTCCGCCGCACGTGACGGTCAGCCGGCGGTGCGGCCCGTGTCGTTGAGGATCGGCTCGAGTTCGTCCACGAAGTCACGGACGTCCTTGAACTCGCGATACACGCTCGCAAACCTCACGAAGGCCACCTGGTCGAGGTCGCGGAGCAGTTCCATGAGCCGCTCGCCGATCACCCTGCTGGGGACGTCCCCGTCGTAGGCCCCGTAGAGTTCGGCCTCGAGCGACGACACGACCCGCTCGAGATCGTCCTCCGTGACGGGCCGCTTCCAGCAGGCTTTCGCGAGTCCGCGGCGGATCTTGTCGCGGTCGAAGGGGGCCCGGTCCCCACGCTTCTTGACCACGGTCAGGGGCTGCCGCTCCACCCGCTCGTAGGTGGTGAACCGTCGCCGGCAGCCGAGGCACTCTCGCCGCCGCCGGATCGTGGCGCCGTCGTCGCCCGACCGCGAGTCGATCACCCGGTCGTTGTCGGCCAGGCAGAAGGGGCAACGCATGCTGGAACTCCGGAGGCGGGAAGCGGAGATCGTAGGCGGCCCGCGAGAAATCCGGCAAGAGCGGACGGCGGGATCACTCGTCGTCCGACACGTCCGCATCGTCGGCAGACTCTGCCCCCTCCGGCATCCCGTCACCGGGCCGGGGTTCCCGGACGAGTTTCCAGTCGCGCCGCTGCCGGGAACTGGGGATCTTCATCGCCTTGCGATACTTGGTGACCGTCCGGCGGGCGACCGTGATCCCCTGCTTGCCCAGTTCGCGGACGAGGTCGTCGTCGCTGTACGGCGCATCCTTCGGCTCCGCGTCGACGATCTCCTGGAGTTTCATCCGCACCGCGTCCCAGGCGACCTCCTCGCCGTCGGCGCTCACCGTGCCGCCGACGAAGAACTTCCGGAGCGAATGGATCCCACGCGGCGTCTGCAGCCACTTGTCGTCGACCGCGCGGCTCACCGTGGTCACGTGCATCCCGATCCGGTCGGCGATCTGCTGCATCTTCAGCGGCTCGATCGCCTCGGGCCCATCGGCGAGGAACCGCGTCTGGTGATCGACGATCGCCTGGGCCGTCTTGAGGAGCGTGCTCCGCCGCTGCTCGATGGCGTCGATCAGCCACTGTGCCGAGTTGATCTTCCGCTTGATGTACTCGCGGGTCGACGTGTCGGTCTCGGGCGACATGAGCATGTCGCGATACAGCGGACTGATGCGGAGGTTCGGCAGGTCGATCTCCTCGAGACGCACCTTCCAGGTGCCGTCCGGCATCTGGTCGACGTAGACGTCGGGTTTGACCGGCACCACGACCGGCGTCGAGAACACCGCCCCCGGCTTGGGCTTGAAGTCGTGGAGCTGCTCGCGGAGCATCTCGATCTCCTCGATCGACATGCCCGTCTTGCGGGTGATGAGCGGCAGCC
>Ga0315902_10014488_pt1 | contig 10129 bp, 9 predicted proteins | sample LakEriMetagenome_9_FD_203523 | JGI IMG/M metagenome (GOLD analysis project Ga0315902, IMG submission 203523) | Freshwater fungal communities from buoy surface, Lake Erie, Ohio, United States - Buoy 12 MA117 | ecosystem: Environmental > Aquatic > Freshwater > Lake > Lake biofilm | place: USA...
ATAGGTTTGAGCTGTGCGGCTAAATGCAACGGATGGGGAGCCGGCTCGAGTTGGGAAGCGGCCGCGGTGATGCGTTCCGCCAACACGACTACGGTTTTGAGCACCTGCTCCGGCGTCAGCGTCGCGCTCGGCCAGGCCCAGGCGGTCCCCATCGTCATTTCGCCGATACCGTGAGCCGTTTTCTTTTTCCCCTTGTCTTCGAGCGTGATCGCAGCCCGGAAAACGGTGACGTCGTTCACGACACGACCGCCGAATTTCAACGGAAACCGATAATTGAAGTGAAACTTTTCCGACTCGGCCTCGGCGACCGCAACCTTGGTATTTTTCGACATGGCAAATCTGTTGCCGCTTCTCCCGGACCGGGGAAACGTTGGTAAAAACTCAGTCAGTCCATAGCATAGGCTTGCACGGTCGATCTCCGCAACCTTCAAGCCCTGCCTTCGAGCTGCCTGGCGACGTATTTTGCCAGGATATCGCTCTCGAGATGGACTCGGCTCCCGGTATCCAAGCCTCCGAGGGTCGTGACGAGCAGCGTGTGAGGAATCAGTGCGACCGAGAAGTGGGAATCGTCGGCATCGACGATGGTCAAGCTGACGCCGTCGATGGCCACCGATCCCTTGCCGGCCATGTGACGCATCAGAGCGATTGGCCCAGAAAAATGAAGGAATCGCCATTCCCCTTCGTCCTTCCGCGCAACCACCCTCCCCACCGCGTCGACGTGCCCGGTCACGAAGTGCCCGCCCAAGCGATCCCCCGCCCTCAGGGAGCGTTCGCAGTTGACACGACCACCGGGCGGCAGCTCTCCGAACAACGTACGAGACAACGTTTCGGATCCGAGCTCAAAGGTGCAGCGCGCCCCATCGATGGCTACGACGGTGAGACAACACCCCGATAGGCAGATGCTGTCCCCCAGTTGCACCCCCTCCGCCAACGGGCCTAGCTCGAATGTCAATCGCTGCCCAAACCCGCCGACCTCGCGATGGACCAGCATGGCCATCCCTTCCACCAATCCTGTAAACACTTGGGAATTCCTCTTTGGAGCATCGTTTTTCGGCGGCCTTCTAGCCAACTTTCAAAATATCGTACAGAATTCGGCCACGATCGAACAATGGAATTCCACTCACCCCCATTCGAGCACCCGCTATGAGCTTGATCGAGCATATCCAAGGGCGACAAATCTTCGATTCTCGCGGCAATCCTACCGTCGAAGTGGAAGTGCGGCTGGTCGACGGTTCCCTCGGCCGAGCTGCCGTTCCCAGCGGCGCTAGCACCGGAGCCCACGAAGCGTGGGAGCTGCGCGACGGCGACAAGTCCCGATACATGGGCAAGGGAGTTCTCAAGGCGGTCGAGAACATCAACTCCAAGATCGCAGATGCCCTGATCGGAGCCGACGCCCTCGATCAACGGGGAGTTGACCGCACAATGTGCGAATTGGACGGGACCCCAAACAAAAAGAACCTCGGCGCGAACGCCATTCTCGGGGTATCGCTGGCGTCGGCCAAAGCGGCCGCTCAATTCACCAACCAACCTCTCTATCGCTATCTCGGCGGAGCGGGAGCGCATCTCTTGCCTGCCCCAATGATGAATATCGTCAACGGTGGCCAACACGCAGACAACTCGGTCGATGTGCAAGAGTTTATGGTCATGCCCCTCGGATTCGAATCCTTCAGCGAAGGGCTGCGGGCGGGAACCGAAATCTTCCATCATCTCAAGAAAGTCCTGTCGGAAAAGAAACTCAACACCGCCGTGGGTGATGAAGGGGGATTTGCTCCCGACCTCAAGAGCAATCGCGAAGCCCTCGATTTGATCATGGAAGCGATCCAGCGGGCGGGCTACGAGCCCGGCAAACAGATCTTCATCGCCCTCGATGTTGCCGCGACCGAGTTCTACGATGAGAAGACCAAGAAATACACGATCGATGGCAAGCAGCTATCGGGAGACGAGATGGTCGACTTCTTGGCCGACTGGGTCGACAAGTACCCGATCTGTTCTATCGAAGATGGATGCTCCGAAGACGACTGGGATTCCTGGAAAAAACTGACCCAGCGAGTCGGGGGCAAGATTCAACTGGTTGGCGACGATCTGTTCGTCACCAACACCGATCGGCTGCAACGCGGCATCGATTCGGGGATCGCCAACAGCATCTTGATCAAGGTCAACCAAATCGGCACCCTGACCGAGACGATCGAAGCTATCCAACTCGCTCACCGCAATGGCTACACCAGCATCTCTAGCCACCGCAGCGGTGAAACCGAAGATGCCACGATCGCCGACCTGGCGGTCGCCATGTCGACCGGCCAAATCAAGACCGGTTCCGCGTCGCGATCCGACAGAATGGCCAAATACAATCAACTGCTCCGCATCGAGGAAGAACTCGGTGAGGGAGCTCGCTATGCAGGTCCGCTGTTCCGCCGTCGATAGGAAACCAAGTGCCCCGTCGAGACGATATCCACAAAATTCTCTTAATTGGCTCAGGTCCGATTGTTATCGGCCAGGCATGTGAATTTGACTATTCGGGAACGCAAGCCTGCAAAGCGCTGCGCGAAGAGGGGTACAAGGTCGTGCTGGTCAACAGCAACCCGGCCACGATCATGACCGACCCGGCGTTGGCGGATCGAACCTACATCGAGCCGCTGACCTGGGAAATCGTTGCCAAAGTCATCGAGCGAGAACGCCCCGATGCCATCCTCCCAACCCTCGGCGGACAAACCGCACTCAACATCGCGATGGATCTGGCCAAGCACGGGGTGCTCGAACGCTTCCAATGCGAGATGATCGGAGCTAAACCCGACGTCATTCACAAAGCCGAGGCCCGCGACGCCTTCAAAATCGCCATGGAAAAGATAGGCATGGAGGTATGCCGCGGCGAAGTCGTTCACACCATCGAGGAAGCTCGGAAAGTTCTCGCCGATGTCGGATTGCCCTGCGTGGTGCGGCCTAGTTTCACCATGGGAGGAAGCGGTTCGGCGATCGCTTACAACCGCGACGAATTCGATTCCCTCGTTCAAAATGGTTTGACCCTCTCCCCCATCTCCGAGGTCCTCATCGAGGAATCGATCTTGGGCTGGAAGGAATACGAGATGGAGGTCATGCGAGACAAGGACGATAATGTCGTCATCATTTGCTCGATCGAGAACTTTGACCCCATGGGAGTCCATACCGGGGATTCGATCACGGTCGCTCCCGCCCAAACACTGACCGACAAAGAATATCAGCGGATGAGGGATGCGAGTATCGCAATCATTCGCGAGATCGGCGTCGAGACCGGCGGATCCAACATTCAATTCGCGGTTCATCCCCAAACCGGCCGCATGATCGTGATCGAAATGAACCCGCGCGTCAGCCGCTCCAGCGCCCTGGCGAGCAAAGCCACCGGATTCCCGATCGCCAAGATTGCTGCCAAGCTCGCGGTCGGATTCCGTTTGTGGGAGCTGCAGAACGATATCACCCGCAAGACGCAAGCCTGCTTTGAACCGACGATCGACTACGTCGTCACCAAGATCCCGCGATTCGCCTTCGAGAAATTCCCAGAAGCCGATTCGACACTCACCACGCAAATGAAGAGCGTCGGTGAAACGATGGCCATCGGGCGAACATTCAAGGAATCTTTCCAAAAAGCCCTTCGAGGCTTGGAGGTCGGCGCCTTCGGGTTCGGTTCCGATACCAAAGACCTTTGGTACACCGAGCGACGCCCCGACGACGAAGAGATCCGCAGCAAATTGTCCCGCCCCAATGCCGACCGCGTTTGGTATCTGCGTTACGCCATGCTCCATGGGATGAGCATCGAAGAAATCCATTCCATCACGCATATCGATCCCTGGTTCCTCGATCAACTCAGCGAACTGGTCGAAATGGAAACGCACCTGCGGCAGATCGGCTCGCTCGAGAAAATCGACAACGCAACCATGCGACAAGCCAAGCAGTTCGGTTTCTCGGACCGGCAATTGGCCACGCTGCTGGCAAGCGACGACGATGAAATCCGGCAATGGCGCAAGGACCGCGGCATCGTTGCAACCTTCAAGTCGGTCGACACCTGCGCCGCGGAATTCGAAGCCTACACGCCCTACTACTACAGCACCTACGAAGCCGAAGACGAAACGCCCCCCAAGGCACCCGGCAAAAAACGGGTCATGATCCTCGGTGGCGGGCCAAATCGGATCGGTCAAGGAATCGAGTTCGATTACTGCTGTTGTCATGCGAGCTATGCGCTTCGCGAGGTCGGCATCGAGTCGATCATGGTCAACAGCAACCCGGAAACCGTTAGCACCGACTACGATACGAGCGATCTCCTCTTTTTTGAGCCCCTCACCGCCGAGGATGTGCTCAACATCTTCGATCGCATGCAGCCAGACGGCGTGATTGTTCAATTCGGTGGACAAACACCGCTGAACTTGGCCAGGGCCCTCGCCAACTCGGGGGTTCCCATCATCGGCACCAGCGTGGAAACGATCGAGGATGCGGAAGATCGCGAAAAATTCCAGAAACTGATCCAGGACCTCCATCTGCGCCAGCCCGCCAACGGCATCGCGCGCAACATGACACAAGCTCGCCAGGAAGTCCAAAAGATCGGGTACCCATGCCTGGTCCGCCCCAGCTTTGTTCTCGGCGGCAGAGCGATGGAAATCTGCTATGACCAAGCCCAATTCGATCGCTTTGTCGCAGAAGCGTTCGTCGTCGCGCAAGGGCAACCGGTGCTCATCGACCGATTTCTCGAGGATGCCACCGAAGTCGATGTCGATGCGGTATCCGACGGAGATGATGTCGTGATCATGGGGATCATGGAGCATATCGAGGAAGCGGGTGTGCACTCCGGGGACTCCGCCTGCGTCATCCCCCCGTTTTCACTCTCCGCCGACGTTCTCGACGAAATCCGCAAGGCAACCGATGCCATGGCGCGACGGCTGAAAGTCGTCGGGCTCATGAACGTGCAGTTCGCAATCAAGCAAGAAGACGACGGCAAGCAACTGGTCTATGTGCTGGAAGTCAACCCGCGAGCCAGCCGTACGGTCCCCTTCGTCGCCAAGGCGACAGGAGTTCCCGTCGCCAACATCGCCGCCAAAGTCATGGTCGGCGCGAAACTTAAGGAACTCGGAATCACCGGCGAGCCGGTCCCGCGAAGCATCTCGGTCAAGGAAGCGGTCTTCCCGTTCCGAAAGTTTGCCGGAGTCGACATCGTCCTCGGCCCCGAAATGCGATCCACGGGCGAAGTGATGGGAATCAGCGACGATTTCGCCATCGCCTTCAACAAGAGCCAGGTCGCCGCCGGAACCTTGCTCCCCAAATCTGGGAATGTCTTCCTCAGCATCGCCTCGCGCCAACGTCCGGGAATCGACAAACTGGCCAGACAACTCCACGATATGGGATACAAACTCCTTGCGACCACCGGCACCGCGCAGGAAATAGAAAAAGCAGGCATCCCGGTCGTTCGGATCAAGAAACTCGCCGAAGGACACCCGAACCTCATCGATTATTTGAAAAACGATGAGGTATCGCTGATCCTCAACACCCCGAGCGGCAAGGGAGCACGGACCGACGAAGGGCGGATTCGGGCCGCGTCGGTTCAGTTCGGCGTTCCATGCATCACAACCCTGTCGGCTGGCAGAATCGCCGTGGAGGCCATGATGGTGTCCAAAGAGAAAGAGATGAGCGTCCTGTCGCTACAGGAACGGTTTGCAAAAGCGTAACCGGCTTGCCGAACACCCGCATCAAGAGCGGCGAAAGAACTTGATCGGAATCTCGCTGTTGGGATTGTCGAGCACAATGCCGATATTCCCTTCGAGCAGATCATCCAATTCCCGGCCTACGATCTCGGCTCGCCAACCCCGAAGGAGCGCAGGCGGGTTGCTCGGATCCGCCTCGCGATCGAGTCGGTACAGCACAAAGTCGCGAAGATCGTCCGACGTGGCGACCAGCATCGGCGCGATATGCTTTTGATGGCAGATAAAAGCCATGGCCGCGGATAGAAACTGAGTCAACATGCTCGCCGGTTGCCCTTTGCCGTAACGGTTTTTCCGCGGCCACGTCGGAGGCGTTTGCGATGCCGCCTCGTCGATGACGGCAGCGAGTTCTGGAATCAACTGCTTCGTGTTGCGATACTCCATACCCCGCAACGACGCGACCCGACGCGGATCGGCCGTGCCTCGTCGGGCAAGCTCGATGATCAGATCGTCCCTCAGAATCTTTCGAGCAGGGATATTCCGTTGCTTCGCGCGGGCGTCGCGCCAATTCCAAAGCGCGCGAGCAATACTGAGCGATTTCCCAGACAGCGAGGAAACGCCGCTGAGCCGATGCCAGTTCTCGCTCGTCTCGAAGTCGGACAATTCCTCTTGCTTGATCCGGGTCTCCTCCATTAGCCAGGGCAAACGACCATGCTTGTGCAATCGCTCGGTCAAGTTCGCGTAGATGCGAATCAGGTCTCGCACATCCTGGGCGGCATACTCCAGTTGCTGACGCGATAACGGCCGTTGCCTCCAATCCGAGCGAGTCTCTTCCTTGTCCAACGTCCGTCCGACCACGCGATGGACCATTTTGGCATACGAGGCAGGATACTCATAACCGAGAAACCCGGCCCCGATCTGGATATCGAACAGGTTGGGGATCACCTGGCCCGTTGCCCGAAAGCAAAAAAGGATTTCTTCGCGACCAGCATGGACGATCACGGTGCGATCCGGATCGACCAACAAGTCCCAAAAAAGAGTCAAATCCTCGCAGTCCAACGGATCGATGATCGCGATCCGGTCTTGGGTCGCAACCTGAATCAGACACAGCAGTGGCCGATAGGTGTCCTCGGAGACGAACTCGGTATCGAAGGAAATCAGTGACTCTTTGGCAAGATCCTCGCAGAATTGCTGGAGAGCGGACTGGGTTCTGATATAAAGAAAGTCGGTTGCCAACCCCAAACCTGTCTGACACGTGCCGTGACGCAAAAAACGCAAGTCGATGTTGTAACCGCTAAGGCTGAGAGCGACAACGACGCTCCCGGCCCTTCGAAGCATTTTCATCCCTGTGGACTGCTGGTCAGTGCCGCTGCGCAGGACGAATGGGAGCTAGCCGTCCACGCCGGAGTCGATTGGATCGACCTCAAGGATCCACGCCGCGGTCCGCTCGGACGCCCCGATTTAGGACTCGCTCGCGATTTCGCTCAACGCATGCGATCGCTCCCCGAATATCGCTGGAGCATCGCTGGGGGCGAACTAGACGCTTGGCGACATGATTCGGACGAAGCCTTTTGCCGAATCTTGGGGGATTCAGGGGCCATCAAGTGGGCCTTGGCAGGCTGCGCGGACAAACCGAATTGGAAGAGCAAGGTGGCCGATTGTGCCCGAGCTCTCCCCGGCTCTCATCAGGCGATTCTGGTCCATTATGCCGATCATCGGGATTGCAACGCACCGACCTGGGGTTCGGTCCTCGAAGCGGCCTGCCAAAGCCAGCTGCGCTACGTGCTCATCGATACTGCCGTGAAGGATGGTCGCGGGTTGTTCGACCATCTTTCTTGCGATTCGTTGCAGTCGATGATCACCCAGGCCCGATGGATGGGATTGGAAGTGGCGATCGCGGGATCCCTGAGGCTCGACCAACTCGCCATGGGGCCGAGGGTTCAGGCGGCTTGGGTGGGGGTACGAGGCGCCGTTTGCGACGGAGCGGACCGAACCTCCCATTTCCACCAGGACAACTTGCGACAAGCCGTGGCTATCATGAGAGGTTGTCGCGCAACGGGAAAGCAAAGGGAATCGATGCATGTCCTCCGGTAGCAATCGCGGAAACCCCACCGGGGTGATCCGCCAAGGGAATCGAGTCGTCGGCGGAATCGTTATGCCCGAGGACGAAGAGGTCTTCATCCGCGAATTCAACCATTGCTACGGGCAACTCCGCATGTCGGTCACCCCTCTCGCCAAGCCGGCCGGCCGAAAACCGGTCACGACTGACCCCCATACGTTTCAAATCCCCACCTGGTTCCGGCACGTCTGGCATTCCATGCATCCCCGTAACGAAGAAAATTTGCCGGGTTCCTAAGCCCCATTTGCAGTTGCCGTTCTCAACCCCGACTCGCCGAAGAGAATGACTGACAGGGCGACGCACTCCCCAGGCAACGGATCTGTTGTTTACAATCGGTCCATGCCGAAACGAAGACCACCCTCGAAACCCGCGAAACTCCTCTCCGGTGGCAATCCTCAAATTGCCAAGGCCGACGGGGACGCGCCGGTCCAAGCTTACATCGCGGCCATGCCGGGCTGGAAACGGCCTTTGGGCGAACAACTCGATGCGCTCATCGTGCAAGCGGTCCCTGAGGTGTGCAAAGCGGTCCGATGGAACTCGCCGTTCTACGCCGTCGAAGGCCAAGGTTGGTTCGTCAGCTTCCATGTCTTCACACGCTACGTCAAGGTTTCGTTCCTCCAAGGGACATCGCTCGACCCGATCCCGCCCGGCGGGACCTCCAAAAGTGGCGAATGCCGTTGGCTCGATATCTACGAGGATCAGCCCATCGATGAAACGCAGTTCCTGTCCTGGGTCCGGCAAGCAGCCGCTCTTCCAGGCTGGACCCCATGACCCACCTCGGCAGAGCTCTCGGCACGCTGCGCCGCGACCCTAGCAAAAAATTACACCCCGAGCGCGCCCGGAATCAACTTTTTCCTGGCCTATTCTTCCGTAGAAGCTATCATTGTGATACCATAAAGATATACCTACATGGGGATAGCGTTAGGAAATCCTGGCATTGCAAAAAGGGGTTGGAAGAAATGAGTCAAACGCAAGTGGTCGAAAAAACGCTCGTTCCCGCGAGGGGGTGGGGGATGCTCCTACTGTGTCTCGTGGCGTTGGTTGCCGGGCCGTTGCTGTTCGTGATGCTTGCGAGCGGGTTGCAGAACCCGTCGTTGCCGCGACTTGCGGGCATGGGGGCGTGCGCCTTGGCCACGGCTGCAGGTTTCCTAGGATTGTTTGGGTTCCTCGCTGTGCAGCCCAACGATGCCCGCGTGCTGCTCCTGTTCGGCGAGTATGTCGGGACCGTCAACCAGTCCGGCTTCTACTGGGTCAATCCCTTCTACAGCAAGAAAAAAATCTCGTTGCGTGTCCGCAACTTTGAAACCGGATCTTCCAACCTCGCGGAAAAGAAGAATGAAGCCGGAGTCGTGATCCAGCACAAGTCACGGACGCATGGCCGGCCTTCCAAGGTCAACGATCGCGATGGCAATCCGATCGAAATCTCAGCCGTTGTCGTCTGGAAGGTGGTCAACACGGCCGAAGCGATGTTCGAAGTCGATGACTACGAGGACTTTGTTGCCGTGCAGAGCGAAGCGGCCCTGCGAAACCTCGCAACGCGCCATCCCTACGACAGCGAAGACCACGAAATGTCCCTGCGGAGCTCGACCGAAGAAGTCAGCGAGCAACTCAAGAAAGATATCCAAGAACGGCTCGAGAAAGCGGGAGTACAAGTTCTCGAGGCTCGGATCAGCCATCTGGCGTACGCGCCCGAAATCGCCGCAGCGATGCTGCAGCGTCAACAAGCCTCGGCTGTCGTAGCTGCTCGCGCGAAGATCGTCGAAGGAGCTGTCGGCATGGTGCAGCAAGCGTTGGATCATCTAAGTCGCGACAAGATCGTCGAACTCGATGACGAGCGACGGGCAGCCATGGTGTCCAATCTCCTGGTGGTTCTCTGCAGCGATCGACATGCCCAACCGGTCGTCAACACCGGCTCGATCTACCAGTAAAGCGAGGGAATGCGCACCGTGTCCAAACGCGATTCGTTCCTGCTTCGACTGAGCCCCGAGATGATGGACGCGCTGCGCCGTTGGTCCGAGGATGAGTTTCGAAGCATGAACGCACAGATCGAGATGGTGCTGGCCGAGGCGCTTCGCAAGGCGGGCAGGCTGAAAACCAAGCCCGCTTCGAAATCCGACGACAAGCCGCGAGAGGATCAATCGAAAAAAGGGTGATCAACGCCGACGTTCAAATACGTGCCACCCACCTATTTGACTTGCCCTTCCCTTTTTGCTATCTTGGCTGGCAGAGGAGAAACCTGTTATGCCGAGACCCTTGCGTTCCGAACTGTTTGAGCCCAACGAAGTCTGTATTGTCCACTGCATCCAACGCTGCGTCCGACGCGCGTTCTTGGCAGGCCAAGACCCTGTCTCAG
>Ga0315902_10014490_pt1 | contig 10129 bp, 10 predicted proteins | sample LakEriMetagenome_9_FD_203523 | JGI IMG/M metagenome (GOLD analysis project Ga0315902, IMG submission 203523) | Freshwater fungal communities from buoy surface, Lake Erie, Ohio, United States - Buoy 12 MA117 | ecosystem: Environmental > Aquatic > Freshwater > Lake > Lake biofilm | place: USA...
TTGGAGCAGGTCTTCACGCCGTCGATTGCCGCACTCCCCGTGTCACCACTGGTGGCTCCCACCACCATCACGCGACGGTTCTGCTCGGACAGCACGTGATCGAACAACCGGCCAATCAACTGCAGCGCCACGTCCTTGAACGCGAGCGTGGGGCCGTGGAACAACTCGAGTAAGTAGTGGTCGTTCGACAGCGGCACCAGTGGCACCACATCGGGATGACGGAAGGTGGAATACGCCTCGCGGCACAACCGGGCGAAGGTGTCGGGCGCGATCTCATCGCCCACGAATGGCTGCATAAGTGCAGCGGCGCGCGTGGCGTAATCGCCCGCGGGAAGAGCCGGCTTCGGCCATGACTCGGGCATGTACAAACCGCCGTCTGTGGCAAGGCCCGCCAGTAGAACATCGCGGAAACCGAGAACGGGGGCTTGGCCACGCGACGAGACGTACTTCATGCCCACCTCACCACTATTTGGTTACTCGCCGATCACGCGCAGGATGGCGCCGATGTGGGCAACCGCACTCAGGCCGCGCAGATCCTCGAGGCAACGCTGCACCGCGGCTTCGTGTGCTTCGTGGGTGAGGAACACGAGTCGTGCGCTGGTGCCGATGCCGTCTTGCTCGGCGGCCTTGATGCTGACGCCGTTTGCCGCAAACACACCACTGACCGCGTGCAGCACGCCGGGCTCGTCGGCCACTTCGAGCGGGATGAGGTACTGACACGACGTTTCAGAAATGGGCAGCAACTTCGGCACGCTGAGGAGGCCGAGTGTGGCGTGCGCGCCTTTGAAGAGGTTGATCGACGCATCGATGACATCGCCGAGGATGGATGAAGCTGTGGGATCGCCGCCGGCGCCGCGGCCATAGAACATCAGCGAGCCCGAGGCGCGGCCATCCACCACGACGGCGTTGAAGCTGTCGCGCACGGATGCAAGCGGATGCGTTTTCGGCAGCATCGCCGGATGCACGCGCACCTGAATGGCTTCGGTGGATTCGTCGCGCTCGGCAATGGCGAGCAACTTCACCTCGTAACCGAGGCGGCGGGCCATTGCGATGTCGAGCGGGCTGATGCCGGCGATGCCTTCGCAGTACACATCAGATGCCACGACGTTTGCACCGAAAGCGATGCTGGCCACGATCGAGATCTTCGCTGCCGCATCGTGACCTTCGACGTCGGCAGTGGGATCAGCTTCTGCGTATCCGAGTCGCTGTGCTTCGGCGAGTGCGTCTGAATACCTGGCACCCTCCTCCGACATCTTGGTGAGGATGTAGTTGGTGGTGCCGTTCACGATGCCGAGCACGCGCTTGATCGGCTCGCCGCGCAACGATTCGCGCAACGGACGAATGAGCGGAATGCCACCGCACACTGCGGCTTCGAACAACAGGTCGATGCCAGCTTTGTCGGCGGCTTCGAAGAGCTCGGCTCCGTGGTTGGCAATGAGTGCCTTGTTGGCCGTGACCACCGGCTTGCCGTTGCGCAGTGCCTTCAAGATGAGGGTGCGGGCGGGCTCGATACCACCCATCACTTCGACGACGAGATCAACCGTCGGGTCACCGACGACGAAGTCGGGATCTTCCGTGAGGCACTCGGCAATCGACTCGTCGCGATGACGGGCCGCATCGCGCACCGCCACGCGGGCCACTTCCAGCTTCACGCCGCTGCGTGCCGCGATGGCGTCGGACTGCAACTGGACCAGATCGACAAAGGCCTTGCCCACCGTGCCGTGACCGAGCACGCCCAGGCGCACGCGGTGCTCGAAGGGGGCTTGGGCCATGCCCTTCACGCTATTGGCTGAGTGGACGGGAACGATCAGAGGATGTCGAGACGCACGAGATCTTCGGGCGTTTCGCGGCGCACCACGAGGCGGGCCGAACCGTTGCGCGCGAACACCACCGGTGGCCGCGGCACCTTGTTGTAGTTGGAGGCCATCGAGTGCCCGTACGCACCGGTGACGGGCGTGGCAAGGAGATCGCCCACCTTGAGCGACTCGGGTAGATGAGCCTCGTGAATGAGCACATCGCCACTCTCGCAGTGCTTGCCGACGATGCGTGCGGGCTTGGTGCGCGCGGCTTCAACATCGGTGGGCATGAACGCTTCGTACCCGCTGCCGTACAACACGGGGCGCGGGTTGTCGCTCATGCCGCCGTCGACCGAGATGTAGGTGCGCACGCCATCGATGTGCTTGATGGTTCCCACTTCGTAGACGGTGATCGCAGCATCGGCCACAATCGAGCGGCCTGGCTCGACGAACACTTTGGTGTCGCCAACGAGTTCTGCCGCGGCGGCTTTGAAATGAGTGGACCACTCGGTGATCGACGGCGCGTGCTCGCCGCCCACATAGGCAACGCCAAGGCCGCCGCCAAGCGTGAGCTCTTCTGCCTGCACTTCGTTGGCGAGTTTCACCATGATGCGCGCCGCGTGCGTGAAGTTCTCCACCGCGAACACGTTGGAGCCGATGTGGCAATGCACGCCGACGAACTGCATGGCCTTCGACTGCTTGGCGCGATCGATTGCTTTGTGCGCACTTCCATTGCCGAGGTTGAAGCCGAACTTCGAATCGTCTTGACCGGTGGAGATGTATTCGTGCGTATGCACGGTGACACCCGGCGTGATGCGCAACTGCACGCGCGGTGCAGGCAAGCCCTCTGCGTGCAGGCGCTCGATGCGCTCGAGTTCGTCGAAGCTGTCGACGACGATGTGACGAACGCCTGCCTTCATTGCAGTGCGCAGCTCGTTGAGACTCTTGTTGTTGCCATGCAACACGCAGCGATTCGCAGGAACGCCGGCGTTGAGTGCCACGAAGAGTTCGCCACCAGTGGCGACATCGAGCAACAAGCCTTCGTCGTGCGCGAGCTTGGCCATCGCGGTGCACAGGAACGCCTTGGCGGCGTAGATCACGCGATCTTGACCGAACGCTTTGATCGCTTCGTGGCAACGGGCGCGCAGGTGTTCCTCGTCGTAGATGAAAACGGGCGTGCCGTACTCGCGTGCGATGTCACTGACGCGACAGCCGCCGATGAGCAACTGGCCGTTGTCGACGGTGGCCGTGAGCGGCAAGAGGTGACGAGGGATCGCAGTCACATCTGCTCCGGTGCTTCGATGCCGAGAAGCGCGAGGCCTTGCTCCATCACGCGGGCGGTGGAATCACAGAGCATCAGGCGCGAGGCGCGGGTGGCGTCATCCGGTGCGCGCAGCACGGGGCACTGCTCGTAGAAGGCGCTGAACTCCCCCGCCAACTCATATAGATAGGTGCACAGGCGGTGCGGGCTGTGGCGCTCGACGGCATCGGTCACCGCAGTGTCGAACTGCAGGAGGCGCAGCACCAGGGCGCGCTCGGCCGCGTGATCGATGGCGACGGTTCCACCGCGCACCGATTCGCGCGAGTGTTCCGCCTTGCGGAAGATGCTGCAGATGCGGGCATGGGCGTATTGGAGATAGGGCGCGGTGTTGCCGTCGAAGGAGAGCATGCGCTCCCAGTCGAATATGTAGTCCTTCACGCGGTCGATCGAGAGGTCGGCGTACTTGATGGCGCCGATGCCCACTTGGCGTGCCACGGCTTTGCGTGTGGCGACATCGAGCTCGGGGTTCTTCTCGCTGATGGCGGCTTCGGCGCGCTCCACCGCTTCGGCAAGCAGCGCGTCGAGCTTCACGGTTTCGCCGCTGCGGCTCTTCAGGATCTTGCGATCTTCACCAAGCACGCTGCCGAACACCACGTGGTTGAACTCGACGGTGTCGGGAAGCCACCCGGCTTTGCACGCCACGGCTGCCACCATTTCCAGGTGTTGGGCCTGCGGGGCGCCCACCACATAGAGCATCGAATCCACCTTCAGGCGCTCCACGCGATCGATCACCGTGGCGAGATCGCTGGTGGCGTAATTGTAGCCACCGTCGCCCTTGCGAATGATGAGGGGCAACGGTTCGTTGTCGCGGTTGACGAAGCCGTCCACGAACACCACTTCGGCGCCTTCGCTCGTGACCAACATGTTCGCCTTCGACAAGCGCTCCACCACTTCGGGAAGAAGTTGGTTGTAGGCGGACTCGCCCATGATGTCCGCATCGCGCAGCAACACGCCGAGCAAGTCGTACACGCGATCGAAGTAACGGGTGCTCTCGGCAACGAGCAACTTCCACATGCGCAGGGTTTCGGTGTCGCCACCTTGCAGCGCCACCACGCGCTTGCGTGCGCGCTCCTTGAACGTGTCGTCAGCATCGAACTTCTGGCGGGCCTGCTTGTAGAACATGTCGAGGTCGCCAACGGAGAGCTCGCGCGATGCTTCGGCTTCGCCGAGATCGATGAGGTGTTCGATCAACATGCCAAAAGGCGTGCCCCAGTCGCCCACGTGGTTCTCGCGCACCACGTGATGACCGAAGAACTCGAGCATGCGCACGATGGCGTCGCCGATCACCGTGCTGCGCAAGTGACCGACATGCATTTCCTTGGCCACGTTCGGCGCCGAGTAATCCACCACGAAACGCTTCGCGGCTTGCGTGCGCACACCAAGGCGCGGATCGACCATGGCTGCACGCAGCTCACCGGCGAGGAATTCGTTGGCAAAGGTGAGATTGACGAAACCGGGGCCGGCGATCTCGGTGGTGGAGCACACCGCACCGAGGTTGGCCTGCGCCATCACCGCTTCGGCCACTTCGCGCGGAGGTTTGCCCATCTTCTTGGCGAGTGCGAGTGAACCATTTACTTGAGCATCGGCGCGATCACTCGGTCGAACAGTGGGATCGCATTCGCCACCCGCCACCGCGGCAAACGCCGGACGAAGAAGTTCGGCAACGGTGAGAACGGGATCGGCCATGACCGTTCCATTGTTGCTGACGATCACCCGAATGAGGCGCGACGATGGCGAGGGCAACGCTTGCTGCCGCTAGCCTCAGCGATAACGCCCTCGTAGCTCAGTGGATAGAGCGTCGGTTTCCGGAACCGCAGGTCGTAGGTTCGACTCCTATCGAGGGCACTGAAGTGATCGCGATGTTGAGTGCAACCGGGATGTTCGTCAACGGCTGAATTCCTCCGCTACAGCACACATGAATGCGTGTCTTGCCCTCTTCCAGAACTCCCTCTGGTGGGCTCGGATCTGCCCCGCATTCCGCAAGGCTCTGAATTTTTACTGAAAAAGGAGTGAATTTCTGACGATTTCCAGTACTCTCCCCCTCATGCCTGAGATCCCCAGTTTCCAATGGTCTGAACTTGCGCGCCGTTCTTCGGAAGTGGGCGCCGCGCTGGACGAACACGGCGAAGTGATGGTGAAACGTGGCGCACAAACGCTGCGCCTAGCCCCCAAGGACTCCGACGAGACAGTGCTGATTTATCGAGACCTCTTCTATTTGCTCACTGGGCTTGCCAAGTCCGATTCGCCAGAGCTGGTGTCGAGAGTTCTCGTAGCAGCCTGGCCGTGGACACGTGCCCTTCCCGCCCACGACCAACTACTGCTGGTCAAAGAAGTAGCTCCGATTGCAGAGATGTGTGTGTCATTGGGCAACTACAAACCATTGCTCGACGAGCTAGCAAGTTGGCGCCGCACTGCACGTGCGTGGGCAGATGGTTGCACGCCGATCGGCCCCATTGACGAGCCGTACGGTGCTTTGGCTCGACGACCGAATGTATGACAGGAAAGCGGGGCTCGCAGGCAATTCGTCCTGCCAAGAACCACGAGTGGACCATTCGCTACGCATCGCGTGAAGTCGCATCGGGCTGGGAAAACCTCTGCAAGCAAGAACCCGGAGTTATTGCCACGTTGTATGACCAACTGACTAATGATCCACGTCAAGTTTACAACCGCGAACGACACGATCTACTGAGAGGCAATCTGCGGACTGAGTTGATCCACGGTGAATTGCTCGAACAATGGCAATACAAGATTTCAAATGGAGGACGTGTTTGGTACGCCATCAACGACACGATGCGCATCGTATGGATTACCAAGGCATCCGCCAGTCATCCGAATGAAACCAAGTAGATCGGGTTGACGCTCCCACGCGCCACGGAATAAGCGGGATTCAGCCCAGCGCGGCTTTGACCAGAGCGGCGATCTTGCCGCCATCGGCCTGACTACCCACTCGCTCACGCACTGCCTTCACCACGGCACCCATCGCCTTGCCGCCGGTGGCGCCTGAGCTTGCGGCCTTGGCTACTTCTTCGGCGATGATCTTGCCGAGATCCTCGTCTGACATCGCGGCCGGCAGGTAGCGCTCGATGATCGCCAGCTCGGCGCTCTCCTTGTCGGCCAACTCGGTGCGCCCCGCATCGCGGTAGATCTGGGCGGCTTCCTGGCGCTTCTTCGCTTCGCTGCGCACGACACCCAGGGCCTGTTCGTCGGTGAGTACCACCGCTTCGTCGCCCGCCACTTCGGCGTTGGCGATTGCCGCAAGCACCATGCGCAAGGTGTCGCGCGTGGCTTCATCGTGGGCCTTCATTGCCTCGGTGAGATCGGCCTTCAATTGATCCTTCAACGTCATCTGCCCATTCTGCCCGTAAACAGATGGTGCCAACCGTCTCTCTCTTGGTGTTCGTACACTGCAGGGCAATGAACAACGAGTTTTTCGAGCTGTTCTTTTCGATGCTCAGCCTTGCCCTCTTGGCCGGCAGTCTCGTGGTTCTCGTTGCTCGCCTTGCATACAAGAAGCAGGCATGGGCGACGTCGCTGATCGATGCGTTTCGTCCGCTCTCGCGACCACTCGCTGCTGCCGTCACCACCACGTGCACGGCGGGGAGCCTGTACTTCTCCGAGATCGTCGGCTACATCCCGTGTCGGTTGTGCTGGTACCAGCGCGCGGCGATGTACCCGCTGGCCGCGCTGTTGATTTGGTTCACCGTGCGCCGCACCGAGCGCATTGCGTACGTCACCGCCCCAATTGCCGCAATCGGCATGTCGATCTCCATCTATCACTGGCTGTTCGAGCGCTGGCCGAAACTCGATACCGGGGTGTGCTCGGCAACCGTGCCTTGTGACTTCGTGTGGTTCGAATATTTCGGATTTGTGACCCTTGCGTTCATGGCCTTCACCGGATTTTTTGCCACAATCGTCTTCACTACCCTTCCCCGAAACAACACCCCATCAGGAGCAGCGCAATGAACACCCCGAAGAAGTCAGCCGGTTCCGGTCGTCTCACCTGGTACATCGGCGCAGGTATCGCCGTGTTGATCGGTATTGCGGCGATCGTTGCCATCGGCAGCAGCGGTGACGATTCGTCAGCCGATGGTCTGCAGCAGTTTGGTGACGTCACCGTGAACGGTGATGAGTTGGCTCCCTACGCAGAGGGCGCTGACGACCCGGCGATCGGCATGGTTGCTCCCGAAGTGATCGGCGAAGGTTTCACTGGCAACGCGGTCACCACGAAGACCGATTCGCCACACATGATCGTGTTCCTCGCTCACTGGTGCCCTCACTGCCAAGCAGAAGTTCCGCTTCTCGTGCAGTGGGAGCGCGATGGCCTGGTTCCCGCTGGTCTCGAAGTCACTGCTATCGCCACCGCGACGAACCCGACAAACCCCAACTTCCCTCCCTCGGAGTGGTTGACGCGTGAGGAGTTCCCCGCATTGTGGCCAGTGATGGTGGATGACGGTGCCAACACCGCCGGCAACGCGTTCGGTGCGACGGGCTATCCGTTCTTCGTGCTGCTCGATGCCGAAGGCAAAGTGGTGTTCCGCGGCAGCGGAGAAATCCCGATGGAGGAACTGACCTCCACCATCAAGACCACCCTCGGCCTCTAGGAACTTCCCCGAAAGGGTTGATTCTCGGGTCTCATGTCCTAAATGAGAACGATTCTCATTTTTAACCGCGGTGTCGCTACGCTGAGGAAATGAGAATCATTCCCACTATTGCTATTGCCGTACTCCCCCTGGTTACTGGATGCGCAAGCGAGTCTTCCGAAGATCGTCCCGTTGTAGCCGTTACGTATTCGGTACTCGGAAGCGTGGTCACTGAGCTGGTCGGCGACAACGCAGTGGTGAACGTAGTCATTCCCGACGGTGTCGACCCTCACAGCTTTGAACCATCAGCAAAGGACATTGAGGCAATTAACAACGCGGCCTTGGTGGTGGCAAACGGTCTCCATCTGGAAGAAGGGCTCGAAGACGTTCTCGACACTCTTGCTGCAGACAAGGTGTTCTATGCCGCCGATTTCATCACCACGCGTGAAATGAAAGAGCTGGACGACCATGCACATGAAGATGAGCATGCCCACGAGGAAAATCACTCCCACGAAGAGGAGAAGACTGACGAGACCTCCACGACCGTGGCCGAGATGTCGACAGAGGACGACCACTCACATGACGAGCATGCACATGGAGGCATCGATCCCCATCTGTGGCTGTCGCCATTTGCGATGAGCGAGTTCGTCGACGAACTCACCACGGCACTCGAATCAGTTCTGGGGGTCGACCTCGCTGACCAATCTGCAGAGGTGCTCGATTCGCTTGCCGCACTTGATACCGAGATCTCGAATCAATTTGGTCAACTCGAAACTTGCGAAATGATCACCGGACATGACGAACTTGGCTACTTTGCCGATCGCTATGGATGCGAGCTGATTGGTGCCATCGTGCCGTCTGCTACCACCAGCGCAGAAGCAAGTGCGCAGCAACTTGCCGAACTCAAGAAGCTCGTCGACGAACACCAAGTGAAGGCGATTTTCACCAGTCTCGGCACGCCACAGAAAGTTGCAGAACAGGTGGCAAACGAGACGGGTGTCCAACTTGTCGAACTTTCGACGCACGTCATGGGAGAAAGCGACACCTATGCTGATTTCATGCGTTTGCTCGCCGACAACGTGGTGAACGCGCTCTCTTGACGCCACTTTTCCAACCGTTCGTCGACAACGAGTTCATGCGCCTCGCCCTGGTGGGCGGGTTGTTGGTGGGCCTCACGTGTGCGATTGCCGGCACGTTCGTGATTCTGCGCGGGCTGGCCTTCGTGGGCGATGCGCTTGCGCACGGCATCTTGCCCGGCATCGCGGGCGCGCTGTTGCTCGGCATCTCCGGTGTGTACGGCGCAATCGTCGGCGCCATCGTGATGATGGGCGGCGTATCCGTGGTGCAGCGTCGCTTCAAGCTGTCCGGCGACACCGCCATCGGCCTGCTCTTCGTGGGCATGCTCGCGCTCGGGGTCATCATCACCTCGCGCTCGGAAACCTTCGTTGGCGACCTCACGCGCGTGCTGTTCGGTGAGTTGCTCGGCGTCTCGGGTGGTGACTTGGTGTTCCAAACGGTGGCGCTCGCCATCGTTGCCGCGATTGCATTCGTGGGGCGTCGGCCGTTTCAGTTGCTCTCGGTGGATGAAGGCCTCGCCACCACCTCGGGGTTCAGCGTGCGACTGTTCAGCAACCTGTTGCTCGCCATCACCGTGATCGCCAGTTTTCAGACGGTGGGCACGCTCCTCGTGCTCGGGCTCCTGGTTGCGCCCGCGGCAACGGGTGCGCTGTTTGCTCGTCGCGTATCGTCGATGATGCTGATTGCAGCACTCGTCGCGTCTGCATCCGTGTACGTGGGCTTGCTTGCCAGTTATCACTTCGATCTCGCCGCCGGTGCGAGCATCGTGTTCACCTCGGTAGTGGTGTTCGCCATTGCGGCCACCGTTCGCGAGGTGATCAAGGGCGTTGCACATCACGATCACCACCACGAGCACCCGCACACCCACGGATCGGTACACGTGCGATGAACATCCATGCACGCGATCTCGCCGTTGGCCACGGCCATCACCCCGTCGTCGAACACATCTCGTTCGATCTCGCACCGGGCGACTTGCTCGTACTCATCGGCACCAACGGCTCTGGCAAATCCACGCTGTTGAAGACGCTGGCCGGCTTGCTTCCGGGCATGCACGGAGAACTCACGGTGCTAGGAGCAGAAGCAGGGAGCAAGCCGAATGAGGTGGCGTACCTGCCGCAACACCCAATCTCAACGCACACGCTCCCCCTCCGCGTGCAAGACGTGGTGGCGATGGGCCGTTACGCCGAACTCGGATTACTGCGACCGATGCGCAGCGTGGATCGCCAAGCCGTGCGCACGGCGATGGCACGAACCGGCGCCGATGTGGTGGCAACCACACCGATTCGCGACCTCTCCGGTGGTCAGCAACAGCGCGCACACCTGGCACAGGTGATCACCCGTGAGGCCAAGGTGTT
>Ga0315902_10014491_pt1 | contig 10128 bp, 9 predicted proteins | sample LakEriMetagenome_9_FD_203523 | JGI IMG/M metagenome (GOLD analysis project Ga0315902, IMG submission 203523) | Freshwater fungal communities from buoy surface, Lake Erie, Ohio, United States - Buoy 12 MA117 | ecosystem: Environmental > Aquatic > Freshwater > Lake > Lake biofilm | place: USA...
CGAGCACGGCGCGATCGAACGGCCCGGCGACGGTCATGTCGATGTCGCCGAGCAGCGGCCCGATCCGCCTGCGACCGCGGGCGACCTCGTCGACCGTGAGCGGCGGCAGGCCCATGAGCGGGGCATAGCCGGCCGCCAGCACGGGGGAGATGAGCATCATCGCTCGGCAGGTGCGGCCCGAGCTGTTGGGGAGCAGGGGGTCGGCCCCGTGCTCGAGGAGTTCGGCCACGCCCTCGTCGCATCCGAAAGCCACGGCGGTGTGGAGCGGGGTGTCGCCAAGCGCGCTTTGGATGTTGGCCTCCGCCCCGGCGTCGATCAGCGCCTCGACGATCGCGGGGTTGTTGGAGCAGGCGGCCCACGTCAGCATTCGCCAGCGAAAGACGACGTCGCGACGCTCCACGTCGGTGGCGCCCGTGAACCGCCTGCGGACGGCGTCGACGTCGCCTGCGTCCATCTCGGCGATCGCCGGCTCGGGCCGGGAGGAGCGGATGGCGTGGCGCTGCAGCAGGCTGTCGAGCGGGCCGATCGTGGCCATGGCGAGCACGAGGGGCACCACGATCCGCGCGAACCGCTGCCGGAGCAGGCTGCCGAGCCCGCGGCGGTCGTAGACGAGCATCGTGAAGTAGCCGCTGAGCAGGAAGAAGAGCGGCATCCGAAAGCCGTGGATCGAGAGAAACAGGACCGCCAGCAGGCTGCTCGGCCGCGTGTCGTGCACGGGCCACGGCGCCTGGTGGAAGGCGAGGCTCGCGTGGACGACGATCCCGAGAGCCATCGCGAACCCGCGGAGGGCGTCAAGGTCGCTGCGGCGCTGGATCATGGCTTGGCTCCGGCGGGGCTGCCCGGCACGATGGCCCCGAACCGGCTATGTTGTGGCGGATTCGCCGCCTCCGGAAAAGATAAATCGCCATGCCCGTCGTTCTGGTCACAGGGGCCTCCTCCGGCATCGGCCGCGCCGCCGTGACGGCCTGCTCCGCGCGGGGCTGGACCGTGGCCGCGACCATGCGGCAGCCGGATACCGCCGGCGATCTCGCGGCCCTCCCCGGCGTGAGCGTGCTCCCGCTCGACGTCACGAGTCCGGAGAGCGTCGAGTCGGCGGTGGCGGCCGTGGTGACGCGGTTCGGACGTCTCGACGCGGTCGTCAACAACGCCGGCTACGCGGTCGATGGCGTGTTCGAGGGGATGGACGACGCGACGATCCGGCGGCAGTTCGAGACCAACGTGTTCGGGCTGATGCGGGTCACGCGGGCCGCGATTCCAGTGATGCGGCGGCAGGGGAGCGGCACGCTCGTGCAGGTGTCGTCGATGGGAGGTCGCGTCACGTTTCCGCTCTACAGCATCTACCACGCGACCAAGTGGGCCGTGGAGGGGTTCAGCGAGTCGCTCGCCTTCGAATTGCGGCCCTTCGGCATTCGGATGCGGCTCGTCGAGCCCGGGGCGATTCGCACGGAGTTTTACGGCCGCAGCCGGGAGCCGATCGTGGCTCCGCCCGGGGCCGGGTACGACGACCTCGTCGCCCGCTGCGAGGCGATCTCGATGGCGGGCGGTCGTGGCGGCAGCCCGCCCGAGGTGGTGGCCGCCACGATCGTGCGTGCGATCACCGATCGAGGCTGGCGGCTTCGCTATCCGGTGGCGGCCCCCGCCCCGCTGCTCATGAGGCTGCGAAAACTGCTCCCGGAGGAATGGTTCCTCCGGCTGATCCGCCGCCGCTATCGGATCGACGCCCCGCTCACGCCTTTGCAGCGTGCTCTTCCGCCACAAGTTCGAGATCAGAGGCGAGATACTTCACCGTCGCCGTCGGGGCGAGATTGAAGTACACGCGGCCATCGGTCTTCCAGCGGGTGCCGTCGTAGAGGAACTCCGCCGTGGCGGCGCGGACGTTCGAGACCGCTTCCACGTGCTCCATGCCGCCCCCCTCGATCGCCTCGAAGCTGACCTCGATCGCGACGAGCGCCTTGAGGCCTCCCGACTTTCGGTCGCGGGCGTAGACCACGTCGTCGTCGAAGGCGACGTCGGTCCACCGCAGGCCGCGGGGCTTGCCGGTCTGGCTGGCCCGCTCGATGAACTTCGCCTCCAACTGCTCGCGCTGCCGGTGGAAATCACGCTGGGAGCGGGCGAGCCGCTCTGCCTGGCGTGCCAGGCGGATCGGCCGCAGGGCAAGGGCCGTGGCCAGGCCTGCCACGACGGCGACCGCACAGGTGGCGATCAAGTACAACGCTGGGCCCACGGTGGTCGCCTCCTCGGGACGGATCGAACGCCGTAAAGTCTACGACCGCGCGGCGAACCGTCAAAAAGGGAACGTGCAATGACAGCAAAACAGCCGGCGCATCGGCCCGCGAAACGCCGCCCGGCCGCTCGGACAGCGCGGCCCCACCCCGTGCTCGGCGCCCACCAGTCGATCGCCGGCGGCTTCACGAAGGCCGTGGAGCGGGCGGTGGAAACGGGCTGCGAGTGCCTGCAGGTGTTCACCCGCAACATCAACCGCTGGGACGTGCCGCCGCTCGATCCGGCCGACGCGGCGGCCTTCCGCAGGGCGGTGCTCGACGCGGGCCTGCGGCTCGTGATCGCGCACGATTCGTATTTGATCAATCCCGCAGCGGCCGATGAGACACTCCGCCGCAAGTCGATCGCGGGGCTCGTCACGGAGCTCGAGCGGGCCGAGGCGCTCGGCATCCCGTGGGTGGTGGCCCATCCGGGCGCCGCGGGAGACCAGCCCGTCGACGTCGCCGTGGCCCGCGCAGCCGACGGCATCGCCGCCGCCCTCGCGGCTACGAAGACGCTCGCCGCCGGCATCCTCATCGAGACGACCGCGGGCCAGGGTTCGTGCCTCGGGGCGTCGTTCGCGGAAATCGGCACGATGCTCGAGCGGATCGACGCGGTGCCAGGCCTGACACGTCGCTTAGGCGTGTGCCTCGACACCTGCCACGTGTTCGCGGCCGGCTACGCCCTCGCGCCGCAGACGGCGCTCGATGCCACGCTCCGGGAATTCGACGCCTGCATCGGCCTCGACCGGCTGGTGGCGATTCACGCCAACGATTCGAAGAAAGATCTTGGCTCGCGGGTCGACCGGCATGAGGCGATCGGCAAGGGCAAGATCGGTCGCGAGGCCTTTCGGCTCTTCGTCAACCATCCGCGGCTGCGCGGCATCCCGCTGATTCTGGAAACGCCCAAGGAAAACGCCCAGGGTGTGATGACGCCCGCGCAAGACCGCGTGAACCTCGCCGCCCTGCGCCGCATGGCGGGCGCTACGGCTCGCGCGGGATCGACCGGCCGTGCGGATCGCTCTCCTCGGCGCCCACGTCGGCCTCGATCCGACGTCTGAGATCGGCGCCGAGGTGATGTTCGATCCATTCGGCGGGCGGATGGAGATGATCGAGCGGCAGATCGGCGTGGCGGCCGAGCCATGCCTCCCACAGCCGGTGCGACCGCACGACCGTCTCCGCCTCTGCACGGCCGATGGCCGTGAGCCCCCAGCGGCCGGCGTCGCGCACGATCCGGCCGCTGGCCGCGAGCCACAGGCCCGCCGCCCACTCGCCCGGCGAGCGAAAAGGCTGCGGGGCCGCGCCCGCCGCGGCCTCGTCGGCCCGCCAGAGCAGTGCGAGCGTATCTTCGCACGTCACCCGCCACACCAGCGCGAGCCGGGCCGCCAGGCGGGAGATCACCCCATCCTCCGGGGCGACGATCGCCGCGAGCACGTATTCGAGCCCCAGCACCACGGCAATCATGCCGGCCGCGCTCGTATCGAACCGCCACGCCGCCAGATAGCCGAGCACGGCCGCCACCACGCCGAGGAGCATCGCCACCAGCGCCATCACGTGCAGCCTCCGCACGAGGAGTTCGGCCGTGGCGGCCGGCACGACGAGCATGGCCACCACGAGAATCGCTCCCACTGCCTCGAAGCTTGCGACCGTGACGAGCGCCGTCGCGGCGAGCAGCCCGCCCGTGACGGCGGCCACCGGCAGGCCCACGGCCCGGGCCGCGTCGCTGTCGAAGGCGGTGAAGAGCTGCTCCTTCCAGGTGACGGCGAGGCCGATGGCCACGACGGCGAGCACGCCCGCACCGGTCAGGAACGCACGGGGCATCTCCACGCCGGCGACGCGCACCGTATCGAACGGCACGAGTTCGAGGATGCCATACAGGATGCAGCCGGGATCGAGATCGATCCGCGAGGCCGCGGCCGTGATGATCACCACGCCGAGGGCGAAGAGCGTCGTGAACACCACGCCTGTGCCGGCGTCGGCGGCGAGGCCGCCCTCCCGCCGCAACACCTGCACGAGCAGCACGGTCACGAGCGCCGCCGCCACCGCGCCCACGAGCACGAGCACGCCGCCGGGCCGGCCGCCCGCCAACACGGCGACGGCGATCCCCGGCAGGACGGCATGGCTGATCGCGTCGCCGAGCAGGCTCATCCGCCGCACGACCAGCAGCGTGCCCACGAGGGCGCAGCCGGCCGCCACGACGGCCGCCGTGGCGATCGCCCAGGCGTGCATGGCACTGAACTCGTCCCACACGCTCGCTGCCGTGTCGATGGTCATGGGCCGTGCCTCACACGCCCCGCCGGCGGGCGAACCAGCCCCGCTCGGGCGCACAGAAAAACGACACAGCGAACAGGCCGGCGGCCACGAGCACGATCGTCGGCCCGGTGGCGAGCCGAGGCACCGCGGCGCTCGCGGCCACACCCCCCACCGCCGCCACGAGGCCGATCACGCCGGCGAGGATGAGCATCGTGGGCACGCGGTCCGTCCACTGCCGCGCGGCCACCGGCGGAATCACCACGAGCGCAGTCACGAGCACCGCACCCGCCGCCGGCAACCCCACCACGACCATCGCCGCCACGAGCGCCACGAGCGCGTAGTCGATGACCGCCACGGGCCATCCCGTGGCGGCGGCGAACGCTGGATCAAAGGAGACGAGCGTGGCCTCCTTGAGGCCCGCCCAGACCACGAGCACCACCGCCGCCGACACGACGGCCAGCGTGATCGCGTCGGTGGCCGTGAGCGCCGCGGTGTGGCCCAGCAGAAACTGCTCGAGGCCACCGGCTCCCGAAATGCCCCGGGCCGAGAGCCCCGAGAGCAGCACGATGCCGATGCCGAACGACACGCTGAGCACGAGCGCGGTGGCGGCATCGTCGCGCGTGCGCGTGAACCGCCGAATGACGACGAGACACCCGAGGCTCGCCACCGCGGCCACGAACGCTCCCACGAGGAGCGCGGGGAGATCGCGCCGCCCCGTGACCACGAACGCGGCCACCACGCCGGCGAGCGTGGCGTGTGCGGCAGCGTCGCCGGCGAGCGCCCGGCGCCGGAGCACGCCGAAGCAGCCCACCACACCCGACGCAAACCCCACCACGGCCACTGCCGCCGCCACCACGAGCGTGTTGTAGGGGATGGCGGCCAGGGAGTTCATGCCGTGCGGCCTCCACGTGCAACCGCGCGACCGAGCTCGTCGAGCACGTCGATGTGGCCGGCGTAGGTGCGGCGCAGGTTTTCCGGCGTGAGCACCGCCGCGGTGGGCCCGGCCGCCACCAGCCGCATGTCGACGAGCGCCGCGCCGTCGAACCAGTCGGCGGCGGTGCGCAGGTCGTGATGCACCACGACCACGAGCCGGCCTTCCCGGCGCAAGTCGTCGAGCACGCGAAAGATCCGCTCCTGCGACCGGACATCGACCCCGGCCAATGGTTCGTCGAGGAAATAGAGCTCGGCGTCTTGGGCCAGCGCCCGCGCGAGAAACACGCGCTGCTGCTGGCCACCGGACAGCCTGCCAATCTGCCGGCCGGCGAGATCGACGAGGCCGACGCGTTCGAGCGCCGCGCGGGCCCGATCGCGTTCGGCGGCACCCGGCCGGCGCCACCACCCGAGCCGCGCGTAGGTGCCCATCAGCACCACGTCCATCACGTTCACGGGAAAATCCCAGTCGACTGTTTCGCGTTGCGGCACGTAGCCGATTCGGCCGCGGACCTCGGCGAGCGGCCGCCCAAAGAGCGTCACCCGTCCGCCGACCAGCGGCACGAGGCCGAGGGCCGCCTTCAGGAGCGTGCTCTTGCCGGCCCCGTTCGGCCCGAGAATTCCGAACAGACCGGGGGCATCGATGACGAGATCGATGTTCCAAAGAACGGGCCTGCGGCCGTAGGCGACCGTCACGTCGTGGAATTCGACCGCCGGGCAGGCGGCGGCGGAGTCGGGCATCATGGGGCTCCGTCGAGCCCGGCCACGATCGCGGCGACGTTCGCCCGCAACACGGCCTCGAGCGTCTCGGCGTCGCTCCCGGGCCCCCCGAGTGAATCGGAATACAGGCGGCCGCCGAGCTGCACCTTTTGGCCGCGGGCCTGGGCACCTTCTTGGAGCGCCTGCACGTTGCGGTCGGAGACGCTCGTCTCCACGAACACGGCCGGAAGCCTGCGGGCGACGATCAGATCGACGAGCCGGTTGATATCGGCGAGGCCCGCCTCGCTCTCGGTGCTCGTGCCCTGCACGCCCACGACCTCGATGGAAAAGGCGCGGCCGAAGTAGCGGAAGGCGTCGTGGGCGGTCACGAGCACGCGCCGTTCGGCGGGAATCGCGGCGATGCGGCCGCGGAGCTCTTCGTCGAGCCGCACGAGCCGTGCCGCATGATCGCGGGCCCGTTCCCGAAACAGCGTGGCTCCCGCCGGATCGATTTCGGCGAGCGCCTCGGCCACCACCGGCGCACACAGGCTCCAGAGCTGCGGGTCGAACCAGACGTGCGGATCGTAGAGGCCGGGGGCGACCTCGAGCAGCCGGTCGCGCGGCAACGCCTCGGCGACGGCCACCACGCGGGTGCGGGCCGCGAGTTTCTCGAGCAACTCGCCGAGCTTGCCCTCGAGATGGAGGCCCGACGCGACGACGAGATCGGCGCGGGCCAGCCGGTCGGCATCGCGGGGCGTGGCCTTGTAGCCATGGGGATCGATGCCCGGCCCCATGAGGCAGTCGACGGTCACGCGGTCACCGGCCACATGACGGACGAGATCGGCGACGATCGTCGTGGTGGCGAGCACCCGCGGGGCCGCGCGGTCAGTGACAGCCGCGGGATCGACGCACCCTGTCACGGCGACGACGCCGGCCCACAGGCCACGCACCCACACCGCTTTTGGGACGCCAAAACTCATTTTTTGAACCGTCAAAAATCATACAGCGTGCTTCCCGGCCCAGCAATGCGTCTCGCTTTGCGTCCCGCGTTGACCGGCGCGTTGACCGCCGGGGAGGGCATACTTACCTTGGCGGAAGTCTTGCCGGCGGTTTCTCGGGAGCACTCATGAAATCGAGCTATTTCAAGCGGTTTCGGATGGATGCGGAGCTGGCCTCCCGCCGGCAGCCGCAGCCGCTTCCACCCGGCTACCGCTTCGTGCCCTGGAACGAAGCCCTCCTCGATGTCCACGCCCGGACGAAGTTTCGAGCGTTTCGCAGCGAGATCGACGCCACCGTGTTTCCCTGTCTCGGCGACCTCGAGGGCTGTCGCCGGCTGATGCGCGAGATCCGCGGCAAGTCGGGCTTTCTGCCGACCGCCACCTGGCTCGTCGTCTGCAACGACGCGCTCGGCGATCTCGAATGGTGCGGCACGATCCAGGGGGTGGTCGACCGGCTGGGGATGGGCTCGATTCAAAATATCGGCATCGTGCCCTCGCACCGCGGTCGCGGACTCGGCACCTGTCTCATCGAGCAGACGCTCGCAGCCTTCCGCGGGCACGGGCTCAGGCGGGCGTCGCTCGAAGTCACGGCGAGCAATACCCGGGCCGTGCGTCTCTATCAGCAACTCGGTTTTCGCAAGGCCAAGACGGTCTACAAGGTGGTCGATCAGGCCGTCGACGCCGAAGCAGCGACCGCCGCCCCCTATGCCGACGTCGCGGCGACGGGCTCGCTCCTCGTGGCGGAAGCCGCCTGCCTGTGAAGCAGTCTCTCTTCTCCGTCACGCTCGACAATGGCATCGTCCTCCTCGGCGAGGATCTGCCGGGGCTCGAATCGGTCGCCATCGCGTTTCACACGCCCGCCGGGGCGGTGCACGACGGGCCTGGCCGATGCGGGCTCGCGACGCTTTCCGGCGAGATGATGCTCCGCGGCGCGGGTGACCGCTCGAGCCGCGAGATCGTCGAATCACTCGAAGGTGCGGGCATCCAGTGGTCGCAGGCCGTCTCCACGAGCCACGCGAGCTTCGCCGGCGCGATGGTCGCCCGCCAGCTGCCCGAAGCGCTGCCGATCTACGCCGACATCCTGCGCCGCCCGCGGCTCGAGGCCGATCAGCTCGAAAGCGCCCGGCAAATGGTCCTCCAGAATCTCGCCGGCACCGAAGACGACCCGGCCCACCGGGCGATGTCCGCGCTTCGCCAGCTGCACTACCCGGCACCATGGGGCATGCCGAGCGAAGGTATTTCCACCCAGGTCGAAGAGCTCGACCTCGCGGCGATCCGTGGCTTCGTCACAACGCACGTGCGGCCCGCCGGTACGATCATCGCGATCGCGGGCCGGATCGACTGGCCGGATTTCGTGCGGCGCATGACGGTGCTCGTCGGCGACTGGCAGGCGGGCCCGGCGCCGACGGTCCAGGCGGGGCCGCGCGGCCCGCGGTTCCGTCACGTTTCCCACGACGCACAGCAGACCCACATCGCCCTGGCCTGGTCGGCCCCGCCCTACCGCAGCGACGACTCCTACGAAGCGACCGCAGCGCTCGCGATTCTGGGCGGAGGCTCGAGCGCGCGGCTGTTCACCGAGGTGCGTGAACGGCGCGGGCTCTGCTACAGCGTGTCGGCCGGGTATCAAACGCTCCGCGACCACGCCGCCGCCGTCTGCTATTCCGGCACGAGCGCCGCCCGCGCCCAGGAGACGCTCGACGTGATGGTGGCGGAAATCGGCCGGCTGCCCGGCACGATTCAAACCGAGGAACTCGACCGCGTGAAGGCCCGGGCGAAGAGCGGGCTCGTGATGCAGCAGGAGTCGAGCGCCGCGCGGGCCGGAGCGATCGCCCGCCAGTGGTATCACCTCGGTGCCGTGCGCACGCTCGCCGATGAACTGGCCCGTTACGACCGGCTCACCGTATCCACGATCGAGGCCCGGCTGGCCGCCCATCCCGTCCGCGACCTGTCGGTGGTGTCGCTCGGCCGCGAGCCGTTGGAGGTGCCCGATGCAGTTTCGGCATGAACGCCTGCCCAACGGCCTCGACGTGATCGCCGAGATCACCGACGGCGCGCTCTCCACGAGCGTCGGCTTCTTCGTGAAGACCGGAGCCCGCGACGAGACCGACGCCCTCTGGGGAGCGAGCCATTTTCTCGAGCACATGGTGTTCAAGGGCACGCATGACCTCTCCGGGGACGAGATCAACCGCCGCTTCGACTGGATGGGCGCCGCTGCGAATGCGTTTACGAGCGAGGAAGACACCGTCTACCACGCCGCCGTGCTCCCTGAGCAGCAGCACGAGGCCGTGTCGCTCCTCGCACGGATGATGCGGCCGGCGCTCCGCGACGAAGACTTCCAGACCGAGAAGCTCGTGATCCTCGAAGAAATCCGGATGTACGACGACCAGCCGCCCTTCGGCGCCGACGACCGCTGCCGGGCGGCGTTCTTCGCCGGCCACCCGCTGGCGCGGAGCGTGCTCGGCACGGTCGACTCGATCACCGCGCTCCCCGTCGACGCGATGCGTGACTACCATCGGCGGCGGTATGCCCCCGACAACATCGTGCTCGCGGCGACCGGCGCGGTGGACTTCGCCGCCCTCGTCGAAACGGCGCGGCGGCACTGCGGCGACTGGGAGCCGCAGGCTGCAGCTCCGCGCACGGTCCCGGCCACGGCCCATCCCGACGGCGGCCGGCCGATCGTGGAGTCGATCACCCGCCCAGGCGCGGCGCTCGAGTATGCGGTGCGGATGTCAGCCGGGCCCGATGGCAGCGATGACGACCGCTACCCGGCGAAGCTGCTCGCGGTGATCCTGGGCGACGAGTCGGGCAGCCGCCTCTATTGGTCGCTCGTCGACTCCGGCGAAGCGGAGCATGCGTCGCTCCATCACCACGACTTTCTCGACGCGGGCTTCTTCGCCACGCAGCTCTCGTGCGACGCCGCCGACGTGGAGTCTCTCCTGGGCAGAATCGTCGCGTGCTACGCCGACGCCGTCCGGCAAGGCATCACGGCC
>Ga0315902_10014493_pt1 | contig 10127 bp, 14 predicted proteins | sample LakEriMetagenome_9_FD_203523 | JGI IMG/M metagenome (GOLD analysis project Ga0315902, IMG submission 203523) | Freshwater fungal communities from buoy surface, Lake Erie, Ohio, United States - Buoy 12 MA117 | ecosystem: Environmental > Aquatic > Freshwater > Lake > Lake biofilm | place: USA...
TGAACTTTGATTCAAAGTACTGAACCCCAATCACTTTCTCGCCACTCATTCTTACTAATCCTAGTTTCATATCTCTTAGAAGTTAAGGGTTGTGATTTCTACCCATCTGAACTGATTAGCGTACTCATACGCTTGGGATTCATCTTCAAACACTCGGTATCCTTCAGAGATTGGGGTTTGGTAGTTGGCGGTGAAAGGGAGGACTTCGTAAAGGTTCATATCGTTATCTCTTTTAGTACATTACAAACATACGAATAAATGCTCATATATCCAAATTTTGGCACACTTTTTTTCATCTTTTTTTACTGACAATGTGTCATAAATTCAGCTACCACCTGGACGAGACAGAATCATTACCTGCATGACTGTGCGAACAGAAAAAGTTTAGACAGGTCTAAAACATTTAGGACAATCTAAAAGATTACACTCTTGAGTATCAAGGAGTTAGCTCACCCGGAGTGCGAGTCTATTTAACATAATACCGCTTATATAACAAGAATAAACACCATGTTTTCTTAGAAAAGTACAATTCATTCGCACAATATAATCGCAACTGATTGATTTGTACCGCATTAGCTAATATAATGCGTAATATAACATTAAAAAAGTATATAGTGTTTCTCTCTATAAATATATTATATACTATACTATATACTCTCATGACATCCTGTCAGGTTCTTGGAATAATACAATTTTTTTTAAAAATGTGCAATTTGTACCGCATTAGTACACATGACAGGATGTCATACTTGTAATTGTGGATAACTTGTTGATAACTCTAGCATTTTCCACATAGCGAAAAGACAAAGAGCACGCGGACATTCACTTATGGCCATAATATAATACGCTATAGTGTCTCGTTGTGTCTTATAGTGGGAGAAAGTGGCATAACTCATTTTGATACTCTCTCCATAAATAAAGTATGAAAGGAGGAGTACCCACCCATAACTCTCTCGTATAGGGATTTTCGTGATGCTTGAGGGTTAATTACACTATATATAATAATGTGGTACGGGAACAATCTCAGCGGTACAGAATCCTTTGTATTGCAGTGCTGGAAGAAGTGGATTTTATATGGGGTTTGTGGGGTCGAGTAGGGGAACTTCGGGAACTAAGTATCCGAATGCAATGAGGATATGTGGTCCGATTGGGGAGCTCTAGAGTGTTGAGCCATGAGGGAGTTTTGCACACTTTGAGTGCATCGGCAGTTAATAGGAATGAGTAAAGTATCCATGCGGTTATCTCTACTATGTGTACTGACTCCTTATGTTATACTATGGACTATATGTGAAGGGTTATTACTCCTTTTTGTATTCTCATCCGAATCCTAATGGGAGGCAATAAAAAACTCCAATACAAATCTCTCATTGCATTGGAGTTCTTTGTTCTATTCTCTACTTCTATCTTTTCGATTCCTTCCTATCCAAGTATCCTTTTTCTTGAGGGGGAATTCTTTTTCTTCATGTTGAATCCTACCTTTCTTTTTTGGATTCTCTTCTACTCTTCTTGGTCTCTCTTCATTGAATATCTCAATGTCTTGTATTCTAATCTTTCCCATAAATGTTTAGTTTAAGTTACTATCAATAAAAACCCCTCCAAAAATTTTCCGACTTTGAACCCCCCACCATTACGAACGAACGAACGAATCGAGATTAGTTGGGATTACAATCCATACCAATAATAACATAGTATAGTCAATAGGGATTTGAAGGTTGAATTCTTGGATTTTTTCATGTTGTTCTCCTTGTTCATCGGGTGGGGGATTCCTTACTTTCCCCTCTCGAGTGAATTTAGTTTATCTACTATTAAGTTTGCTGTTGCTTGAGGTGAAAGATTATCCTTATAGTACTGAAGGGTTTTCTTACTCATCTCTTCAAGTTTGGTTTTATTGTTTATCAATTCGTTTGAAATTTTAAGTCCTTCTCTCCAATCTTTTACTTTTATTATAGGTATATCTTTGTAATAACTTCTATCGGGTAATTCTTCACTAATAACTACGCAACCCCATTTCATTGCTTCATATAATCTAAAGGTTTCGGTATTGACCCATCCCTTGGGACATAGTGCAATCTTTGAGTTTTTCAATATAAAATGATAATCATCTGCACCTAATCCATTATTGAATCCATCGTTGAATTGATAAAAATCATTATTGTATTTGTGTTTTAAAAGTGAATTGATTATCTTTAAGGTAAGTTTCTTTTTGAATAACATTCCTAACGCAATCCATTCTTTCTTAATATCTAATAAATTAGATACAAGTCCACTTCTATTTCGATTCAAACATCCAGTAAATGATGTATTGAACAATCTTTCTTGTATTGGTATTATTGTTTGATTAGCAGTTTCGGTGTGGTATCCTAATTGAATACTTGTCGAATGTGGAGTATCCCAATAGTAATTGGTAAAAATGTGTTTGTATTGTTTTTTTAGTTCATCAACTCTATTGAGTTTATTCTCATTACTTCTCCAAATGAGTATTTTTTTATCGTGTTGAATGTGTCTACTTAATGGTAATTCGGTTCCATTATTCCCATATATAACAAATAGATAATCATTAAACCCTTTTAGTTTTCGTTTGAGTGTATTGAATATGTGTAAATCATACTTACCCAATTCACTAATTTCTTCTCCGGTATTATCTATAACATTTTTCATATAGTATATTGATTACTTACCTCTACCTGCCTTTTTGATTCCTGAACTATTCTTTGGTAAGTTCGGGTTTTGTTTTATCTTTGTTGATGGAAGGGATTTCCAATGTGAATTTGATTTCGGTTGGGTTAATCCTCCTATAAGGTTATAATCTTCCAAGTGAAAGTTTATAGTTGGTTTTTTGTTTTGTTCATCTTTCATATTATTCTCCTTTTTCTATTATATGTTTAATTACACTTTTTGCTATGATTTCTTGTGCTTTAACTCCTGCATGTTCATCTACATAATCACCAACTCTCCATCTTTCCCCACCAATCAAGTCTACTCTACCTCTATAACAATATGCAGTATCACAAACTCTTAATTTATATTTGGTAAGTAGTGAATATAAATTGCTTGAAGTTTTTTCATTGATTGTAAATTTAATTATTCTTTCTTCAATTTTTGGATAGTTTTTTAATTTTTCATTTAAGGAATCATGATTAAAGAAATAAAAAAATAAAAATTGGATTTCACTATGTTTTTCAATACATAATTCCATTAGTTTTAACGAATTTTCAAGATATTCATCATGGTTATCCAACCAATCATACATAATTTGTTTCTCGGATTGGGGTACATTTGAATCATTTATTTTATTAAGCATTTCGGTTGGGGTGAATTGTTTATCATTATGAAAAAATCTATCTCCTTGTGGTTCATATATTACATGAGAAACATCTTTTAATAATTCCTTTGGAGTTATTGATAATTCTAACATAAAATCAGATAACATACATCTATGTAATCTATTAAGATTTACAAGAGTATATTCCTCTTTTCCTAACCCTTCACAAACTTTTTTTGGCCATCTATGGTTGTTTATATTATACCAATCTTCTTCTGTATATTCTTTAGGTAATATAACTCCATTTTCTTTCAACCAAGTATCGTTGTTGTATCTTTGAGATAATTCCAAATCCAATCCGAGTCCTATTGTGTGTGAAGAACCTTTGAATATTATTTTATTTCTCACTTTTTTCTTACTTGTCTTTCTATTAGTAATACTATGCCACCGAACATTATCAAGTTCGGGATTGACTCTTGGATTCCTGTCATTACCAAGTTTGTGGTTATAACCCCATACCCAAAGAATCTAAAATTTACTATCCACTTTACCAAACTCCAAGTTTTGATGGATTCTATGTATTCTTTAATCTTGTCTTTCATATTGTTTTGTATATACCTCGTTTAAAATATCTCTTACAACCGCACACTCTTCATACCTCTCTTGGTCTATGAGATATTGTAGTAGGTCTTCTAATTGTGGTTGTTGGATTAAATTAATAATTGTGTTTTTTCTTATTCTGCCATCTCGATATGAATTCAATACCCATCCCAATGAAAGGATTCTCATTTCATAAATGGTGTTTTGACTTAACTTATCAAAGTGAAAAAACTCTTCCGGTGTCATACCTATAAGTATTATCCTCTATTGAATATCTCTTCGAAGTGTTTCTTTGCGTTCTCCATCACTTCATCGACTGGTTTTTTCTTCTCTTGGGATGTCTTTAATCTTTCCTCGCGGATGTTATAGGTTATACTTTGTTGATTTTTATTGCCTTTCATATTCTTTGATTTGATTAAGAAATAATTCTCCTTGTTTTTTATGGCATTCGTATGTTTGATGTAAATCACCAATCTTCCAATCAAAACAATAACTTGGATGTTCTCTCATCCAATTATCAAATGATTTGATTCCATCTTCAAATGTTAAAAACCTATCACCAAAAGTTTGTTCTATAAACTTTGACATTTCATGTCTATCGGGATAAAATTCAAAAGACCACCAATACCATCGTTTTACATATTTTTTGAGAAAGTGTAATGATTGGGTAAATTGTGACCAATTTTCCTTTCGTATCTCATCTATATCTTTTGATATATAAAGTAAATTTTCTAAATACTTTTCATCATTCTTTTCAACCGGACATTTAAGTTCTGGAAAGTATTTAAATTGACAGAATCGTGTTTGTAAATAAGGTGAATACATTCTGACAAGATGTGATGCTTCAACAATTATCATATCATCATCATTCCAATTTGTAATATCACCATATAAAATATCTCTGTGGTAAGACCATCCAAAACCTGGTTGACTCCTATCCATGTACTCCAAATTAAATTCATCTGCAATGTAATCAAACCAACATTTATCATGTCTTGGAAAATATGCATCATTGCTAAAGGAACAACCGTAAATCCAAAGTTTATTTTTCATTTATTTTAATTGTCTAAAAACATCATCATAAGTTAAATCAATATCATATATTTTTTTATATACATCAATATACATTAATATATCTTCTTTTAACACTATTTCAATTATATCTGTATACTCTCTAATATTTTTTATTATTAAATTTTTGAATATTCTACCAGTTTTATTTCTTTCTTCTTTGTATGAGACATCTGAATTTGCATCTCCCAAATTATATTTTCCAATTAAATAATCGTAAATATTTTCTCTTTCTATATCTAAAATTTTTACTTTAGTTATATCAATATTTGAATTAAATAAAATTTTATGATACAAGTATATATTACTTGCATTATGGTCCGATTTGTAATCTCTAACATTAAATCCTTTTTTGAAAAATTCATGAAGTTTTTTTCTAATCCAATAATTTATAACATCAATTAAATCAGTATCATTCCACCACTTACCATCCAATGTCCACCAATGTGTATTTCTTTCAGAATCCGAATACTTATCATTTAATAATTTAATCTTTTCGAGGTGTATTGGATGTGGATAATCAACAAAATGTTGTAAAAATTCAGCAGATATCATATTAAGAGGGTCTGTACCAGGGTTTTCTTTATTTTGATATAGAATATCCTGCATAGTCCCTGATACAAATTTAGTTACCGGATTTCTCATTAAAAAAATGAAATTTCTTGTAATTTGATTATTCCCATGTATCAATTTATACCAATCATCTTGTAAATCATTAAAATTATAAGAAGAAGTTTCATCACCTTGTGAAATACTTAAATTGATTTGATTAAATATCAATAGTGATGCCCAAAACTCATCTTTTGAATCAATATCCATAATTTCAGGATAAGTGTGAGTCAAATCAAATAACCAAGAAGATGCTACCTTGGGTAATGTAATAATATAAAAATCTTTTGTTTGATAACAAAAACAAGGTAAAAAGTGTTCTCTATTCATTATATTTTTTTGTTTAAAAATTCTGCCCAAATTTTATGTGACTCTTTTGTGGGGTGATTTCTATCTAAAAATCCTCCACCTTTTGATTGAATATATCTATACATACTTTCTTGTTTAAATTCTTTTGGTAATTGTTTCCAAAGTGATTCAAAACATAACTGATTCTCGTTTTTACCAAATTTATCTATTTTCGTATTAGAATCTATGTTTAAATTATTGTAATCATAAAATACATTATAAAAGTAATGTTTAATGTTATGTTTTTCTAAAAACGAACTCAATCCAATAATTTGATTAAATGTTCTATTATAAGACGGTATTAATTCAGTCTGATTCAAAACGAATTCATCTTCGGTTGTTTTATCTCTATCATTCTCTCCCCACTTATCATATCCTACCCACAATCTTTCTTGCTGATACTTTTCTCCATCCCACCACTCAAATCGTGTTGGTGCAGTCCATCCAATGATAACAAATAGCTTATCGGATTCTATCCACCCACTTTCTTCACTCCAACATTTTTTAGTATCTAACCAATGAGAAACATCTCGCATAGTTTGACGATACATATAATCATTAGAAACTCCCGAAGATGCATTATTACAATCTATCCAATTCCAATGATTTGAAACTATCGATGAAAATCTTTCGGTTTGTTTATTTTCTAATTCAGAACCCCATTCAACCGAACTACCATGTGTATATAATATTGGTTTCATTGTAATGTTCTTTGTTCAAATTTATATTGTTTTGGTAAAATTTCTTTAAATAAATAATCTATATATAATTTATATCCGTGTTGATTTGGATGGTATATTGCTGGTACTAAATCTGGTCTTTTGTGTCCGCATTCCCATAGGGAAATATCATCTTCTTTCATATAGTTTATTTCGTACTCTTGTAAAAAATCATTCATTGTTTTTTCACCATAGTTTAAATAAACATTTTTATCAATTTTTAAATATGGATTGACATAATCTTTATTTATATAAGGTTCAAACAAATCAAAGCAAACTAAATTTAATCCCAAAGATTTAAATCTCTCTTGATAAAAATAATAATTTACTTGAGAAATATGTTCATACACAGCATCATCATATAATGAAATATAAAAATCCTTTATAAAGTTTTCAGTAAATTCTTTTTCATTTTTTTGAGCAAAACTAAAATGGTCATGATTATCTTCTCTAAGTCCATGATTACAATATTCTAAAGAAAGTTTTTCCCATGCAACCATGCCATTAAGTGGATTGTCTTTACTAAGTAAAATTGTTTGTTGTGGATTTCCAGTTCTAAAACAATAATTTAGTGAAAAGGTATCACGTAGTTTGGATGTAAATCCAATAATAACTAAATCGTTGGGTGTTAGTGTGTGTGAAATTTCATTCAATTCACCGAATTGAGAATAGTTATCACTACCTTGTCTGCCAAAATTTATTACATGGCATTTTGTTATTTCCCTGACTTCTCTATTCCATGAGTTTTCACGTCTCCAATCTCTAAGTTGTTCTCCATCGAATTCTGGTTCAATTAAATGTCCTTTTTCACCAATAGTTGCGTAAGTTCCTTGACCTTCTATCCAAGAATCTCCAAATAAAAATATTCTATTTATAGTTTTCATATATCTTTTGTTCTCGTAAATCTTTGTATTTCCAACTACCACCAACTGATTTGTTGTAGTCTTGTATTCTGTCTGAATTAAATATCTCCAATCCTTTTTGGGCTTGTTCGGGGGTCATATACATATGCCATCCAATACACTCAAACTCATCCTCATCGTATAAAGTATATTTGTGTCTCCCATCGTGAATCATTGGTCTTGCCCATGTTGCAAAGTTGTAATCATTGGTAAGTATCATTCCACCAGTACCTATGTTTAGAATCTTTTTAAAATGGAATGAGAGTATCATAAAGTAATCTTCATATCCCATAGACATTCCCCTCCATAATCCAGTTGCTGCATCTACTATTGGTGCACCAACAAAAGGATATATCCCATCCCATTCAAAATCATCAAAGACAGGAGTATTACCACTCAAAATGATTTGATTTGGGACAGATACATAAGTTCTTGCCGGAATTGTTATTTTTTGATTTTGGATATTCAAGTAGTGTAATACCAATCGAATTGCGTTTGTGTTTGAATCACATGCAATTGCAAAATCATAACCAGTATATTTAGCCAACTCATTCTCAAAATGAGTCACCCAATCCCAACTATCTTTAATTATATAATTTATCATATAACTTTTAAATAATTTTTACCATAACTTCTTCTTCTAGCAAAAAATAAACTTTCCATAAACCAAGCCAAATCTTTACTTCGAATTGGGTCATGTGGATAAGTTATCTGAATCGTTTGTATTGATTCTTTTAACTCTACATCCATATCTAATATATATTCCAAAATATTATATTTCGTTTGAATTTGATAATCTTTTATATCTCTTTGTTTTGTAACTACACATTTATTTAACTCTATCAAATCGTTACATAACTGTTCCGATAAATTAAATGTTTTTAAATAATCACTAACTAAATTATACATTTTATTATATAGTTCTTCGTAATGAATTTTAAATAAAGTTCTATATTGATTTGTTGCGGCAGTAATTGTTATTGGACCTAATTCTGATATTATTTCATTACCGTTTGAATACCAATCTTGTATCGTACTATCCATATTGGTTTCTTGTTCTGACCAAAACTTATCTTCTCTAATGAATTCTCTAAATCCTTTATAGAAATCTTTATAAGATATGTTTAGATATTTTACAAGGAAACGAGAAATATATTGTGAAAATCCACCAGTATGCCAAGTTATTAAGAACCAAGATAATTTGTACCCCTCCACCATATCCTCTAGACTCATCGTGGAAGTTGATGTTACAATTTCACTAAATTCGGGTGCTTCATTATCCAATCCATTTGGAAAATAATCCAATACCATTTGACCTCTGATGTTGAATAACTTTCTTTGTGAAAGGTTCATCTCTGCATTTTCAAGTATTTGTGCTTGCCATACCTCCACACTATCGTGTTGACCAACTTCGAATACACCATACATAGTATTTTCCCAAGTTTGTAGGGTTTCTCCAGGTAATCCAAGAATCAATTCAACATTTAGGGGAACTCCATCCTTTCTACATTCTGCGAAGATTTCATTGATTTTGTTAATACCCATATTACTTCTTTTAATCGTATTTAGGGTATTTTCATCCATACTCTGCAATGATATGGTTAATCCATTATTGAAGTGACCACTTTTGATTAGTTTTTTTGCAATTTGGACAACTTCAGATTGCTGGTTCTTTGCCCAACTCCAACCAGTTCGATATGGGTATCCATTATTGGTCTGAACCTCTATCAATTTATCCACAATCATATTATCTCTTTCAATGAATATACCAAAGTTTGCATCGGCAACATCCATATAACCAATCTTATTTTGTGACATCCACTCTATTTCATGAAATACTCGTGTAAGATTGAATTTCTTTACCTTTGAATATGTAAGGGAACCCCAATCACAAAAAGTACATTTATATGGGCAACCTCGATTCGTTTCAATTACTGCGTTCCATTCCTTTTCCAGTGGAAGGATTAAATCAAACACACCTGAAAGATATGGCGATGGAACTGAATCTAAATCATTGATTCGTTCTCCTGCTCCATTATCTTTACAAATTCCATTTTGATTTATGAGTAGACCTTTATCATTACTCCAATCATCACCCTTTAACCATTTTTCTATTAGATTTGAAAAAATGTATTCACCTTCACCCCTGACTACCACATCACAAAATGGCATTACTTCTGAAAATATATTTGGATTAGTTATTGGAGGTTCGGGTCCTCCAAATAAAATAAAAACATTTGGATTGAATTCTTTAACTCTTTGGGCAAGTTTGAAATTATAGTTTCGATTCCAAACATAAGTTGAAAATGCCACAATATCGTTTTTAGATAATTGTTGTGCAAGTTCATCGATTGATTCTCTTTTATAAACCAATCTATCTAACTCTAAATTATCTTTAATGAATTCATTCGTTAAACAATATGACCATAGTATACCGACACTATAAGGTAGGTAAGATGCAATCCCACCAGGACCTTGTTTAAAGTTCGGTTGTATTAAGGATATTGTATATGGTTTCATTATTTTGGTGTGTATCCATAGTCTTCACCACCATTACCTACAAAATGTCCATCCCATTTTTCTTCTTCATGAAGTTTGTGATGCGAATACTCATTT
>Ga0315902_10014494_pt1 | contig 10127 bp, 12 predicted proteins | sample LakEriMetagenome_9_FD_203523 | JGI IMG/M metagenome (GOLD analysis project Ga0315902, IMG submission 203523) | Freshwater fungal communities from buoy surface, Lake Erie, Ohio, United States - Buoy 12 MA117 | ecosystem: Environmental > Aquatic > Freshwater > Lake > Lake biofilm | place: USA...
GAAGCGCACGATGTCGGCGTTCAGGCCCTTGGGAGCGAAGTCCTGCTCGATGTCGGTGACGAAGCCGTGCTGGTACTTCTCCAGCTCGGCGACCGCAGCGACCGTTTCCTTGACCGCAGCCATCAGGCCACTTCCTTCCTGCGCGACGCGTGCCGCGCGTACAGGTCCAGCCAGGCGTCGCCGGCGCGGACCCAGTCCTCTTGTGTGGTGTTCCAGCCCCCGCTGATACGCACGGCGAAGGGCGCCAGATCGGCGCGGCCCATGGCGGCGACGACATCACTGGGCTTCATCTTGCCGGACGAGCAGGCCGGGCCGGCGCTGATCGCGACCCCGGCGAGGTCCATGCCCATGACCTGCATCTGGGCGTCAAAGCCCTGGGCCGCAAAGCCCAGAGTCTGCGGCAGGCGGGGGGCGGCCTTGCCGAGGATGACGACGCCGGCCGCTTCGACACGGTCCTGCAGCGTGTCGCGCCACGGGGCCTGGGCGGCGATGGCGGGCAGGTCCCGGGCGGCCGCGACCGCGGCGACGCCGAAGCCGGCGATGCCGCTGAGGTTCTCCGCCCCGGCGCGGCGGCCGCGCTCCTGCCCGCCGCCGTGCAGGCGTCGCACCAGCGTCGCCCGTGTGCCGGCGACAAGGGCGCCGGAGCCGAACGGCCCGCCGATCTTGTGGGCCGCCAGGGCCAGGGTGTCGGCGCCCAGCGCGGTGAAATCGATGGCGATCTTGCCGGCCGCCTGCACCGCGTCGACATGCAGCCAGCCGCCGGCCTCGCGCACCAGCGCCGAGGCCTCGGCCACCGGCTGGATGACGCCGGTCTCGTTGTTGGCCAGCATCAGGCAGACCAGCAGCCTGCCACCCTTGCCGAGTTCGGTCGCCAGCCAGTCCAGGTCGGCGACGCCATTCGCGTCCACCGGCCAGACGGCGACGGGAACGCCGGCGGCGCGGACATTCTCGGCGACCGCCCCGTGTTCGGTCGCGCCCAGCAGGATGCGGTCATAACCGGCGGTCACGGCGCTCTCGATGGCCAGGGCGTTGGACTCGGTGCCGCCGCTGGTGAAGGTCACCGAGCCGGGGACCACGCCGACCAGAGCCGCGACCTGCGCCCGCGCCGTCTCGATCAGGGCGCGGGCGGCGCGACCGGCGGCGTGGACCGACGAGGGATTGCCCCCGACCTCCAGCGCCCGCAGCACCGCGACCTTCGCCTCCGGGCGGACAGGGCTGGTTGCGTTGTGGTCCAGATAGATCACGCCGCCTCCGACACCGACGGACGCAGCTTGCCGGCCAGCACGTCGGCCAGCGACACCGAGGCGAGGTAGCTGTGCAGCTGGCGGCCCATCTCTTCCCACAGGTCGTGGGTCATGCAGCGCTCGCCGCCCAGCATGCAGCCCTTGCCCCCGACCTTGCCGCAGCGGGTGGCGCGCAGGGGCTCGTCGACGGCCAGCACGATGTCGGCGATGCGGGTGTCATGGGCGGTCTGCGCCAGGCGGTAGCCGCCGCCCGGTCCGCGCACGCTCTTGACCAGACCCCGCCGGCGCAGGCGGGCGAACAGCTGCTCGAGGTAGGACAGCGAAATCTGCTGGCGGGCGGCGATGTCGGCGAGCGACACAGCGCGCCCGGAATCGTCCGCGTCCTGCCGTCCGGCGAGGTCGGTCATGGCCATCACGGCGTAGCGGCCCTTGGTGGACAGGCGCATGGCGAGATTCCTTGGCATCCGGCGGGCGGCCTGTGCTAAAGCCGCGCCTCGCGCGAGCCGGGGAAGCCCGACCGCACAAGGCGGATTTAGGAAGACCAAGCGGAATGGTCAAGTATTCTGACCCCGCATTGGCCAAGAACAGGAGCCCGGGATGCCCGAGGTTGTTCTGACCGGCGCGGCCGGACGGATCGAAGGTCGCTACTCCCCCGGCAAGCGTGAGAACGCGCCGATCGCCCTGATCCTGCACCCCCACCCCCGCGCGGGCGGGCACATGAACCATCCGGTCTCGGTTCAGCTCTACCACCTGTTCATGAAGCGCGGCTTCTCGGTGCTGCGCTTCAACTTCCGCGGCGTGGGCCGCAGCCAGGGCGAGTTCGACGCCGGCATCGGCGAGCTGGCCGACGCCGCCACGGCGCTGGACTGGCTGCAGGCGACCAACCCGCAGGCCAGCCAGTTCTGGGTCGCCGGCTACAGCTTCGGCGCCTACATCGGCATGCAACTCCTGATGCGCCGGCCGGAAACCGACGGCTTCATCAGCGTCTCGCCGCCGACCAACATGTACGATTTCAGCTTCCTGGCCCCCTGCCCGGCCTCGGGCCTGATCCTGCACGGCCAGGCCGACACCATCGTGCCGCCGGTCGAGGTGGAGCGGGTCGTCTCCAAGCTGCGCACCCAGAAGGGCATCGTCATCGATTACGAACTGATCGAGGGCGCCAACCACTTCTGGGCCGAGAAGCTGTCCTCGGTCGAAGGCCATGTCGGCGACTATCTCGACAAGCGCCTGGAAGCCGAGCCGGCCTGATCGTCCGAAGACCTGATCCGTAGAAGGTAGAGCCATGCGTCTGGAAGCGGTTCCCGTCGGCGCCAACGCGCCGCACGAGGTCAATGTCGTGATCGAGGTGCCGATCGGCGGCGAGCCGATCAAGTACGAGATGCACAAGGAGTCGGGGGCCCTGATGGTCGACCGGTTCCTCTACACGGCCATGCGCTACCCCGGGAACTACGGCTTCATCCCGCACACCCTGTCGGACGACGGCGACCCCTGCGACGTCATCGTCGCCAACACCCGCGCCATCGTGCCGGGCGCGATCATGAACTGCCGCATCGTCGGGGTGCTGGTCATGGAGGACGAGGCCGGCGGCGACGAGAAGCTGATCGCCGTCCCGTCCAGCAAGCTGACCAAGCGGTACGAGCACGTCCAGAACTACACCGACCTTCCGCAGATCACGCTGGACCAGATCGAGCACTTCTTCGCCCACTACAAGGATCTGGAGCCCGGCAAGTGGGTCAAGATCGTCCGCTGGGGCGACGCGGCCGAGGCGCAGAAGATGATCGTCGACGGCATCGCGCGGGCGAAGGCGGCGAAGTAGGGCTGAGGCCTCTTTTCTCTCCGCTCATCCCGGCGAATGCCGGGACCCAGATTCAAACTCAGCGCTTCGAATCCTGACCGGAGTCCGGCGCCCGCAACTGGGTCCCGGCATTCGCCGGGATGAGCGGAGTTTGGGGATGGTTTGAGCTCACACCCCCAGCAAAGCCCCGATCTTGAGCACCGTATTCCAGTTCCTGCCCGTGGCCACCGCCTTGACCGCCCTGCGGTTCAGCACCTCCGCCGCTTTCGACTGACCCATGCCCTCGCCGAAGTACGCGTAGACCTGCCGCTCGACGGCTACGAGCTTCTCATGGGGCAGCATGACGGCGCGGACTGCGTCGAGGGCCTCGGCCGGCATGGCGGTGCGGCCGACGGTGACCAGGGTGCGCGACGGCTCGGCCTGCGCCTCAGCCGGAAACGGGTTGGCGTCGATGATCGCCCGCCACTGTTTGGCGTCGCGGACCAGGTAGCTGGTCTTGAGGCCCAGTCGCTTTTCGGTCTCCGCCTCCAGATACGCTTCGAGATCGGGCTCCGCCTCACCGCCGGCCCGGAAGACGACATTGCCGCTCTGGAGCAGGGTCTTCACCTCGGTGAAGCCCAGCGCCTCGATCAGGGCCTTGAGATCGGCCATGGCGACCTTCTTGTTCCCGCCGACATTGACGCCGCGCAGCAGGGCGATCCGCATGGTCATGGGCCCACTCCGACCTCAGGTTGGCGCAAGCACCACAACCTTGACTGCATTCGTCATCGAGCCACAGCATAGCGCCCGCCGTGAAGGGATGGCAGACATTGAAGACCAGCGACCCAGTCCGGCGACGAGCGGGCGACGGCCTGACGGCCCTGGCGCTGCTGGTCGCCGCGGCGTTCCCGATCCGCGAGAGGTTCGAGGAATACGGCTGGCTTTCCATGGCCCTCGGACCGAGTGCGCCGTGGGTCTGGCTGGCCGTCGTGGCCTGGATCGCAAGCGTCTTCCTTGCCATACGTTGGCGCGGGCGGTGGTGGCTTCTACTGACCGCTCCAATCGTCTTCTATCCCGCCTACATGGTCGGCGTGATAATCGTCGGCTGCACGCGCGGGGCCTGCCTCTGACCTAGTAGATCAGGAACGGCCGACGGACCTCTTCCCACGCCGCCTCGTCCGGCGTGGTGATCGCGTCGAGGTCGCCCGGCGCCGCTTCGCTGTCGTCGACCCATTCGCGCAGGCCCGGGCCGCCGTTGATGACATCGATGGCCAGCCTGTCGAACACGTACTCGTAGGGGAAATCCCGCCACAGGTCGTAGTCCGGGTACAGCGCCCGGATCGCCTTGAAGCCCAGCGCCTGCACCCGCCAGGGCCTGAACGCGGCATGGTCGTAGCTGGGGTCCTCGACGTGGATCTGCACGCCGTTGTTCAGCACCCCGACATGCTTGTGGAAGGTCGGCTGGAACCAGATGTCCCGGAGGCGACAGCCGTCCAGCCACTGCGGAGCGAGCGACCTCATGGTGTCGATCACCTTGCGGGCGTCGATGTCCGGCGCGCCGAACAGCTCCAGCGGCCGGGTGGTGCCGCGGCCTTCGCTCAGGGTCGTGCCCTCCAGCATCACCGTGCCGGCGTAGGCGCGGGCCATCGACAGGTTGGGGGCGTTGGGGCTGGGGTTGATCCAGGCCCGCTCGCCCAGCGGCCAGCCGAAGCCCGGCCCGGCGGCGGGGTCATAGCCCTCCATCGCGATGACCCGGTAGTCGACGTCGAGTTTGTAGTGGTCGATGAACCAGCGGCCGAGCTCGCCCAGGGTCAGGCCATGGCGCATCGGCATCGGCCCGGCGCCGACGAAGCTCTCCCAGCCGGGCAGCAGGGTCAGGCCCTCGACCGGCCGGCCGGCAGGGTTTGGCCGGTCCAGCACCCAGACTGCCTTGCCGTGCTCGGCGGCGGCTTCCAGCACGTAGAGCAGCGTGGTGATGAAGGTGTAGATGCGGCAACCCAGGTCCTGCATGTCGACCAGGAGCACATCGAAGGTGCCCATCGCCTGGCCGGTCGGCCGCCGCGTCTCGCCGTAGAGGCTGAAGACCGGGAAGCCGTGGACCGGGTCGGTGAAGTCCGGCGACTCCATCATGTTGTCCTGCAGGTCGCCGCGCATGCCGTGCTGCGGCCCGAAGGCGGCGCTGATCTCGATTCCCGGGCAGGCGATCAGCGCGTCTATGGAGTGGGTCAGGTCGGCCGTCACCGAGGCCGGATGGGCGAGCAGCGCCACACGCTTGCCGGCCAGCGCCCTACGCAGGTCGGGCTCGGAGATCAGGCGGTCGATGCCGAACTTCATGCGGGCAGATCCAGTGCGAAGGCGTCGGGGTGGTGGAAGTCCGGCTTACCCGGCGCATGGGCCAGCGCCCAGTAGGACTTGGCGCCGGATGTCTCCTCGATGACGGCGGAGAGGCCGAGGCGCCACGGCTGATCGAGCGTAGGTCCGCCGGACAGGTCGAGCGTGGCCACAAGCTCGTAGAGGCTTTCCGAGGCGCGCTGGGTCAGATGGGTCAGCGCCAGGCCCGGCGGCGAGGTCATGCCGTCGCGGTAGCCGTCGAAGCGATAGCCGGCCCAGCGGTTCGAGGGCGACAGGTTGAACTCCCAGTAGGTCTCGCCGCCGCCCGCTTTCACGAAGGCCTCGAAACAGGCCTGCTTCCAGAGGTCGTCGGCCCTGGCCCGCGCCACCGGCGGCGGCATCACCAGCCGGCTGATGTCGCCCGTGGCGACGAAGCGCAGCGCCAGGCCGCCCGACCCGTCGCGGGCGACGTTGACCTCGATCCGGTCGAGCGCCTCGCACGGCGTGTCGGGGTGTGGCGTCAGGCGCACGGTCATAACCCCTTCGATAGCGGCCGGTTGACGCCGGTCAACAGCGCAGGCATCTGACCGCCCATGATCGCCAAGGCCGCCCTCGCCGCCCTCTATTACGCCCGCTCGTTCTGACGAGCGGCGTTGCGATCGCATGCCGCCCCCCTTCCGGCGGCATGTGACTTCCCAAGACCCAGCACACAGCCGCCGGTCCCCCCTTCAGGAGACCCGACGATGCTCATGACCTTGAACCCCTCCCCGTCCGTGGTAGAGCCCACGGCGCAAGGAGCTTCCCCGCAGATGACCGCCGAACCCCAGTTCAAGTCGACCTTCCTGCAGCTGATGCAGGAGCGCGGCTACATCCACCAGATCACCCATCCGGAGGAACTGGACGAGGCGGCGAGCAACGGGGTCATCACCGGCTACATCGGCTACGACGCCACCGCGCCCAGCCTGCATGTCGGCAACCTGATCACCATCATGATGCTGCGCCGGCTGCAGCAGGCCGGCCACAAGCCGATCGTTATCGTCGGCGGCGGCACGACCAAGGTCGGCGACCCGTCCGGCAAGGACGAGACGCGCCAGCTGCGCACCCATGACGAGATCCAGGCCAATATCGCCAGCCAGAAGCAGGCCTTCGCGAAGTTCCTGACCTTCGGCGACGGGCCGACCGACGCCATGCTGGTCGACAACGACGAGTGGCTGAGCAAGCTGGGCTACATCGACTTCCTGCGCGAGTACGGCGTCCACTTCACGATCAACCGCATGCTGGCCTTCGACTCGGTCAAGCTGCGCCTCGACCGCGAACAGCCGCTGACCTTCATCGAATTCAACTACATGCTGATGCAGGCCACCGACTTCCTGGAGCTGAACCGCCGCTACGGCTGCGTGCTGCAGATGGGCGGGTCGGACCAGTGGGGCAACATCCTCAACGGGGTGGAGCTGATCCGCCGCGTCGACCACAAGCCGGCCTTCGGCCTGACCACGCCGCTGCTGTCCACCGCCTCGGGCGCCAAGATGGGCAAGACGGCCCAGGGCGCGGTGTGGCTGAACGCCGACATGCGGTCGCCGTACGACTACTGGCAGTTCTGGCGCAACGCAGAGGACGCCGACGTCGGCCGCTTCCTGCGCCTGTTCACCGACATCCCCATGGACGAGGTGCGGCGGCTGGAGTCCCTGCAGGGCGCGGCGATCAACGACGCCAAGAAGGCGCTGGCCGACGCGGCCACCACCATGCTGCACGGTGAAGAGGCGGCCAAGGCGGCGCGCGACGCCGCCGAGAAGGCCTTCGAACAGGGGGCGCTGTCGGCCGACCTGCCGACGGTGGAGCTGCCGTCGGCCTCGGTGCTGGGGGCGACCCTGGCGGCGGTGGCGGTCGACGCCGGCCTCTGCGCCTCCCGCGGCGAGGCCCGGCGCCTGGCCCAGGGCGGCGGTCTGCGGCTGAACGACGCTCAGGAGACCAACGGCGACCGCCTGCTGGCCGAGAGTGATGTCGTGGACGGCGTCATCAAGCTGAGCCAGGGCAAGAAGAAGATCGTGCTGGTCAGGCCGGTCTGAGCAGTCCCGCTGTCATCCCGGACGCCCGACGGGCGATCCGGGACCCAGCGAACCGCGTACGAACTCTGGGTCCCGGCGCTCCGCTGCGCTGCGGTCGGGATGACAACGGATTGTGGAGACCACCATGCTGAACGAAGGCGACAAGGCCCCCGATTTCGACCTGCCGACGGACACCGGCCGGGTGTCGCTGGCGGCGCTGGCGGGCAAGGCCGTGGTGCTGTTCTTCTATCCGAAGGACGACACGCCGGGCTGCACCACCGAGTCCATCGGCTTCTCGCAGGCGAAGGCCGACTTCGAGGCGGCCGGCGCGGTGGTGGTCGGGGTCTCCAAGGACACCGCCGCCAAGCACGGGAAGTTCCGGGCCAAGCATGGCTTGACGGTGGAGCTCGGCTCCGACGCCGACAGCGACGTGATCGAGCGTTACGGCGCCTGGGTGGAGAAGAAGCTCTATGGCCGCGAATACATGGGCATCGACCGTTCGACCTTCCTGATCGACGGCGAGGGCGTGATCCGGCGCGTGTGGCGAAAGGTCAAGGTGCCGGGCCATGTGCAGCAGGTTCTCGAGGCCGCCCGGGCGTTAAGGTAAAGCGTCGCGGGCGACGTTAGCGCTCACCACCAGTAGTGTCCGCAGAGTAACCCCGACTGTTGCCTAAAGGCCGCGCTCGCCCCTGAATAATCGTGTAGCGCGAGCAAAGGTGACGGTTCCTGTGGCGGCAGTCACCTGATGTGGTTAAACCTCGATCTGTAGAGCTTGGAATCAAGGCATCGTGCACACCTGACGCGCGAAGCCCCTTGCGTGTTTCCCTATCTTCACGGCATATCGCCGAAACCGAAAAAATCGGGTTCGGGGGCTATGGCTGTAACGCGAGTACGGCGACTTCGGCGGGCTCTGGAAGAGCTCTTCCCGGAAAGGCATCTCTACATCCGCTCGGGTGGCGAGATGCGTGGCTTCGTCCTGTCGACGGGCAAGCAGATGATGGGGGCCGGCCTGATCGCCGCCGCCGCGCTGTGGATGGGCGTCTCCACCGCCGCCATGATGGTCAGCGCGCTGTCGGTCAGCGCCGCCGACCAGGAACTGATCAAGCAGCAACGCTACTGGGAGCGGGTCACCGCTGACCGCCAGGCGCGCCTGAACAGCGCCATCGCCCAGCTCTCGACCACCAACGGCTCGTTCGACGAGCTGGCAGGCTCGGTGGAAAGCCGCCATGCGGCGCTCGCCGAACTGCTGAAGGAATTCAAGGGCGTGCCTGGCGCCCAGGCCGCCCTGGCTCCGGCCAAGCCGCGCCTGAACGCCACCACGCCCGTGCAGCGCATCCAGAACACCCTGATCGACCAGGAGCGGATGATCGACGCCGCCGAGGGCTTCGCCCGCAGCCGCGCCGAACGCCTGCGCCTCGCCTTCCGCCTCGCCGGTCTCGACCCGACCAGCTATCGCGGTCGCGGCGGCTCGCTCGGCGGTCCGCTGATCGAGGCCAAGGATCCGCGCGCCCTGGCCGTGGTTCTGGATGTGGACGAAAGTTTCGCGATGCGCATCCAGCGCGCCGCCAACAACATGTCGGACATGCGGTCCCTGTCCGAGGCCGCCAAGCGCCTGCCCTTCTACCGGCCGACCAGCGCCGCGGCGCAGACGTCCAGCTATGGCGTGCGGCTCGATCCCTTCACCCGCCGTCCCGCGTTCCATTCCGGGCTCGACTTCGCCGGCCCCACCTTCACGCCGATCTATGCGACAGCGCCGGGCGTCGTGTCCTTCGCCGGGGCCCGCTCGGGCTACGGCAACACCGTGGAAATCGACCACGGCAACGGATTCAAGACCCGATACGCTCACCTCGCGGGCTTCAGCGTGTCCGTGGGCCAGCGCGTGGCGGTTGGCCAGCGTATTGCATCGATGGGTTCGACTGGCCGTTCGACTGGCCCACATTTGCACTACGAAGTGTGGGTCAACGGCCGAGCTCAGAACCCGAACCGTTTCTTGAAGGCCGGCGAATATGTTCAGCAAACCGACTAAGACCCCGTCCAAGTCCCCCGTCCAGGCGACCCCCGTGGCCGCCGCGCCGGCCCCTGTCGCGCCCGAGGGTCCCAAGGCCCGGCCGCGCGTCGCATCCCTTATCAGCGACGGGATTACGATCGAAGGCGGGGTCACCGGCGACGGTGAACTGCAGATCGACGGCACCGTCCGCGGCGACGTCCGCGTCGGCCGGCTGACCGTCGGCGAGACCGGTCACATCGAGGGTTCGGTCTACGCCGAGGCCACCGAGGTGCGCGGCCGCGTCATCGGCTCGGTGACCGCCAAGCAGGTGCGCCTTTATGGGACATCCTACGTCGACGGCGACATCACCCACGAGCAGCTGGCGATGGAAACCGGCGCCTTCTTCCAGGGCCGCAGCCTGAAGTTCCAGCGCCCCGCCGCCCCGCAGCACGCCCCGGCGCCGCAGCCGGTGTCCCACGCGCCGTCGGCCCCGGCCGGCGACCCGTTCGCCGCGCCGCCCAAGCCGCACGGCTAGATCCTCGACGACTCCTCATCGTCCGAAAACCGTGCGGGGGCATGGGCGGCAACGCCCGTGCCCCCGTTGCGTAGGACATGAACAGTCCTCCCCGCTCGCGGGGAGGGGGACCATGCGGAGCATGGTGGTGGGGTAGCGCGGGCGTTGCAGGACAAAGCTTTGCTGGCGCCAATCACCGACCGTCGGCGCTACCCCTCCACCGCCGTCCCGG
>Ga0315902_10014496_pt1 | contig 10127 bp, 9 predicted proteins | sample LakEriMetagenome_9_FD_203523 | JGI IMG/M metagenome (GOLD analysis project Ga0315902, IMG submission 203523) | Freshwater fungal communities from buoy surface, Lake Erie, Ohio, United States - Buoy 12 MA117 | ecosystem: Environmental > Aquatic > Freshwater > Lake > Lake biofilm | place: USA...
CCGCGATGCCGGCGCCGCTCCCGACGGGCAACGGTAGGTGTCCGCATGGTCCTCGAAGAGGAAATCCCACCGTTCTTGACCTGGCTCGCCCCCGCCCTCGGCGGCTACATGGTGACCATCGCCCTGCTCGGTGTCGTGGTGGCGGCGGCCTGCTGGGTGGTGCTGACGCTCGTCGTCGGACCGCAGACCGCCGGTGACCGGGTATACCGGGCAATCGTCGGTGTCGGCCGCGATCTGGCCGCGACCTCGTGGCGCAGGACGTGGGCCCTGGCCCGGCTGGCGGTCAAGGAATCGCTGCGTCGGCACGTGCTCGTGGTGCTCGGCCTGTTCGCCCTGATCATGGTGTTTGCCGGCTGGTTCCTCGACCCGGCGAGCGTCAACCCGGGCCGGCTGCGGATCGAGTTCATCCTCGCCGCCACCAACTTCCTCGTCTGCGCCGTGACGCTGCTGCTGGCCGTGTTCAGCCTGCCGGCCGACTTCAAGGCCAAGGCGATCCAGACCGTCACCACCAAGCCGGCGCGCAGCGGCGAGATCGTGCTCGGCCGGATCCTCGGATTCGCGCTGATGGGGACCGGCCTGCTGACGTCGATGGGGATCGCCGGCTGGATCTTCGTGGCCCGGGGCGTGGCCCACTCCCACGCCGTCGCCGCCGGCAGCCTGGTCGAGGTCCGCGACGCCGAAGGCGGCCTGATCGGCTTCGAGGGATCGACGAGCCTCGACCATGGCCATCGGCACCGGGTGCGGCTCGACGCCGACGGCAACGGCGTGGCGGAGACCGCGCAGGGGCATTCGCACCCGATCCGGCAGACGGGGCCCGGCCGCCACGCGGTGGACGGCCCCGAGGGGATCCTCGAGGCGCGGCGGCCGCTGCGCGGCCGGCTCTCCTTCCTCGGCCGCAGCGGCGAGCCGAAGGACCGGGGCATCAGCGTGGGGGACGAATGGGCCTATCGGTCCTACATCGAGGGGGGGACGCTGGCCGCGGCGATCTGGACGTTCGCCGGCGTGACCGAACGCGAGTTTCCCGCCGGTCTGCCGCTGGAGATCGAGGTCCACGTGTTCCGCACCCACAAGGGGCAGATCGACAAGGGGATCAGCGGCAGCCTGCGGGTCCGCAATCCCGTGACCCGCCTGCAGAGCGACCCGGTGGTGTTCACGGCCCGGGAGGCGACGCTCGACCGGCACGTCATCCCCCGCCGGCTGACGGTGGCGGCCGCCGACGGTGTCCGACGCGAGGTCGATCTGTTCGAGGATCTCGTCGCCGACGGCCGCGTGGAGGTGATTCTCCAGTGCCTGGAGCCGGGGCAGTATTACGGCGTCGCCCAGGCGGACTGCTACCTGCGGTCCGGCAACGGGTCGTTCGCCCTCAACTACGCCAAGAGCTGCCTCGGCATCTGGTTCCAGATGCTCCTCGTGACGGCGTTCGGGGTCGTGCTGAGCACCTGCGTCGCCGGGCCGGTCGCCCTGTTCGGCACGCTGGCGGTCCTGCTCGTCGGCCAGTTCCGCGAGTTCATCGTCAAGCTGTTCGCCAGCCAGGTCACGGGAAACACCACGGAGGCGCCCGGCGGCGGGCCGATCGAATCGTTCTATCGGATCGTGACCCAGGCGAGCATCACCGCCGAACTGGCCGACACGGCGGCCGTGCGCTGGATGAAGGGGATCGACACGCTGCTGCTGTCGCCCCTCCGGCTGGCCGCCGGGATGGTCCCGTCGCTGGCGGCGTTGGGGACGTCCGACTTCGTGTCTGGTGGCTTCGACATCCCCGCGACGCTGGTCGCCATGGACGCCCTCCGGACCCTCGGCTACCTGATCGTGCTCGTCGTCGCGGGGGCATTTTTTCTCCACGGCCGGGAGGTGGGATCGACATGAACGGCAGCAACGCTGGTGCGGAGCGGGGGCGGCCCGCCGGCCGGGGGGCGGTCCTCGGCATGCGGACGGAGACGGTGGTGGCGCTGGTCGCGATCGCGGGCCTGCTCGTGCCGCTGTCGGCGCTCAGCCAGCCGGCCGACGCCCGCTCCGCCGGCGGCAGGCTGGCGCAAATGCGGGCCCAGAGCGGTCTCGCCCAGGCGGGGCTGGGGGATGTCGATGCCAGCGGCGAGACGCTGCGGCTGGCCACGCTGGGCCTGAAGAACGTCGCCGTCGTCCTGCTCTGGGATCGAATCAACCACTACAAGATGGTCAAGGACTGGACGAGCCTGTCCGCGGCCCTCGAACAGATGACCAAGCTGCAGCCGCACTTCGTGTCGGTGTGGAAGCATCAGGCCCACAACCTGTCCTACAACATCTCGGTCGAGTTCGACGACTACCGCGATCGCTATGCCTGGGTCATCAAGGGGATCGAGTTTTTGCGCAAGGGGACGACCCTGAACCGGACGGAGCCGCAACTGCTCGGGGAGATGGGCTGGTTCATCGGCCACAAGATCGGCACGGCGGACGAGAAGCGGCAGTTTCGCCGGCTGTTCAAGGAGGACGAGGAGTTTCACCTGCGCGACGATCCGGCGCGGACGCTGCCCGAACGCGACAACTGGCTGGTGGGCCGGGAGAAATACCGGGCCGCCGACGCGCTCGTCGATGCCGGGCACCCGGTCCCCAATCCGCTCGTGTTCCACAACCACGTGATGAAGTGGTCGATCAACCATGCCCGTGCCCTGGAGGCGGAGGGGACGTTCGGCAGCGCGGCCGGCGAGGCCTGGATTCGGGCGCAGCAGGATCTGGCCGCCTATGCCAGCCGGGAGATTCCGACGAGCTGGCACGTGCCGATCCGGCTGGCGCTCCAGGAGGAGCAGGAGGCCAAGGCCCGGCGTCTGGAGCAGGATCTCGAGGCCCTGCTTCCCGGCCAGTTCGCCGCCCTCGGGCGGCGGCTGCAGGCGGCGATCCCCCCCGCGGCGCGGGAGGCCGTCGAGACGCCTGCGCCGCAGCGGACCGCGGAGCAGCAGCGGCTGGCGGAGGAGGCCCTCGCCGCCGCGACCCCGACCTGGCAGCAGGTCGCCCGCGAGGCGCCGGCCGCGGTCCGCGACCGGGCCGGTGAACTGGTCCGGCTGCACGACGAGGCGCGACGGACGGCGGAGATCATCGATCGGTATCGCGACATCGTGAACTTCAATTTCTGGCGGGCCTGCTGCGAGGCCGAGGCGACGGCGCCGGCGCTGTTGGCCCGGGAACGGCTCTGGCAGGCCCGCGAGGCGGAGAAGAAGGCCGACCTGCAGGCGGCCCGCACCGCCTACGCGGAGGCGTTCGCCGCCTGGCGCACGGTGCTCGACGCCTCTCCGGTGATCCGGGCCGATGCCCTCAGCGCCCGGGAGATGGCCGAGGAGGTGGACCGCTACCGGCGGCTACTCGACAAGGGCTTCGGCGAGCAGCTACCGCAGCCCTTCGTGCTTCAGGACATGCTCGACCTCGCCGGCAGCGAGCGTTGAGCGGCGTGGCCGGCGTCAGCCTCAGCCGCGGCGGACCAGCAGCTTGTCGATCCGCCGGCCGTCCATGTCCACGACCTCCAGCACCAGGCCGCGCCAGCGGACCTGGTCGCCCGTCGCCGGAATCCGCTCCAGTTCCGACAGCACGAGCCCCGACACGGTGGAGTAGTCGCGGGGCAGGGCGTCGGGCTTGAGCTCCAGCCGCCGGACGAGATCCTCGACGCCGGCGCCGCCGTCCACCAGCCACGAGCCGTCCCCCCGCTGCACGAAGGCCGCGGCCTCGGTGCGGTGCTCGTCGTGGATCTCGCCGACGAGCTCCTCGATCACGTCCTCCAAGGTCACCATTCCCTCCGTGCCCCCGTATTCGTCGAGCACGATGGCGAGCTGGTTCTTCTCGCGCTGAAACAGCCCCAGCAGCCGGTCGAGCGGCATGGTCTCCGGCACGAACAGGGCGCGGTGGAGCATCTTGCGCAGTTCGAGCGGCCAGCCCATCCAGGTGTGCCGGAGCACGTCCTTGAGCGACACGTAGCCGAGGATGTGATCGAGCGAACCCTCGTAGACCGGAAGCCGCGAGTAGCCGGCCATGGCGATGGCGCCGAGGATCTCGCCCCCCGGGGTGTCGATGTCGAGCGCGTCGAGGTCGATCCGCGGCCGCATGATGTCGCGGACCGTCCGCTCCCCGAGCCGGAGGGCCTCCGCCGCCACCGCCTGCTCGACCGCCTCCAGCACCCCCTCGGCCCGCCCCGCCTCCAGCAGGTGTTCGATGTCGTCCACCGACACGCTCGGCCCGTCCTGGGCGCGGACACCGAGCAGGAATAGCACCCCGGAGGTGGCGCCGCTCATCACCCAGACCAGCGGCCGGGCGAGCCGCGAGAACCAGTGCATCGTCGGCGCCGCCAGCCGGGCGAACGACTCGGCCCGGCGCAGCGCGAGCCGCTTCGGCACCAGTTCTCCGAGCAGGAGCGTGACGAACGACAGCAGGGCGACGAAGGTCACCAGCGCGATCGGCCGGGCCCAGTCGGCGATCCAGGCGGGCGCGTAGTCCTCGATCAGCGCGGCGAAGTCGCTAACCAGCCGGTCGCCGCCGTAGGCCGCCGCCAGCGTCCCCACGAGCGTGATCCCGATCTGCACGGTGGGCAGGAAGCGGTCGGGGCTGGAGGCCAACTCCAGCGCCGTTCGCGCGGCCGCGTCCCCCTCGGCGGCCAGCTGGCGGAGCCGGCCGCGCTTGCTGGCGACGATGGCCATCTCGGCCCCCGAGAAAAATCCGTTGGCGAGGATCAGCGCCAGCACGATCAGCAGTTCGACGATCATCGGCGGCTCGGGCCTGCTGGCAGGAGGGCGGGGCACGACCGGCGGCCGGCGGCGGCGGTCAGCATGGAGCCGTCTCGCGCGAGGTGACGGCGAGATTGTCGCGGTGCACCACCTCCTGGTAGGGGCAGTAGCCGAGTACGGTGGCGATGCCTTCGGTCTTCAGGCCGGCGATCCGGCGCAGGTCGGCGGCCGGGTAGTTCACCAGTCCGCGGGCGAACGGCCGCCCGCCCGCCGTCTCCAGGGCCACGGCGTCACCGGTCGCGAAATCGCCGCGCACCTCCGTCACCCCCGCGGCCAGCAGGCTCCGGCCGGCATCGACGACGGCCGCGCGGGCGCCGGCGTCCACCACGAGGGTGCCGCGGACGTCGGTGGACCAGCCGAGCCAGCGCTTCCAGGCGGGCATGGTCTCCGTCCGGCCCGTGAACAGCGTGCCCACCGGCTCGCCGGCGCAGATCCGCTCCAGCACGTGGTCGTCGCGGCCCGAGGCAATGATGCAGGCCGCTCCCGACTCGGTGACGATCCGGGCGGCCGCGATCTTGCTCGCCATGCCCCCCTTGGAGAGACCGCCGAGCCGGTCGCGGGCCAGCCCCTCCACCGCCGCGTCGATCCGGGGGACGTGGCCGAGGATCCGGGCGCCGGGCTCGGCCGGGTGCCGGTCGAACAGCCCCTCGACGTCGGAGAGCAGGACGAGCAGCGGGGCGCCGAGCAGCGTGGCCACCAGGGCGGCGAGCCGGTCGTTGTCGCCGAACGAGGTCCGCAGCTCCTCGACGCTCACGGTGTCGTTCTCGTTGATGACCGGGATGGCGCCGTAGTCGAGCAGTGCCCGGAGGGTGTTGCGGATGTTGAGGTATCGGGTGCGGTCCTGGAAGTCGTCCGCCACGAGCAGCACCTGGCCGACGTGGCGGCCGCGGCCGCGCAGCGACCGCTCGTAGGCCTCGATCAGGCAGCTCTGGCCGATGGCCGCCACGGCCTGCAGCCCGGCGAGTTCCTGGGGCCGGCGGTCGAGGCCCATCCGGCCCATGCCCGCCCCCACGGCCCCGGAACTGACGAGCACGACCTGGCGGCCGCCCGTCAGCACGGCGTCGAACTGCCGGCCGAGGGATTCGATTCGGGCGGCATCGAGCAGGCCGTCGGGGCCGGTGAGCACGCGAGTGCCCACCTTGACGACGATCAGTCGTGCGGCGGCGACGAGTTCGGGGCGCAGCGATTCGCTCATCGGGGACGCGGGACCGGAGAGGCGGGCCGCGGCTCGGTCGGCGCGGCACCGGCGAATCCTACCCGTTCGCCGGCCGGCGCGACCACCGGTGCGGCGGCCGGAATCCGCGGCCTGACGGCCCGAGGTTGAGCGACGGACGGCGCGGCCCGTATATTCGCCCGGCGGAGATCGACCGTCGCCGGGCGGCCCGCGTCAGCGCCGCCTTCCCGCCAGGAAACCCGCCGATGAGCGACCTCCATCACGAGTGCGGCCTGGCAGCGATCTATCACCTCCGCTCGGCCGAAACCTCCCCGCTCTGTCCGCTGCAGGGGCAGGAGGAGGTCTCCCGGCTGGTGCCGCGGATGCTCCTCGACATCCAGAACCGCGGCCAGCTCTCCGCCGGCATGACGGTCTGGAACCCCGCCCGCGCCCAGCTGCTCGCCACCTACAAGGAGGTGGGAAGCGTCAGCGAGGTGTTCCGGATGAGCCATCGCGGCAAGTACGAGAGCCTGATGGAGCAGCACTCCGGCCGGGCCGCGATCGGGCACGTCCGCTATGCCACCTGCGGGGCTGACGACCGCGGCTACGCCCAGCCGCTGGAGCGGCCCCACATCCAGAAGCGGAAGTGGTTCGCCTTCGGCTTCAATGGCCAGCTGGCCAACTACCCGGAGCTCCGCGCCGAGATCCTCGCGGCCGACGACAACCACCTCGCCCGGGACAACGACACCGAGGTGATCATGCACGCCATCGGCCGCGAGCTCGCCGGTGACGCGGAACCCGACCCGGTCCGGCTGCTGGCGGCGATCTCGGCCCGCTTCGACGGCGCCTGGAACATCGCTCTCCTCGACGCCTGCGGCCGGCTGCTGGTGGCCCGCGATCCGCTCGGCATCCGGCCAATGGTCTACGCCCGCCTCGGCCCGCTGGTGGCGGCGGCCAGCGAGAGCGTCGCCCTGCTCAACCTCGGCTTCCCGGCGGAGTCGATCCGCTCCCTGGAGCCGGGGACGGCCCTGCTCGTGGACGGCGACACGATCCGCGTCGAGCGGTTCGCGGCCAGCCCGCGTCGGGCCCACTGCTTCTTCGAGTGGATCTACTTCGCCAACGTCGCCAGCTCGATGGACGACCGCAGCGTGTACCTGACCCGCAAACGGCTCGGCGAGGAGCTTGCTCGGCTGGAGACGGTGCCGATCGACGAGGACACGGTCGTGGTCCCCGTGCCCGACACGAGCAAGGCCGCCGCCGACGCCATGGCCTTCCGGCTGCGCATCCCGTCGGTCGAGGGCCTGATTCGCAACCGCTACACCGGCCGGACGTTCATCGACGGTGCCGCCAGCCGCCGGCAGAAGGCGGAGACCAAGTACACGCCGCTGCGCGAGGTGCTGGAGGGGAAGCGGGTGATCCTCGTCGAGGACTCGATCGTCCGGAGCACGACGATGAAGGTGCTGCTCGGACGGATGCGGTCCCTCGGCCTGGCCCGCGAGATCCACGTCCGCGTCGCCTGCCAGCCGATCGTCGCCCCGTGCTTCTACGGCATCGACATGTCGACGATCGACGAATTGTTCGCGCCGGAGTTCCTGCGCGGTGGGCCGCTCACCGCGGAGGCCCAGGCGGCGATGGCCGCCCGGCTCGGCGCCGATTCGCTCCGCTACCTGCCCGTGGAGGCGGTGGCGCGGTCGATCGGGTTCGGCGCCGACGAGCTCTGCCAGGCCTGCCTGACGGGCCGCTATCCGACGCCGGCGGGGGAGCGGCTCTACGAGATCGCCCTCGGCCAGACGTCGCGGGGCGGCTCGGGCCGGACCTACGAGACGGTGCCCGCCGGGTAGCGGCGGTCAGGCCGGTGCCGCCGGCGGCTCGATCCGTGCGCAGCCGGCCGGCAGGTCGTTGCGCACCAGCGCGGCCCGCCAGACCGGCAGGCCAGCCAGCCGCGTGCGGCGCTCGAAGTGGGTGCGATAGTCGAGGTCGTGCCGGGGCTCCGCGGCCGACTCCTCCCGGGGGGGCGTGAACAGCCCCGTCTCCCGGGCCGCCGCCATGGCCTCGAGGAAATACTCCTCGACGTCGGTCCAGACGTGCAGTTCGCCGCCGGCGACGAGCGTCCGCCCGGCCTGGCGCAGGAACGGCTCCGACAGGACGCGGCGCTTGCGGTGCCGGGCCTTCCACCACGGGTCGGGGAAGTAGACGTGAACCGCGGCCAGGCAGCGGTCGGGCAGCAGGCTGCGCACGAGGAACGTGGCGTCGCCGTGGATGATGCGGGCGTTGTTCGCTCCCGCCGCGGCCAGCCGGCCGGCGCACAGCCGGGCGTAGCCGGCGGCGATTTCGACACCGAGGAAGTTACGGTCGGGCCGGGCTGTGGCCGCGGCCGCGATGAACAGGCCCTTGCCGCTGCCGACCTCGAGTTCCAGCGGCGCTGGGCGGGAAAACAGCGTGGCCGGATCGCAGGGGATCGGCAGCGAGGCCAGCGGCGAGAGATGGGCCGACAGATCGACCGTCGGGTCGGGCTTCTTGGGGGGGCGGCGTGGCATGGGGCGTGTCGGCCGGGCCGGAGGACGGTCGCGGATTCAGCCGCCGGTGTGCCGGTCGCTCGGCGCGGCGGCCAGCACGTCGAGCGGCAGCGGCACGCCCTTGATCATGCCGTCGACGACGATCCTGTCTCGGACGACGCCCTGAAAGCGGCAGACGATCATCGCCCGGGGACGGACGCGGACCTTCTCGACGGCGATCACCAGCCGGTCACCGGGCACCACGGGCTCGCGGAACCGGACCTCCTCCAGGCCGCCGAACCCGATAACCTTCGCCTGCAGCAGGTCGTAGCGGTGGGTGAAGTAACTGGAGAGTTGGGCCGCCGCCTCGCACATAATCACGCCGGGCATCAGGGGGATGCCGGGGAAATGCCCGCGGACCCAGAACTCCTCCGGCGTCACGTCCTTGTAGCCGACGCACAGGCAGCGTTCGTGATCTTCGTGGATGATGGCCGTCAACTGCTCCATCTCGAACCGCTGCCGGTTCCAGCGGCGGATCTCGTGAATGTCGGCGATCACCCGATCGACGTCGTACTCGTCGGGGTGGATGATGTAGTCACGCGGGGCCACTGCGGTCGTTCCTGCGATCGACGGGTGCTGCGGATCGATGAGGGTCAGGTGCGGATGTGCTTCCGCTTGGCCTTGCGGGCCTTGCTGTTGGCGGGACGCGATCCGTGATTCGCCTTCTTGAGGCCGCGATGGGGCTTGGCCATGGCTGCTGGTTCCGGGGGTGTCACCGGTCGCGCACCGGCGCCGGATCGAGCGGGTTGTACCACGTTCCGCCCCGGCAATCCACGGGGGGCGGCTCAGGCCGACCGGTCGCGGTGCGCGGCCGTCCGCTCCGCGGCGATCGCCTCGCGCAGGCTGTTGCGGACGATCTCGATGAAACTGGCGGCGAGAAACCCCGCCAGGCCGCCGACCACGGCCGCCGACGCGCCGCCCAGCACGGCGCCGGGGAGGGAGCAGGAGGTCATCGTCAGCAGGCAGCCGCCCCCGATGACGCCACCGCACAGGCCGCCGATGCCCGCCGAGACGGGGACGAGCAGGCCGAGCCGGGTGCTGCGCTGCAGATGTCCCGGTCGCGAGGGGGGAAGGTCGATGGCCGGCCGCGATCGCAGGGCCATGCCGACGCGGTCCAGGTCGCGGTCGGTGTCGTCCCGCAGTCGGGTGCCGATCGCATTGCCCGCGACGTGCATGCCGACGCTGGCGACGAGGACGACGGCCGCCATCCAGCCGGCGAGGCCGAGCCAGCCGATGGCGGCACTCGCGACCGCGAGCACCACCGCCAGCCAGGAATAGGTCGCGAGCCGCATCGGAGGGTCGAGGGGAAGTGGGCGTCGCCCGAACCTCCCCAGTATAGGCGCCGTCCGGGGCGTGGATCTGCCGCTGCCGGACCGGCGTCATTCCACCGCCCGGGGACCGTAGGTCGGAAGCATCCGATAGCACACCTCGAGCGTGTTTGGCATGGGCAACCCCTCACGGATTCTGCCTGCAAAAATGCCAACCCCAACGTGTTTCCGATAGTACTACCGGGAGCATCCAATAGTTGCCACTTGCTTAGGCACGGTTCGGGGTTGCCCATGCCCGCTCGCCGGCCGTTCGCTCCGGGCATCCCTGCCCTCCGCTCACTCGGAGGTGCCTGCGCTCTCGCCCTCCGGGCTTCGCTGGCCACCTACGCCGGCTCGCTGGACACGGGCA
>Ga0315902_10014497_pt1 | contig 10126 bp, 10 predicted proteins | sample LakEriMetagenome_9_FD_203523 | JGI IMG/M metagenome (GOLD analysis project Ga0315902, IMG submission 203523) | Freshwater fungal communities from buoy surface, Lake Erie, Ohio, United States - Buoy 12 MA117 | ecosystem: Environmental > Aquatic > Freshwater > Lake > Lake biofilm | place: USA...
GCGCGAAATATAGAGCTTTCGCCGATTATGGAAAAGACCGGAAAATTAGATCTAATTGTTATTTCTCCTGATGATCCGGAAGCGATGCTACGTCACTCAGAGGTGGCCCGGCAGTCTGGTGTGGCTATTGCGGCAGATCCTTCGCAACAGATGGCGCGCATGTCCGGCGAGGAGATTAAGCAACTCATAACAGGAGCCACCTACCTTTTCTTAAACGAATATGAATTGGCGCTTGCAATTCAAAAGACAGGTTGGAGCGATCGCGAAATTCTTGAGCAAGTTAAGTATCGCGTAGTAACGCTTGGCTCGGAAGGTGCAAGAGTTGAATCACTAACTGGTGAAACTATTAAAGTTACCTGTCCGAAAGAGAAATCAAAGACTGACCCAACTGGGGTTGGAGATTCATTTAGATCTGGATTTGTTGCTGGATTGGCTTGGGGTTTAAGCCATGAAAGATGTGCACAGTTAGGTTCGATGATTGCTACCTATGTAATTGAAACAACCGGTACACAGGAGTATCGCTTTACATCAGCAGAATTCCTAGCGCGCTTCAAAGAGGCTTATGGCGCTAGCGCTGCTGCTGAGATCGAACCTCATCTACCAAAGCGTTAATCAGTAGATCAACTTCGTCTGCAGTAGTTTCTGCATGCAGGGTAATTCGAATATTTCCATCAGTTGGCAGCCCCATAGCGGCCAAAACATGGCTAGGTTGCAGATTCATTGCAGTACATGCCGAGCCTGAATCAACAGAGAGCCCACGGGCGCTTAAGCCACGAAGTATCTCTTCTCCATTACAGCCCGGAATAATTAGAGATGTTAAGTGCGCCATGGAGTTTTCCAAATCTCCGGCAATTATTAATCCTGGAATCTCTCGTGAGATTTCAGCGCGGATTTTGGCGCTCATTTTCTTTATATTTTTATCATCAGGTCTGAAATTCTCGAGCGCTACAGCGCTAGCAATCAATAGCGGCAGGGAGAATGTTCCATAGGTCCTGCGGACTGCAGATATATGGGGGAGCGGATTTTTCCAGTTAGCGGCATCTGCGATGGCAACGACTGCAAGACCAGCAGGCCCTTCCCAGGATCTTGAATCAAAGACCGCGCTACTCCACTTTTCGGGAAGCGGTTGACGATTTCCAGAGGCAGTGGCATCGATTGCAATCAAGATATCTTTTGGCAATTGCTCTGGAACTTTATTTATGGCGCCAGTTTCACCATTTGCTAATTGAAATGAAAGAACAGAGTTGGTCGCTAACTCAACAGCTGAGAAATCTAAAATTCCTTTCGGGGAGAGCGGAATTATTTCAGAATCGCCGTGATGGGATCTTGCTGTTGCGATCACACCTGACCTATCGCCGGCTCCGTAGTAGAGCTTTCGTTGTGGTTCTAAGAACCCACCCAGCGACAGCAGATAGCCAAGTCCAACTTCGCCCGTGATCTCAATTTGATCGGCCTTTATTCCTAAATTTGTGGCGAGTGATTCAAGGGCGTTGGTTCTCAGGTTTGCGGCTCGACTAGGTGATTGGCCAATCTTCTTTGGGTCGGCCCACCCGCTATCTAAGGCAGCGAGAAAGGCTTGGGCAGCAAGGGAATTGAGTGCTGTCTCTGATTGAAAGTTTCCTGTGACTCGTACCACCTGGCGAACGCTACTAGCCAATGCGACTAACTCCGAATTAGCCGACTATCCTTAGCCTTATGTTCGTTCAAAAACGCTCGCGTGCTCTGGTTCTTCTAGCCGCTCCGCTAACTTTTCTGCTTAGCGGTTGCTCCAAAGTCTCTGGCCTTGGATATGAAGAAGGCCTATCAAGCGTGAATGACATCTCGCTTTCACTGTGGCAGGGAGCATGGATTGCTGGCGGCGTAGTCGGTGTCATTACATTTGTACTCATTATCTGGCCAGCGATTTTCCATCGCGCCAAAGCCAGTAAAGGTGAATTCCCAAAGCAGACTCAGTACAACATTCCTGTAGAAATTGCTTACACGATAATCCCATTTATCATCGTTGCAGTTCTCTTCTATTACACCGCAGTGAAGCAAGAGAAAATCGTTGAGAAGACATCAACCTACGCCCATGAAATCACCGTTAATGGATTCCAATGGTCATGGCAGTTTAGTTATCCTGAGGCGGGACCAAAGGCAGTTGTTACTGGAACTCCAGCGCAGCCTCCAACTTTGGTAGTACCGATCGGCGAAAAGGTTCGCTACACAATTGAATCCAACGATGTTGTTCATGGCTTCTGGATTCCAGCATTTATGATTCAGATACAAAACCTGCCGGGCGTAACAAATAGCATTGAATTCACCGCAAATAAATTGGGCACGTATCCAGGTCGATGCAACATTCTCTGCGGACGTAATCACTCACAAATGCTCTTTACGGTAAAAGTTGTAACAGTTGCCGAATATAAGGCTTATCTCGAAACTCTGAAGGCGAGCGCAGCATGACCACTTATGCAGAACGTCCAACGATCAATCCCGTAGGCGCGCAACCATCGAGCAAGGGTAAAAACTTTGTAAAGTGGATTACGTCGACTGACCATAAGACGATCGGTTATATGTATTTGATGGCCACCTTTGGCTGGTTCTTAGTTGGCGGACTTTTGGCGCTCTTCTTACGCGCTGAGTTAACTCGTCCAGGCATGCAGTTTTTGAGTAACGAGCAGTACAACCAGATCTTCACAATGCACGGAACGATTATGTTGCTTATGTTTGCAACGCCACTTTTTGTGGGCTTTGCCAACGTGATCATGCCGCTGCAAATAGGTGCCGCAGATGTTGCTTTCCCTCGCCTTAACATGCTCTCCTTCTGGTTATTTATGTTTGGAAGCATTACGGCAGTCGCTGGTTTCTTAACTCCAGGAGGTGCTGCATCATTTGGCTGGACTGCATACGCACCACTTGCTAACTCAACATATTCACCAGGAATCGGTGGAGACCTTTGGGTAATCGGGCTTGCAGTTTCAGGTCTCGGAACAATCCTGGGTGGCGTTAACTTCATTACAACAATCTTCACAATGCGCGCACCAGGTATGACGATGTTTCGTATGTCTATCTTCTCTTGGAACGTTCTCTTAACTTCTATCTTGGTATTACTCGCTTTCCCACCATTGGCAGCTGCGTTATTAGCGCTGGAGTCTGATCGCCTCTTCGGTACCCATATCTTTGATCCGGCCAACGGTGGTGCGATGTTATGGCAGCACTTGTTCTGGTTCTTCGGCCACCCTGAGGTGTACATCTTGGCGCTGCCATTCTTCGGAATTGCAACTGAAATTTTGCCGGTCTTTAGCCGCAAGCCAATCTTTGGTTATAAAGGTTTGATCGCAGCAACAATCGCAATCTCAGCGCTTTCGGTTGCAGTATGGGCCCACCATATGTTCGCCAGCGGTCAGGTACTTCTACCGTTCTTCTCATTTATGACATTTTTGATTGGTGTTCCAACGGGCGTTAAATTCTTTAACTGGATCGGCACCATGTGGCGCGGCCACGTAACCTTCGAGACTCCAATGCTCTGGGTTATGGGATTCCTCGTTACATTCTTATTCGGTGGAATCACCGGAATCATCCTGGCTTCACCTCCGATGGACTTCGCAGTCTCTGCGTCTTACTTCGTTGTAGCGCACTTCCATTACGTTCTCTTCGGAACCGTGGTCTTTGCGATGTTCGCCGGTTTCTACTTCTGGTGGCCAAAGATGACAGGTCGCATGCTTAATGAACGCCTTGGAAAGATCCACTTCTGGACGCTCTTCTTCGGCTTCCATACAACTTTCTTAATTCAACACTGGCTCGGTATTAAGGGTTTCCCACGTCGCTACTCTGATTATTTAGCAACAGATGGTTTCACTGGAATGAATATGATCTCAACAGTTGGCTCTGCACTCCTTGCGTTGTCGATGATCCCGTTCTTCGTAAACGTCTGGATTACCCGCAAGTCGCCACTGGTTAATTGCGATGATCCTTGGGGATATGGCTCATCTCTTGAGTGGGCAACATCTTGCCCTCCACCGCGCCATAACTTCTTGACGATGCCACGTATTCGCTCTGAGCGTCCGGCATTCGACCTGCATCACCCACACGTTAAAACGGAAGGCCACTAATTACCGATGAAAACTAATTGGCAGCTCTTCGGTGGTCTTAGCGTTTTCTATGTATTGATGGCGATCGTTTACTACTACGTCGGCGGTGAAGCAGTCGGTATTACCGGAATGATTCTCGCGGCTTGCTTATCTGGCATGGTCGGCTTCTACGTCTGGTTTACGCAAAAACGTATCGGTCAATTACTTCCCGAAGATCGCCCAACTGCAGAGATTGCAGATGGCGCAGGCGAATTAGGTTTCTACAGCCCTCACTCATGGTGGCCGTTACCCGTTGCAGCAAGCTCTATGGCTCTGGGTCTGTCTCTCCTTATCGGTTGGTGGCTAACGCTTATCTCACTCGGTGCTTTAGTTATCAGCATCATTGGTTTCGTAACCGAGTATGAGAAGCCACTTCCAGATAACGCATCTCACTAAAGAGCTACTCTCCAATCCGAATTATGGAAAAAGTCCGCGCCGAAATACTAGATACCGGTTCTGCTCTGGCTACATCTGCTCGCATTGAAATCAGCGCTCCTGCTCAGGAAATCTTTGACTTAATTGCAGACCCACGTTGCCATCATTTATTCGACGGTTCGGGAACTGTGCAGGGGAGTATCTCCGGCCCAACCCGGCTTCACCTGGGCGCGAAGTTCGGCATGGCCATGAAGATTCGCCTGCCCTATCGCATCACCAATACCGTTGTGGCATTTGAGGAAGGGCGCAAGATCTCTTGGTGCCACTTGATGAAGTGGACCTGGAGTTACGAGCTAGAAGAGTTAGCCAATGGCAAGACGCGAGTAACTGAAACTTTTGATGCGCGCGAGATACCGTTCTTTGCAAAGAGATGGCTAAAGGCCACCGGCGCGATGGCGCATAACCCAAAGTGGATTGCCAAGAGCTTGGTTCGTTTAAAGGCGATCTGCGAAACTAATTAAGCTGAATAGCTAACGAAATTAGTGGTTCTCGATCTGCTTTAGATCTTCAGCGGTGGCCTTTGGAATCGACACAGCATGGGCTTTGCTCATACGTGCACGCAACTTATTCTGCAGCGCCTTTGGACGACGTACGCCGCTGGCATCGTGTTCTTCAAGGGCTAGGGGTGGAACCTGCTCGTGTTGAGTCAATAACCAAGCCTTTTCGGCTGAGATTGGCTCATGAACTTCAACAAACTCACCATGCGGCATCATTACCAAACGTCCGGTCTCACGGCCGTGTAGTACGAGTTCGCGATCAGCTCGTTGTAGCGATAAGCACAGGCGCTTGGTGACTACGAAAGCGATCGGTGGAAGTACGAAGATTCCGATTCGTGAGAACCACATGATCTGATTAATCGTTAGATCAAAGGTCGTTGCAATGATGTCGTTTCCACCATTGATAAGTGCAACCAACATAAAGGTAATTGACATTACGCCGAGCGCTGTGCGGTTTGGCGCATTACGTGGGCGATCAAGGAGATGGTGTTCACGCTTATCGCCAGTTATCCAACTTTCGATAAACGGATAGAGCGCCATGCCAGTAAATAAGATTCCCGGAACAATCAACGCTGGTATCAAAATGTTCCAGGAGATTGTGTAACCAAAGATGTAGCTCTCAAGTGGGGGAGCCATGCGAACTAAGCCATCGAGCCAACCCATATACCAATCGGGCTGTGAGCCTGCCGTTACTTGAGCGGGCGTATAAGGACCGAATAACCAGACAGGGTTAATTGATGCAACTGCGCCAAGGAATGCTGTAACACCGAAGACGATGAAGAAGAATCCGCCTGCCTTCGCCATGTAAACCGGAAGAAGTGGATAACCAACAACGTTCTTCTCTGTGCGACCTGGGCCAGGATATTGAGTGTGCTTCTGGTACCAGACCAACATTAAGTGGACTGTAATCAGCGCAAGGAACGCGCCTGGTAGAAGCAGAACGTGCACTGTGTAGATACGCGGAATAAAGGCTTCACCAGGAAAAGCCCCACCGAATGCAAAGAATGCAAGATAGGAACCAACGACAGGTAAGGCTTGAATAATCGCTTCGGCGATGCGAATACCAGTTCCTGAAAGTAGATCATCAGGAAGTGAGTAACCAAGGAAGCCTTCAACAATTCCAAGAGTTAATAATCCAACGCCGATGATCCAGTTAAATTCACGCGGCTTGCGGAAAGCGCCAGTGAAGTAGACGCGCATCAAGTGCACAACCATGCCGGCGATAAAGATAAGCGCTGACCAGTGGTGGATTTGGCGCATTAAGAGACCGCCGCGAACCTCAAATGAGATATCCAAAGTCGATGCGTAAGCAGCCGACATTTCTAAACCTTGCAGCGGTTCGTAACTACCGTCATAGATAACTTCACGCTGTGATGGATCAAACCAGAAAGTTAGATAAGTTCCAGAAAGCAACAAGATAATAAATGAGTAGAGAACAATTTCACCGAGAAGGAATGACCAGTGATCAGGGAATACCTTTGTTAAATTTTTCTTCATCCATTTGGCAGCGCCAGTTCTTTCATCAACGTAATTCGCTACGCTGCCTGCGATTCTTTCTCGTGCTGTCATGATGAGCGCTCCCAGAAGCTAGGTCCGACCGGTTCGTTAAATGGATTCTGTGCGACCAAGTATCCCTCGGAATCTACTGTTATCGCGAGTTGAGGCAGTGGGCGAGCGGCTGGTCCGAAGATCACCTTTGCGGCGCGCGTTACATCGAAGGTCGACTGGTGGCATGGGCAGAGCAGGTGCTTAGTTTGCTGTTCGTACAAAGCAACGGCACAGCCCATATGTGAACAAATCTTTGAGAAGGCGATGATGCCCTCATGGGTCCAGGAGAGTCGTTCCGCATCGAGATTGAATTCTTCTGGGCGAAGACGGATCAACAAGACTGCATCTTTAGCGATATCTGAAAGTTTGCGGTGTGTGTCGGGAGCTACTTCAGGAAGAGTCTGAGCAACCGCGCCAACTTCGAGATCTTCTGGGCGAATTGGACGATCGCCTGGATCTGTAACTAGGCGAGTTCCCTTCTTCCATGAAGTTTTCTCGAGTGAATCACCAGGAAGTGGACCAAGATCGCCTAAAAGAATTAGCGGAGAGAGACCAACGAGACCGAGTGAAAGGCCAAGGGTGCGCTTAATCAAAGAACGGCGACCTAAACCTGCGGCCGCTGCACCATCTTTAGCAGCCTTTACAAACTCTGCGCGATCCTCATCTGGGGAACGAAATTCGTGGCGTTGAATTACTACTTCTTCGTCAGGCATCAAAGTCTTTGCCCAATGGATAGCGCCCATTCCAATAAAGAAGAGCGAGGCAGCCATTCCGAGACCAAGGAATAGTTGGTGCGCGTTAGTGCTACCTAGAACTGGGAAGAAGATAAATACATCTTGTGGAATGAAGAGATAAGAAGCGATTAAAAGAACTGTGCCGGCAGCAGATAATAGAAAGAGAATTGAAACTTGACGTTCAGCTTTCTTGGCAGCCTTTGGATCAGTGTCTGCGCGGCGATGAGTATGTGCAGGCAAACCAGGGTCTTTTAGCGGTTCGATTTCATTCGACATATTTAATTATCTCGCCTTCATCGCTAGCCAGACTGCAACACCAACAAGCAGTCCGAGTCCAAGAGTCCAAGCCAATAAACCTTCTGTAACTGGACCAACGCGACCGAGCGCTGCTCCACCAAGTTGCGGTTCTGCCTCAGCAGCCTTAATCCATTTAATAACTGAGAGTTTTTCTTCAGCGGTAAGTGTTTTATCAGAAAAGACTGGCATTGATTGTGGACCGGTGATCATCGCTTCATAGATGTGACGAGGTGTAACGCCCATAACTGTTGGTGCATACTTTCCACGAGTTAGCGCTCCACCTTGCCCGGCATAGTTGTGGCACATCGCGCAGTTTGTGCGGAAGAGCTCTCCACCTTCAGCAACAGATCCATCGCGTTCGTAATTCAAAAGTTCTTCTCCAGGAATTTCTGGTCCTGGGGCAAGAGATGCAACATAAGCAGCAAGTGCTTCTACTTCACGTTCGTTGTAGAGAGGCGCTTTACGCATTGCCTGCTGGCTCATATCTGCCATTGGCATACGACCTGTAGCAACTTGGAAATCAACAGAAGCGGCACCGACGCCGATTAGTGAAGGCGCAATAGCGGCGCCTTCTGCGTTAAGTCCGTGGCAAGAAGAGCAACCCTTTAGGAAGATCTGCTTTCCTTCTTCAATCAGAGCGCTTCTTTCGGCGGCGGTGATTGGGCCGCTTGTCGCTGCTCCCGCTACCGAGAATGTAGTGCCAATCGAAAGGAGGGCGAGAACTAGAAGAACTGGTGCTACGGCGCGGTGTCTACGAAAACGTGAGAGGCGTTTCAAGTTATCTTCCATTTCTTTCGATTATTTTCATGATCACTTAATCAAATAAATTGCAGCAAAGAGAGCGATCCAAACAACATCGACAAAGTGCCAGTAGTAAGAGGCGACGATCGCGGTTGTTGCTTGGTTATGTGTGAAGCGACGCGCCTTTGCGACGCGAATCATGACGATCAAAAATGCGATCAACCCGCCGGTCACGTGTAGTCCGTGGAAGCCTGTTGCTAGATAAAAGACAGATGTATATGCGTTAGTTGAAAGCGCCAAACCTTCTTGAGTCAGATGGGCATATTCATAGACCTGACCTGCAATGAAGAAGGCGCCCATCAAAAATGTTAAAGAGAACCATTCGCGCATTCCCCAAGATTTAACGTTTAGCAGTGAACCAGTGCGCTTGGCTTGGAAACGTTCAGCAGCAAATACACCGAACTGGCAGGTCACTGAAGAGAGAACCAAAATTGTTGTGTTAAATGCAGCGAAAGGAATATTCAAAACCTTCGTCGACTCAAGCCAGATCTCTGGACCTTGCACGGCGCGAGTGGTGAAGTACATTGCAAAGAGAGCGGCAAAGAACATCAACTCACTTGAGAGCCATACGATCGTTCCGACCGCCACCATATTCGGGCGGTTGATGTTGTGATGGGTCGCAGTTGATGTGCTGGTCATGGGGTAAGTATCCCTGAAAGTGGGCTTACCCACCTAGTTCTAGGCTTGGTTCTGACACTCAAAATGGCCTACTTTTTGGTGAAACGGGTCACGCATTTCCACCCTAAAACTGGCTGGGAAATCTCGCCGCTTTGATTAGACTTCTCACCATGAGTTCTCCATTAAAGCCGATCATCGTTGTGTATTCCGATGATTCGGCGGTGCGCCAGTCAATTGTTGCCGCGCTGGGAAAGAAAGTCGCAAGCGATCTGCCAGAACATCAGATCGAAGAGTTCGCCACCGGACCTGCACTTCGCTCTTATATAGATCGCAAGAACGTCGCTGGAAATCTCCGTGCCGATCTATTTATTTTGGATGGGGAAGCAGTTCCTGAAGGCGGTATGGGAATTGCCCGCCAACTCAAAGACGAGGTCTTTAACTGTCCACCAGTTCTTTTGATCACTGGCAGACGAGAAGATGCCTGGCTTGCCGCATGGTCGCGTGCCGAAGCGAGCGTCATCCATCCGATCGACCCATTTACCTTGGCAAATACCGTTGCAAACTTAATGCGCACCAGCGCAGTTGCTACCGCTTAACCAATAAACGAAGGCGATTTTTAAATGAGCTCACTTGATTGGGCCGGCGCTATCGCCAAAGTAGAAAGCGGGCTCGATCTCTCACCACTTGAAGCGCAATCAGTCATGCGCGAAGTCCTGGAAGATCGCGCCGATAAAGAACTTTTAAAAAGTTTCTTAATTGCGCTAAAGAATAAAGGTGAGACTTCTGAGGAAGTCGGAGCTCTTGTTTCGCAGATGTATCAATTTTGCGCACCAATAACCATAAACGAACGAGCTGTAGACACGGTCGGCACTGGTGGCGACGGTGCTCACACGATCAATATTTCAACTACCGCAGCGATCATCGCGGCAGCAGCCGGGTCGCGCGTGGTTAAGCATGGCAACCGCGCAGCCTCTTCAAAATCTGGCGCCGGAGATCTTCTCGAGGCCCTCGGTGTTGCAATTAATTTAGATGGCGCAAAGGTCGCAAAAACTGTTTCAGAACTTGGGATAGGTTTCTGCTTTGC
>Ga0315902_10014498_pt1 | contig 10126 bp, 10 predicted proteins | sample LakEriMetagenome_9_FD_203523 | JGI IMG/M metagenome (GOLD analysis project Ga0315902, IMG submission 203523) | Freshwater fungal communities from buoy surface, Lake Erie, Ohio, United States - Buoy 12 MA117 | ecosystem: Environmental > Aquatic > Freshwater > Lake > Lake biofilm | place: USA...
CTTGGGCGCAGAGCGCGACTGGATCGGCGCGGGCGCCGGCGTCACGAGGACGGGATCCGGAATCGGAACCGGGTCAGCGACGGGCGCGGTGATCACCGGAAGTTCTTCCGGCACAAAGTCGATGTCGGGCGCGACGAGCGGGGGAGGCGTGGGCGGGGCAGGCGTGTCTTCGACCTCCTCCACGACAGGCGGTGGCTCGATCTCCCCGACCACGGGCGGCGCGGGCGGTTCGATGAAGACGAGTTCGGAGGAGACGCGTTCCATCTTCCCGGCGTTGAAATTCATCGCGGTGAAGAGTCCGCCCATGCCGACCGTCAGCGCGACAGCGGCGACTGCGCCGAAGGCCTGCGTGCGTTTGCCCTGCTTGTGGGCCCGAACGTACATGATGGAGCCTCCTCCGTTGCGGATGAGGGGCGTGTCCCACTTGTCCGTATATTCAATATGGGGACCGGCAAGTCTGGCCCCATGGCCTTGCGCATATGAAACGCAGCGCTGCTCCAGCGGGTTCCGGTGTTGGACTGTGGGGAATGTGGCGTCCGCGTGGGGAATGCGGCGGGAATGTGATGCTTGCGAGTATGTCCGTGTACGGACAACCGCAAGTGGCCTCAGAGGCGCGTGAGCGCTGAGGTGGCGGGGAGCGGGGAGTCGTGGGAGGGCCGCATGCGTGGCGTTCGAATCGAGGCGGGTGCGGTCATCGTGGCGCAGCATGTCGGCGAAGGTCTGCGAGGTCGCGCGCAGGTCCGCGATCGCCAGGCCAAAAGGCTCGAAGCGCGGCAGGAATTCGGCCCAGCATGTGATGGCGGGGAGTTGTTCGTGTGGGACGATGCGCACATTCCAGGCGAGGGCGCGGAAGGCCCGGCGCCAGAGCGCGTGGCGGAGTTTGGCTTCGGCGAGCGGAAGCATGAGCGTCCGGTGCTCATAGGGCGCTGGGGCGATCCGTCTTACGCGCATGGCCTTGCGACTGTTGGCGATCACCATGATCACCCGCGCCAGAAGGTCTGCGTGATGCCGATGAAAACGGCAGATCGCGGATGATCCACCAGGGGAAAATCCTGCGCTTTATGGGCGCGATCATGCGGCCACAAATAGCCCCACCGATTTGACGCCACTGTTTCCCTCAAATTTCTGTGGCAAATGTCTTGAACTGCGCGGGGAAGGTTGTTCTGCGTCCCCAAACTCGGCGCCCATGGCGCGCGGCTGCGCATTGGCCTAACCATGGCGCGTCATTCCCAGCGAGGTTTTCCATGGCGTTGCTTGTCCTCAGCGTTGTCGGCAGCGACCGGCCGGGCCTTACCAAGGCGCTGGCGGCGGCTGTGCTGTCGGCGGGCGGCAACTGGCTCGAGAGCCACCTGTCGCGGCTGGGCGGGCTCTATGTCGGCTCGGTGCTGGTTGATCTTGCGGAGGGCAAGGTCGAGGCGTTGCGCGCCGCGGTGTCTGCCGTGGATGCGGCTGGGCTTGAAGTGCGGATTGCGCCGGCGGGCGCGCCAGCAGCCGTGGCGGGCGAGACGCTGGAGTTCAGCGTGGTTGGGCAGGACCGGCCCGGCATCGTGCGCCAGGTGACGGCGACGATCAGCGACCTCGGCGCCAACATCGAAAGCTTCCGCACATGGCTGAGTACGGAGGCGTATTCCGGCGCCCCGCTGTTCAACATGGCGGCGAACCTGCGCCTGCCTGTGGGCTTGTCGGCGGCACGCGTGCAGGACGCGCTGGAGGCGATCTCGGGCGAGATCATGGTGGATGTGGCGGTGGGCTAGGCTGTCTTCGGCCGGGGGCGTTGTTCGATGACGGCAATCGCACCGCCGCCGCCCGGCGTGGGGAGGGCAGGCAGGCAGGGCTTCATCGCCGCGCTCGGCATTGGCCAGATCTGTTCGTGGGGCGCGCTCTACTACGCCTTTCCGCTGATCGCCGAGCAGATCGAACGTGAGACCGGCTGGTCGCGTACGTCGCTCTATGGCGCGGCGACGGCGGGGTTGCTGATTGCTGCGGCGGCGTCTTTCCCGCTGGGGCGGGCGATCGATCGCGGGCATGGCCGCGCCATCATGACGGGCGGTTCGGTGCTGGCGGGGCTGGTGATGCTGGCCTGGTCGCAGGTCAGCGATCTTGTCGGGCTCTATGTGATTGTCGGACTGCTCGGCGTGCTTCAGGCGGCGACGCTCTATGAGGCTGCGTTCGCGGTGGCCGCGCGCCGTTTCGGCGCGGCGGGCGCGCGCGATGCGATTGTCGCCGTGACGCTGTGGGCAGGCTTTGCCTCGACCGTATTCATCCCGCTGATCCAGCTGATGATCGACCTGTGGGGCTGGCGCGGCGCGGTGACGGCGCTGGGCGTCATCAACCTGGTTGTGTGTGCGGGGCTCTATGGCTGGGCGATCCGGCCGGAGCGCGACCTGGTCCAGCGCGATCCTGCGGGGGCGCAGGCGGCGACGGGCGGATCGGCCGTGCGGCAGGCGATGGCCTCGCCCGTGTTCTGGAGCCTGACGCTGGCCTATACGGCGCATGCCGCCGTGTTCACGGCCTTCACCTTCCATCTCTATCCGCTGTTGCTGGAGCGCGGCTTTGAAACGGCGGCCGTCATCGCCGCGATGGCGGTGATCGGACCGGGGCAGGTGGGCGGGCGCATTGCGATGACGATCTTCGCGGGCAAGGCGCCGATGCGGGTTGTCGGCGCCTGGGTTGTGGCGGGTTTTGCATTGAGCCTCGCCATGCTGGTGTGGCTGCCGCCGTCCTTCGCGGCGATTGTCGCCGTGGTGGCGCTTTACAGCGTGACGAACGGCATCCTCACCATCGTGCGCGGCGCATCGATCCCGGAGATGGTAAGCCGGCAGGACTATGGCGCGATCGCCGGCGTGATGAACACGCCCGCCACCGTCGCCCGCGCGCTGGCGCCGCTCGGCGCGGCGGCGCTGTGGTCGATCAACAGTTCGTACGATCCTGTGCTGGTCGCGATGCTCCTCGGCGCGCTGGTGCTGGCGGTGGGGTTCTGGGCTGCGGCGGGATTGGCGCGGCGGGTGGGGTAAAGCCGCGCCTGCTGCAGGTGATTGAAGGGACCGCCCGGGGCTCGCGATGGTTGCGCGATCTGGGTAGAGGCGGTTCATGAAACTGGTAATGCTTGGCGCGATCGCGCTTGTTCTCGCGCGGATGGCGCACGCGCAGGATTACTGCGGCGACCTGAAGGAAGTGATCGCGGAGGCGACCTTCGGCTTCGACGGGTTGAAGGACGAAGAGAACTTCGAGGACAGTTTCGAGCCGTACTTCTACCTGTCGAATGGCTACCCCGGCCTCCGCCGGGGACGCGTGCAAGATGCACGCTTCCAGATGCTACAACGCTCGTGAGCGCGCTTCGCCATGGGGTTATTGGAGCGCGGAGCTTCCGCAACGCCCCTAAATCTCGCTCACATACTCCAGCTCGATCGGGCCGGTCATGATGACGTGGTCGGTGGCTTCGCTCCAGTCGATCTCGATGTCGCCGCCGTCATTGTGGACGAGGGCCTTGCGGTCAGTGAGGCCGCGGCGCGCGGCGGCGACGATGGCGGCGCAGTTGTTGGAGCCGCACGCGAGGGTGAGGCCGACATTGCGCTCCCAGGTGCGCAGGCGGGTTTCTGTTTTGGAGATCACCTGCAGGAAGCCGACATTGACGCCTTGCGGGAAGAGCGGGTGCCATTCGACGAGGGAGCCTGCGGCTTTCACGTCGACGGTGTCGAGGTCGGGCACGAAGAAGACGACGTGGGGGTTTCCCATGCTCACGGCGCCGGGAAGTTGAAGGTACGGGGCATCAATAGGCCCGATCTTGAGATCGATGCCGCGAGTATCCATCCGTTCAGCAAGAGGTATCTCTTCCCACTTGAGAAGCGGCGAGCCCATGTCGACGGCGATGCGCGTCGGGGCGATGCGGTCGGCTTTCAGCTTGCCGGCGACGGTCTCGATGACGAGCTTGTCCTTGCCGGTCTCTTCCATGACGAGCCAGGCGACGCATCTCGTGGCGTTGCCGCAGGCCTCGGCGGAGGAGCCATCGCGGTTCCAGATGCGCATGAAGACGTCGCCGCGGAGCGTCTGCTCCATGGCGATGACCTGGTCGGCGCCGACGCCGGTCTTATGGTCCGCGATGGCCGCGACCTGCTCGGGCTGGAGGCCCAGACCTCCCTTCCTGTCGTCGAATATGACGAAGGAATTCCCGGCCCCGTTCATCTTCCAGAATTTCATGGGGTAGATTTAGGGCGTTGCGGGCGGGGAGGCTAGAGCGGGCGGCCTACTGGTCGGGTTCGGCATTCTTGCTCGCGGCGCGGAGGGCGGCGAAGTAGGCCATCAGCTCCTCCTTCTGCTTCTGCGGAATGATCAGATTCGGCATGTTGGGGTGCGAGGTGCTGAACCAGACATTCAGCGCCATGGACGTCATGCCCGGCGTGGCGGCGACGCTGGAGAAGCTGGGCGCCTTCGCGAAGGGAGGGGTGGGGATGCCGGGCTCGACGGCGTGGCAGTCGGCGCAGGCCTCGCGGGCGTAGGCCTTGCCGCGGGCTGCGTCGCCGGTCTGCGCGCTGGCGGAGGGAGGGGCGCAGACGGAGAGTAGCGCAAGCGCTGCACCAAGGCCCAGTTGAGGGGAAAGAGGCATCAGATACTCCCGTCTGCCGGGGAGAGTGTGCGCCCGGCCCGCCACGCCGCCTTGACGTGCATCAAGCCGCGCTGCGTGCGGGGGCATTCGGGTTCTGCTTGCACGCTGCGGCGCAGGCGTTAACCCTGCGGCACAGGAAAACAGGGGATAGGCATGCGCACTGTATTGATGGGCGTGGCGGCGGCTGTGCTGGCGGCCTGTGTATCCCAGGAGGCGACAACAGTGACGACGGCAGTGGATCGCGAGAAGCATCTCTATCTGGAAGAGGTGGAGGGCGCCGAGGCGCTGGCGTGGGTGCGCTCGCAGAACGAGCGGACGCTCGCGATCCTCGAGAATGATGCGCGGTTCAAGGGATACTATGAAGCGGCGCTGGGGATCGCGACGTCGCAGGCGCGGATTCCGTACGGGTCGATCCGGAAGGGCTACGTCTACAACTTCTGGCAGGACGAGACGCATGAGCGCGGCCTGTGGCGGCGCACGACGCCGGCGAGCTATGCGAGTGCGAACCCGGAGTGGGAGACGCTTCTCGATGTCGATGCGCTGGCGAAGGCGGAGGGGGCGAACTGGGTCTACAAGGGTGTGTCGTGCCTGAAGCCGGAGCAGACGCGCTGCCTGCTGTCGCTGTCGGATGGCGGCAAGGATGCGGTGCGCGTGCGCGAGTATTCGATCGCGGAGGGCGGCGCGAAGGCAGGGTTCGTCGCGGGCGGGTTCGATATTCCGGAAGCCAAGAGTTCGATCGAGTGGCAGGACCAGGACACGCTGCTGATCGCAACAGACTGGGGCAATGAGAACCAGGATCTCTCGGGCGACAAGCCGACGTTGACCGAGAGCGGCTATCCGTTCGTGATCAAGCGGCTGAAGCGCGGGCAGGCGTTGCGCGATGCGGTGGAAGTGTTCCGCGGCGAGCGGACGGATGTCGCGGCCTCGCCTGTGTCGCTGGAGGACGGCGCTGGCAACAAGTGGTTTGGCGCGGTGCGGGCGGAGACGTTCTATACGTCGAGCTGGTTCATCTTCCCGAAGGCGGGCGAAGGCCGGACGCTGAAACTGCCGATCCCGGCGAAGTCATCGCCGCAGGGCATCTTTGCCGACACGCTGCTGCTGACGCTGGAAGAGGACTGGAAGCCGGAAGGCCAGGGCGAGTTCAAGGCGGGCGATCTTGTCGGTTTCAACTGGTCAGGCTTCGTGGCGGGCGGCGCCCTCCCGAAGGTGGAGTTGGTGTTCCGGCCGACGTCGAAGCAGGCGCTGCAGGGCGTGGGCGTCACCAGGAACAACGTGCTGGTGAACATCTCTGACAATGTCGTCGTGAAGGTGATGGCGTACGCGAAGGACGGTGCGAACTGGACATCGCAGGAAGTGAAGCTGCCGCCGAACGGTTCGGCGGGCGTGATCTACGCTGACAGTGAAGAGTCGGCGGCGTTCCTCGGTTACGAGGGCTATCTCTCGCCGGATACACTGTACACTTACGACTCGGCGTCGGGCGCGGTTGCGGCGATCAAGCAGCTGCCGGCGTGGTTCGACGCGGCCGGGTACAAGGTCGATCAGTACGAGGCGACATCGAAGGACGGGACGAAGGTGCCGTACTTTGTCGTGCACAAGACCGACATCAAGCTCGATGGCTCGAACCCGGCGCTGGTCTATGGCTATGGCGGATTCCAGGTGAGCCAGACGCCGGGTTATTCGGGCACGGTGGGCAAGCTGTGGCTGGAGCAGGGCGGCGTCTATGTGATGGCGAACATCCGCGGCGGCGGCGAGTTCGGGCCGTCATGGCACCAGGCGGGTCTCAAGACGAAGCGGCAGGTCGTATATGACGACTTCATCGCGGTGGCCGAGGATCTGGTGAAACGCAAGATTTCCTCGCCGAAGAAGCTCGGCGCCATGGGCGGCTCGAATGGCGGGCTGCTGATGGGCGTGATGTACACGCAGCGTCCGGACCTGTTCAACGCGATCGTCTGCCAGGTGCCGCTGCTCGACATGCTGCGTTATCACATGCTGCTCGCGGGCGCGTCGTGGATGGCGGAGTATGGCGATCCGGACGTGGCCGAGGAGCGCGCCTTCCTCGAGAAGCTGTCGCCCTATCACAATGTGGATCCGGCGAAGACGTATCCGGAGATCTACTTCGAGACGTCGACCAAGGATGACCGGGTGCATCCGGGCCATGCGCGCAAGATGGCGAAGTTGCTGGACGAGATGGGCAAGCCGTTCCTCTACTATGAGAACATCGACGGCGGGCATTCTGCTGCGGCCAACCAGCGCGAGGCGGCAAAACGCTCGGCGCTGGAGTTCACCTATCTCGCGCGCAAGCTGATGGACGGGAAATAGGCCCCGTTTCCAAGGCGCAGGTATTTCCCTCCCCCGCGGCGCGTTCGCGTGATAGCGCTTCGCGGCCGCACGAAACCATTCATTGCGCGACGATGCGCGCCGGCTGGCGACAGGCCGCCGGGCGCCGATCACGGGAGAGAGACATGAAGCTGCCCAACGACCACCAGACGATCGAAGCCGAGAGCTTTGCCGTCGAGAAGGGCGCGCAGAAGGGCCAGGTGGCGCTGCGCCCGGCCAAGGGCCAGAAGTTTCCGACCACGCTCCTGCTGGAAGGCAACAAGGCGCTGCTGCAGGATTATCCGGTCGGTACGCGGTTCAAGCTGCAGGTGAGCCTCGCCCAGCGTCCTGGCGGCGAGGACTATCTCTTCACCTCGTGGCAGTGGGATGCGCGCGTGCTCTCGCAGCCAGGCGACGAGATCTGATCCTGAACGACCCAGGGGGCGTTTAAGGCGTTCCCGCCTGAAGCCGCTGATACGCATCGACCAGCGTGGCGTAGGGCGGGAGCGGCACATTCTCGAGATTGCCGGTCGACGGGTTCACGATCGGCATGCGGATCTCGAAATGGAGATGGCGGGTGGTCGCCACGGTGACCGTGCCGTCGGCGGCGCCCTGCTGGATGTTGCCGATATTGCCGAGCACCGCGCCTCGGCTGACGGGGATGCCGCCCGGGGTGGCGGTCAGCTGGGCCCTGGTGTGCGGCCGGCTGGCAAAGTGCATGTGCATGAAATTGAAGTAGGTGCTCTCGTCGTCGCTGAGGACCTTGGTGTAGTGCGGCTCGATCGCGATGATCCGGCCGTTCGTCACCGCGACGACCTGGTTTGCAGGATCGTTGGTGCGGCAGAGCTTGCCGCGGATATCGACGCCCTGATGGCCCGCATTGCCGGGGCAGGACAGGTTGGCCTGCACGCTGCCTGCGCGCTGTTCGCAGAAATTGTCCTGCCAGGGGTAGCTGTAATTGCGCGTGTCGCACTGTTCGACGCCGCCGGGATCGTTCTGCGCGCCGAGCTTGACGCCGGTGGGCCCGAACCAGTTGGGATCGTAGCCGCCCTTGTAGCGGTAGACCTGTGAGTTGAGGTAGGCGGGGCCGGCCTTCAGCGGGAAACGCATGCCCGTCACCCACACCGTCTGGTCGGTTGTGCCGGTGTAAGTGGTGAGGCCGTTGAGCAATTTGCCGGCCGGCATGCAGGCGAAGCTGGCCTGCGTCGCGCCAGTGGAGACGCATCCCGCGAAGCCAGCGGGAGGCGAGGGTGTTGGCGGCGTCGATGTGGGCGTGGATGTCGGTGGGCTTGTTCCCGACCCTGTTGGCACAGGCGCGGTGACCAGCGGCCGCGATCCGCTGCACGCGGACAGGACCATCGCGGTGGCGATCACGACGAGTGTTTTCACGCGTGTGGGGCGATCAGCGAGCATTGATGACCACCAGGCTGTTGGCGATGTCGAGCAATTCCTTGTCGACATTGCACGCTGCATCGCAGGTGATCGCGATCTCGTAGGCGCAGCCGAACTTGGAGAAGGTGAGCTGGTGGCCGCCCTCGGTCTCGGTGATCTGGTAGGGCTCGCCAAGGCCGGCAGCGACGGGACGCTTGCGCGCCTCGGTCTCCATGTTGCGCACGATGGGATGATTGTCAGGCAGGCGCATGCCTGAGCACATGCCGAGCACGGAGGAGGTCAGCACGCCCGGATAGGTCGCAGAGAAATTGTAGAATGTCTTTCCGGTGACAAGCGATGTGGTCTCTGCGCGCGCGGCGGAGAGGGGGATCATCACGGCGGCGTTGGTGGAAGCTGACTGCGTGATGTAGCCCGGAAGCTCGGCCAGCAATTCCCCTGGCTTCTGGCCGGCGGGCGGCTGCTGGCGGACGGCGCGCTGGAGCAGCTCGACGCTGCGGACCTGGCCCTGCTGCTGGGCTGTGCGGACCTCCCCCCAGTTGGGCTCGACGCGGACAGGGCCGGGGGTTGGGGCGGGTTGCTGCTGTTGCGGTCGCTGGGCGCAGGCGAAGGGCGTCGCAACCGCAAGCACGAGGACGAGAGCCAGAATGCGCATGCTTGTCAGCTCCCCCGTCCCAAATCTGGAGAGAGTGTTTGCCCCAAGCTCACGGAAGTCAATCGAGCGGACACAGGCGCCAGGCGCCTGTTTTCATCGAGAGAGGCAGCGTCATCCGTCCCGCGCCGACCAGGGGGCGCGGAGGGAGAGCCAGCACGGCGCGAGGCTGCTCCTGAAACTCGCAACGCACAGGGACGGCGAGACGCCACGGACATAAGGCGCGCTGCCGACGCTAACGTCCTTAGGCGGACGTTCAGTGCTGCCAATCAATGGCTTGCGGGACAACGTGAACAAGAAGACACGCGCGGCGTGAGCGGCTGCTATTCCATGACAGAAGATTCATCGCCCGCGCTGTCGGACGAACCCCATGGCGGAATCGCAATCGATTCAGCGCCGTCTGCTACAGCATGAAGTTGGTGTAACGCGCACACGGAACAAATCGCGCGTCATGCGCGAGCCGCACGCGCGACAAGGTCCTGAATGCGTGAAGGCTTTCTGTCATTTCACTTGCTGCATTGGCCGCCTGCGCCATGTTCCCGAAAAGGTGATGGAGTTACAAAAAATGAATCTGAAAACGATCGCTGCTGCGGCGGCATTTGCTCTTGCGGCGACGGCCTGCCAGGCCATTCCGGAAGACATGACTGTCGCGCAATACTGTGCGCAGCCCGACAAAGCCAACATGGACGTCTGCAAGATCAACGTCGAGATCGATGGCGAGCGCCGTCAACTCGCCGACACCAACATGCGCCTGAGCCAGGCGCGCACGATCGCCGACAACGCGCTCGCCCGCGCCAACTCTGCGCAGGCCTCGGCCGACGCTGCGATGGCGGCCGCCACCGATGCGAAGAGCTCGATTGCGACGCAAGCCGCTTTCAACTGCACCACCAAGACCGTGCAGCGTGCGAAGTCCGGATCGTGCGGTGAAGGCTACAAGGTGCAGTCGTGCGTCCAGACGCGCTTCACCTTTAACGCCGGCGCGCCGTCGATCCTGCGCGAAATCAGCGACACGGGCTGCCGCTTCAACGACCAGGTTCTCGAGATGCAGATCCGCTGCTGCACCACGGGCCCGGCCCCGGTGATGACGGAAACGGCCGCTCCGGTTGAGGCGCAGCCGACTGCGCCGCAACAGCCGGCCCGCTCGTCGTAAGCCCAACACGATCGCC
>Ga0315902_10014500_pt1 | contig 10125 bp, 11 predicted proteins | sample LakEriMetagenome_9_FD_203523 | JGI IMG/M metagenome (GOLD analysis project Ga0315902, IMG submission 203523) | Freshwater fungal communities from buoy surface, Lake Erie, Ohio, United States - Buoy 12 MA117 | ecosystem: Environmental > Aquatic > Freshwater > Lake > Lake biofilm | place: USA...
CAAGAAGTATGCGAATGACCTTAGCAATATGAGAAATATTGCTCGCTGGATTGAGTATTCAATCTCATCGACTCTAATGATCATTTTAATTTCTATGATTAATGCGGTTTGGGATGTCGTTGCCTTAATTGCAATAGCGGGCGCAAATATTGCGATGATTCTCTTTGGTTGGCTGCAGGAGAAATACGAGGAACCAGGCAAGGGAAGTTTGTTGCCATTCTGGTTTGGTTGTATTGCTGGCATCGTTCCTTGGATTGCTATGTTCTGGTTGCTTTTCTCTCCGGGCAGCAGCTCTGAGGCTCCCGGTTTTGTTTACGGTGTGGTTTTCTCACTCTTCCTATTTTTTAATTCATTCGCGATTGTTCAATGGCTTCAATACAAAAAAATTGGAAGATTTGCGGATTATCTAGTGGGCGAGCGAGCTTACATAACGCTTTCATTTATTGCTAAGTCAGCTCTGGCTTGGCAGATTTTTGCTGGGGTTTTAGCAACTAGCGCTCTTTAACTTTTTGATTCTGTGAAAGGCCAGGTTTTGGAGAATTGAATGAATAAAAATCGTGTTTTGGTTGTTGGAAGTACCAATATTGATCTTGTTACCACTATGTCTCGAGTTCCAAGTGGCGGAGAAACGATTATTGGAAAGGAATTTCAACAACACTTTGGCGGTAAAGGTGCAAATCAAGCTGTAATGGCTGCGCGTTGTGGAGTTCCCGTTTCCATGATTTCCGGCGTAGGCAGTGACAATTTCGGCCTGGATATGTTGAAGAGCTTGTCAGAAAATAAGATTGATACCAATTCAATTTTTCGTTTTCCTGGAACCTCAGGAATAGCTCACATCTGGGTAGAAGAAAGTGGCGAAAATAGGATCACAATTATTCCAGGAGCTAATTTCAAATTAGAGCCAGAAGCAGTAGTTGAAGAGATGAAGTCACTTAAAGATATTGGCTATGTTGTGGCACAGTGCGAAGTACCTTTAGAGGTCGTCAGAGCAGCATTCTCTGAAGCTAAGAAGAGCGGAATAACAACAATTTTTAATCCGGCCCCTTTCTTACCGCTTCCATCCGACCTATTGGATAACACTGATTGGCTGATAGTTAATGAATCTGAATTTGCTCAGTTACATCCCGAATCTTTAGAACCCATTAATGACGAAGTAATAAAGTCGTTGCCGCGTAATGGCAACACCATTATTACCCTTGGGGCAGCCGGCGCGGTATTAGTACAAGACGAAATCAAAAGAGTTACAGCACCGAAGAGAAGCCCAGTGGATACGACCGGAGCTGGTGATTGTTTAATAGGCGCATTCGCATCGGGACTTTCAATGGGATTTGCTCCAGAGAAGGCATTGATGCTTGGTGTCGTTTGTGCTTCAGAAAGTGTTATGCGCGCAGGAGCTCAAACGTCGTACCCAACTTTCGATGAAGCTAGAGAATTAATACAAACACTTTAGGCAACCAGTTTTCTGAGGTAAGGTGAAGTCATGATGCGAGATGGAATCATTAACGGTCAACTGGCCTCATTATTAGCGCGATTTCGGCATGTAAATGCAATCGCGATAGTTGATGGACCTTTCCCCTCTTATCCAAACGTAGAAACTGTTGATCTCGCTGTTAAAAAGGGTTTTCCAACAATTCCACAGATACTCGACTTGATTCTTCCGGAACTTGATTTAAGTGGTGTTGTGATGGCGAAGGAGTTCGAAGCAAAAGTGGATAAAGCCACCGTTGAAAGTTACCGCTCGCATCTAAAGGGTTTGTCGATGGAAATTATCGACCATGAGGTTTTTAAAGTTCGAGTCGGCCAAACGCTAGGAATTATTCACACAGGAGATCCAATTCCCTATAGCAGCGTCATGTTGAAATCTGGTTGATTTGCTACGCGTTGGAGTAATTGGCACAGGTGTGATGGGCTCAGGTCACGCTCACTATTTAACAGATCATGTGCCTGGAGCAGAAGTGATCGCTCTTGCGGACGTTGACCTAGAGAGAGCTAAGCGTCTCGCTGCTGAAATTAAAACACCCAGGTTAGTGACTGAAAATGTTCAGGAACTTTTTCTAAGCGAACTGGTAGATGCTGTAATTATTGCATCCCCAGATAATCTCCATGTTGAACATTTAAGACTAGCTATTTCTTCAGGTAAGCCGACTTTATGCGAAAAACCTATTGCGACGAATATTGAGGAAGCAAGAATTATTGCAACAGAAATAAATAATTATCAGCAAAAAATCGGTAAGGAATTAATTCACTTTGGTTTTATGCGAAGATTTGATCCTCAATACAGAAAAGTTAAAGAGTTGATTGACTCAGGAAACTACGGAAATCCTCTTTTCATTCGTGTCGTAACTAGAAATGTTTCGTCTACAGGAGCGACAAATACTGGACTATATACAAATATTGCAATTCATGATTTCGATATTTTTCGCTGGATGTTTAATTCAGATTTTGTTGAAGTAAAAAGTCACTATCCAAAACGAAATTCTTTATCTCAATCTGGATTATCCGATCCATTAATTATTACTGCAAAACTAGAAAATGGAATAATGATGATTGCGGACATTGTTGCATTTAATAACTATGGATATGACGCTCGCTTTGAGGTTCTTTGCGAAAAGGGATCTATCGAAGTCGGTATTTTTGGTGATGTAATTGTTCGATCTGATTTCAATGCGAATCCAATTATGGGCGGGAAAATGGCAGAAAATTGGATGACAAGATTTGAAAACTCTTACATTGAAGAAGTTAAAGCATGGGTTAATTCTGTCTCTTCTGGTGTGAATCATCCCGACCTAGCAGATGTTAACGATGCTCTGGCCGCAAATGAAGCATGTCAGCTCGGAGTAGAATCCATCCGTACTCACTAGTATGTGACGAGTCCCATCCCGCACGAGGTAAGGGTTTATTGGGCGCTTTTTCCTGTTACCTGAACGTTATTTCGGCCCCTTGCCCAAACTTTTTAGCCTAATTAGAGTACGACGACGTTCAGACCCCTGTTAATTCCAGGGTTCTGGATCCCCTTACATGGAAGGAAATAAATTGAGAAATAGCAAGATCAAGTTCACAATTGCTTTGAGCTCTGCTTTGGCATTGGTATTTGCTGCAGCGACCTCATCTGCTGTGAACGCAGCTCCAAAGAAATTGAAAGACATCCGCATCGCTGCGGTTGTAAAAGGTCTAGATAACCCATTCTTTATTGGTATTAAAGAGGGTATCGAAGAGACTGCTCTTAAGTACGGTGTCTTTGCAAACGTACAGGCAGCTCCCGGACTGAACGATGATATCGGACAGGCAAATAAACTTGATTCGCTAGCTGGTCAGAATTATGACTGCTACATCGTTATTCCAATTTCTTCAAACAACTTGTCACAGGCTGTTGGTAAAATCACCAAGCGCGGCAAGACAGTAATTAATATCGATTCACCAATCGATGCGGCATCACTTCGTGCAGCTGGCGGAAAAGTCACTTCATTCGCCGGAACTGATAACTTCGCAGCTGGAAAAGCTGGCGGTAAGGACATGATTGCCAAGATTGGTACCGGAAAGACAATTGGTCTTATTGCCGGTCTTGCTGGAAACGTAACCAGCAACGCCCGTATTGATGGATTCAAGGCAGGCGCTCTTGAAGCTGATCCAACTGTAAAGTTTGTTGGACCAGAAAACGCTGACTGGGATACAACAAAGGCTCTAGAGAAGGCAAACGCGATGCTATTGGCTAACCCAAACATTGCAGCTTTCTTCGCAGCTAATGACCAGATGGCACAAGGAATTAGCCGTGCTACCGGAATTGGCTCAAAGAGAATTTACGGCGTTGACGGAATCGCTGACGCACTCTCTTTGGTTAAGAGCGGAAAGATCAGTGCAACCATCTCCCAGTATCCATACGTAATGGGACAGATGGGTGTCCAGGCTTGCATCATTGCTGCACAAGGCGGCAAGGTTCCAGCTAGCACAATTACTCCTTACTACATTATCGATAGCAGCAATATCGATAAGGCTCTAACAAATAAGAGCACACGTGGATTCTTCCCAAATCAGCTTCCACCAGGGAAGTACAAGAATCCATACGCAAGCAAGATCAAGCGATAAGAAGTTCTTGATCTGGTGAAAACCATAAAAGGTAATGAAACTGCCTCCGCGGAAGCGGAGGCAGTTTCCAAATCAAAATTAGAAAACCTTAGAATCACATTTAAAGACCCATTTTTCTGGTCTCGATGGCTTGTAGTTGTTGCTTTTCTATTAATAGTTCTCGTTTTTGGTGCGCTTAGCCCAGAAGCTTTTTTAACTACATATAATTTAAATAATATTCTCGTTGCTTCCGCGATTCCCGCGATTATCGTTGTCGGACAGACATTTACGGTAGCAACTGCCGGAATTGATCTCTCGGTTAGCTCAATTATGACCTTCGGCGCTGTGTGTTTTGGATTAGCATTTACAAACGGTTGGCCACTTTATCAATGTGTAATTTTTTCAATTCTTGCCGGATTACTGTGCGGCGTTCTAAACGGATTAATCATTGCTAAGCGTCAGGTAAACGACTTTATTGTGACTCTCGGAATGTTAAGCGTGGCCGCGGGTGCAGCTCTTGTTCTAAGCGATGGAAAACCACGCCAAATCATTGATGAGAGATTGGCAAATATTGCAATTGATGAATTTGCCCATATTCCGTATTTGATGTTTATTGCATTTGCTATTGTTCTAGTCGCTCATTTCGTTTTATTCCATACCCGTTTTGGAACTCATCTACTTGCCGTTGGAGGCGACCCAGATGCAGCGCGGGCCATGGGAATCTCTATAGTGAAGATAAAAGTACTCGTCTATGCAATTTCTGGATCTCTAGCAGGTTTCGCAGCTGTTTTAGCAATATCGCGTATCGGAGCAGCCGAGCCGGCTGCCAATACCGCAATACTTCTAAATTCGGTTGCAGCGGTGGTGCTTGGCGGCGTCAGCCTTTTTGGTGGAAGAGCAACAATTCTCGGTCCATTTGTCGCAACATTATTGCTACAAGCACTCTCAAACGGATTAACTATTCTTGGCGTTGCTTCTTACTATCAGTACGTGGCAGTTGGAGTTGTAGTTATTATTTCGGCTTCGCTTGTTAGGACTGCAAATAAATGAAACAGATAGCGATTGAATGTAATGACATTAGAAAGGCATTCGGAAGCGTCGAGGCTCTTCGTGGCGTAAGTATTACTGCCGCCGCAGGTGAAGTTACCGCGATCGTTGGAGATAACGGTGCTGGTAAGTCAACGCTAATTAAATGTATTTCGGGTGTATATAGTTCTGATAGCGGCGAAATCAAAGTTAATGGTGAAAGTGTCAAATTTGAGAATCCCGAAGAGTCTAGAAGTTTTGGAATCGAGACGGTCTACCAAACACTTGGTCTGATTGAAGACCTCACAATTTGGCAGAATCTTTTTCTTAATCGAGAGATTACGAGTGGCGTCGGCCCTGCGCGACTTCTCAATAAGCGCAAGATGAGGGAAAAGTCGGAAGAGATGTTAAAGAATCTCGATGTCTACATACCTTCAGTAAAAGCAAGAACTCGAGGCTTATCTGGTGGTCAAAGACAGGCCGTTGCTATTTGTCGAGCAGCTGGCTGGGGATCCAAAGTTGTAATTATGGATGAGCCTACGGCGGCACTTGGAGTTAAAGAAACTGCAAAAGTGGAGGAACTAATTAAGAGAATGAAAGCCAAAGGTTTAGCAATCCTTCTTATCAGCCATAATTTTGATCAAGTACTTCGGTTAGCTGATCAAATCTGGGTTATGCGACAGGGTTCGGTGATGGCTGGAATGAGAGCCAAAGACACTAACGGTGACCAGCTAGTTTCTCTAATAACAGGTGCTGCAACTGGAGGTAAGAATTAATGAAGCCATACCAGAATCTGATAGGTGTTCACGCTCTAGTTTGGGTTGGCGATTGGTCCAAAGAGAGTTGCCGAACTGCAATAAAGAACTCTAAAGAAGCTGGCTATGACCTGATTGAAATTCCGGCACTTGATCCGGCTTCGATTGATACTGCGGATACGATCAAGGTCCTTCAAGAATATGACATGAAGGCGGCTTGTTCGCTTGGATTATCTTTCGATGCAGATATCAATAATGAGGACCCAGCAATTGCAAAGCGTGGTGAAGATCGACTCTTCGCAGCTCTCGGAGTTGTAGAAGCTCTAGGTGGAAATTACTTGGGCGGAGTTACATATAGCGCACTTGGTAAATACCAATCACCTCCAACCGAAAAAGCTCGTACAAATGCGGTCAATGCGTTACGCAGGTTAGCGCAGTCAGCTAAATCAAAAGGAATAAGTCTGGGTTTAGAACCAGTCAATCGATACGAATCAAACTTAATCAATACCGCGGACCAGTGTTTAAGCATTATTTCGGATATTGGTGAAGATAATGTATTTGTTCACCTTGATGTCTACCACATGAATATAGAAGAACAGGATCTAGTAGCACCTGTAATCGCCAGCGGAAAGAAACTGGGATACGTGCATGTAGGCGCTAGCCATCGTGGTCCACTTGGAACAGGAAATATAGATTTCGATTCATTTTTTGGAGCACTTGCCAAGATTGGATTTACTGGACCTATTACATTTGAATCATTTTCATCCTCAGTTGTCAGCAAAGACCTATCAAACACTTTGGGCATATGGCGTAATTTGTGGACTGATAACAAATCAATGGCCAAATCTTCTCGCGAGTATCTAGAGGCCAAACTGGCTAAGGCTTATAGCTAGTCAATGCCCCGAAACATCGAAGGGCTGTTAGCTGCAAGAGATCGCATCCTTGAACTTCAAGAAAATGCGAAGTCACGCGTCTTAATCGGCATTATCGGAAAACCTGGAGCTGGGAAATCAACTGTAACCTCAAAACTCAAAGAGTTATTACCCGCGCAAGAAACAAAAGTTCTTTCGCAAGATGGGTATCACCTAAGTAATGCGCAACTCAAAGAGCTTGGCAGGTCAGAACGTAAAGGCGCCCCCGACACTTTTGACCCGAGAAGCTTTACCGAATTACTGAAAAGAATATCTCAAGATTCACAAAGCGAAATTTATTTTCCCATCTTTCATCGCGAAATTGAGGAATCTATTGCTGCGGAGGGAGTGATTACTCCGGATACCAATATCGTTCTTGTGGAGGGAAACTATCTATTGCTGGATACTCATGGTTGGACAGGTGTGGCATCTCATTTGAACGAAGCCTGGTATTTAAAGATTGACGACGAACTCCGATTAAAAAGACTTGTCGCTAGGCATATTGAATATGGTAAAGAACCAGATTTTGCTCATTCGTGGGCGCATGGAACAGATGAGGTAAATGCAAGGTTAATCGAAACAACTAGCTCACGCGCCGACGCCTTTTTAGTTATCTAATTATTATTCCCAATAAAAATTAATTGGCCATCATCAGTTGTGGCAACTAGTCGTTGATCTGGCATAACTTCTAAATCACGAATTCTCGCTCCGATGTCTACAATTTCACTTGTAGTGATTTTTCTGTTTTCAAATTTCATGAAAACAATTGACATCTCACGCAAAGTACCCATAGCGATTCCGCCTGAGTATTGTCCGAAGCCGCTCTTAGGAAGTTGAATCAACTCAGTTGGGGCGATAGACGGCGTCCAAACTTTAATTGGTTCGCGAAAACCTTTATGGGTGCCGGTCTCTCTTGGAATTACATAATCACCTTGAGTGTATGGCTCACCATAAGTGACGAATGGCCAGCCATAATCGATACCTTTTTCAATCACGTTGATCTCATCGCCTCCGCGAGGTCCGTGTTCCGAAGTGATTAGGATTTTCCTATCGAATAGAAGTATTCCTTGTTGATTTCTATGGCCAGATGAAATTTTCTCTATTTTCTTCTTTGAAATTTTAAAGACCGATCCAAGATCACCTCGCAAGTTTCTCGAATCAATTTTTCTATAACCGAGATCGCCAATGGTCAGATAAACAGATTTACTATTCATGACCTCCATTCGGCCGGCGGCATGTTGAACGGCAGAGACGGGCACGCACGGCTTACTGGTGAACCAGCGCCCAACCTTTTTGGCATTAGCCGCAATTAGATCTACTGAAAGTTCATCAACTACTACTTCCACACAATTTTTACTGGTCAATCGAGGGAAAGAGATCAAAATATTTAGAGAATTATCTCTCTCGTTTAGAACTGCGATATCAGTTATTGCAAAACGTGAGTCTCGAATGCGCTCATTACTTTGAATGAAATTACCAAGTATTCTCAACTTTGGATTATTTTCACTCCAAATGAAAAGTGATCCACCCCTGTCGCCGCCACCAAGTAAAAGTGATCCGTTTGAAAGCACGGCTAAGGCAGGGCCTCTTTCATTACCGCCCCGAGATATTGCATCCGACACCGAGACAGATTTAGTTTTCAGGAGCAGATTATCAATTTTCAAGTTCGCGTTAGCGGCCGATTGAGCTAAAAACAGAAAGACAATAATTGAACTAAGTACAAAATTCATTTGAAATATCTTTAAGTGCAGGCGTCTCATCAGGAGTTGGCACAGTACTTCCATACTTTGCGTACCACATACTTGAAAAAGTTTGAATCTTATTGGCTAGTTGTGCATAGTTCCGATCTTCATTTGCGGCATTTCGAGCATGTATCAAAATTGCATCAACAGTGTCATGAAATGTGGACATAGAATTTATTTCACGATTATCTAGCGAAGTTATCAACTGGTTAAGCTCGCGGCAAGCGTCTCCGGCATCATCTGGAGAGGAGCATGAAGTGGTTAACGTTAAGGTGAGAGTTAGAAGATACGTTAAGACTCTCATTTATCTCACTTCTTCTTGGGACTGTTTTGTCATTCAAGGAAGTGAAGATTACCTGTATTTTTCAAGGGTTGGAATAAAGAAATAAGAAGAGCCTCCGCGGATTACGGAGGCTCTTCTGCGGTCTAGTTTTAGAGGGTTGGAAGAAGTACTCGGTTTATTCCGTGAGCTACCTGAGTGCTTCCTTTGTTGATATCAACCTTGTTGAGAAGTACCAAGGCATCTTTACTAGTGGCTGACTTGTCTATGAGCTTTATTGTGGTTCCGTTTACCGTCACGCCGAGAGTCTCACCTGAGGCCATGTTGAGCTGTGCTCCATTTGCCTGAAGAGCAGCTGGTGAAAGAATCGGTTCACCTAGCACTACGTGGTAAAGAAGAACTTTCTCGACTTTGTTGGCACCGAGAGACATCACGGCATCAGCTACTGCCCGCTCACTCTTTAAATTCTTACCGGTCAAATCTTTAACTAGTTTGCGAAAGGCACGATCAGTTGGAACGAACGCAGTCAACTTCACATTTCCATCTGTAATTGCTGATACTGGTGATTTTGACTTTGCAATCCAGACATCTAGGAATACAGATGTAAAGATATCGAAATCACCTAGGTTCTTATCGAATTTAACATTTCCTAAATCAAGAACTTCCGATAGTGGATTTAATCTCAAGCTTTCAGCTTGAGCGCTCTGAATATTCGTTGACGAGAACGCGACCATCGCTATCGCCGTCGTTGCGATAAGTCTTTTAATCTTGCTCATTCTTACGTATCCTTTCATTGATACATGGAGTGCAGAGTCTTGTGAGCCGGAAGTCTCTTCGATGTTCATGAGAAATTGCTCAATTCCATCTCTCGAAAACCTCATATTTGTCTCAATTGATTCTGGGTCTACAATTCGACTGCTTTAGCGCCCGTAGCTCAATGGATAGAGCATCAGACTTCGGATCTGAGGGTTGGGGGTTCGAGTCCCTCCGGGCGCGCGCGTTGTAGAAGGGCGGACATGAGAGATCCATTGAATTCGTCTAGTCCAAGTTTCATAAGGTTAGTTTTAAATGAATTTAGTGGCTCGTTTCCGGGGAAACATCATCGAACAAAACTTAAACCGCCTGATTCTGATGACCTTTCAGGCTATGACGACATACATACAGGTTCAAAACAAGGAGAGAAACTACTGTCGAAAAAAGTCACATTTCTTGGTTTTGCAACTTGGATTATTTGGTTTGGATTCGGAATTAAATTCTGGTGGTTCAGTGATACTAGATACATTGAATTTATAGTTGCAACAATCCTATGGATGTTGACATTTGCGTTTACAATTTTTGGTATTCCGGTA
>Ga0315902_10014501_pt1 | contig 10124 bp, 8 predicted proteins | sample LakEriMetagenome_9_FD_203523 | JGI IMG/M metagenome (GOLD analysis project Ga0315902, IMG submission 203523) | Freshwater fungal communities from buoy surface, Lake Erie, Ohio, United States - Buoy 12 MA117 | ecosystem: Environmental > Aquatic > Freshwater > Lake > Lake biofilm | place: USA...
GCATCATGTCGCCAAGTTCAGGTGCAAACTTTGAAAAGACATCGGGGCCGGTAGGAGTATGGGGAGCGCTCCAATTTCCGAAGGAGACATCTCTTGCCAACGGAGCAAAATCTTCTGCGGCGCCAGCAGCTTTTGCCGCGGCAGACGCTTCAGCGAGAATTGAATCAATATCGCTTTCATTAACATTTGTGCGAGTCACAGCGCCTGATGCCATAGATCCACCCATGGCCACAAAAGCAATAACAGTGACGCTGCGAAGTTGAATCACTCCATTTGTGGTGAGAGTGCTACTTGCCCAGCGGAGATTCGCTTGAGTCTTATCGTTGACTACAACGATGCAATCATCAGTTGTGGAGCGCGCGAGAATCTTCTCAACGAGATCTTGTGCTGAAATCATTTGCCCGCCTCCGCAACTGTGTTGAGAACATTTATCTTGTCGAAGACCGCAGCGGGACATCCGTGACTTACCGCAGCAACTTGGCCTGGTTGAGCTTTACCGCAATTAAAAGCGCCACCAAGAACGTAGGTAGAAGGTCCACCAACTGCTTTCATCGAACCCCAGAAATCTGTAGTAGTGGCTTGATACGCAACATCCTTGAGTTGTCCGACAATCTTTCCGTTCTTGATGCGATGAAATTGTTGTCCAGTGAACTGGAAGTTATAACGTTGCATATCGATCGACCAAGATTTGTCGCCCAGAATATAAATGCCATCTTCAACCGATTCAATGAGTTTCTCCAAGGTAGGACCTTGTGGGTTCGGCTGAAGTGAAACATTTGGCATACGTTGGATGGGAACATGTGCTGGAGAATCAGAGAATGCGCACCCATTACTACGCTCTTTATTGACGTGCGCAGCGATGCGTCGATCGAGCTGGTAGCCAACTAAAACGCCATCTTTGACGATATCCCAACGTTGTGCAGCAACGCCTTCGTCATCCCAACCGACAGTGCTGAGGCCATGCTCGGTATTGCGATCGCCGGTGACATTCATCAGAGCTGATCCATATTTAAGGTTTCCAAGTTTGTCTGGGGTAGCAAAAGAAGTTCCTGCGTAATTGGCTTCATAACCGATGGCGCGATCAAGTTCGGTGGCATGTCCGATTGATTCGTGAATTGTTAACCAGAGATTTGATGGATGAATGAGCAAGTCATAGCGACCGGGTTCTACCGATGGTGATGCCACCTTCTCAGCAAGTAACGAGGGGAGCGCATCAATTTCTGCATCCCAATTCCAAATGGAATTTCCCATCCACTCCCAGCCGTAACCAGCAGGTTGAGCCAAGGTGCGCATCGATTCAAAACCATGTGCACCGATAGAGATTGCTTCGATCTGCGTTTGAACGCGAACGCGTTGTTGTGTGGTGCTGGTGCCAGCCAGATCGGCATAGTGCTTCTGCTCTTTTACATACATTGTGTGCGCACTTGTGTGATTAACTGAAGATGAGGCAAGAAGTTTTGAACTCAGTGAGGCCAAGCGATCTTTCTTCTCCGCATCAGAGACGGAGAACGGATCGATTTCATAGGCTGATACCCACGTCTTGTTCGCATAGATAGGCTCGGGAACAAGAGAGATTTCTTCAGTCGATAGCGGCTTAGATGTCTTGGCCATCGCTACGGCGGTCAGAGCTAGTTTCTTTGCAGAGTCTTCTGATACGTCGGGAGATGAAGCAAAGCCCCATGCACCGTTGACGATAACGCGCACGCCGATTCCAAAATTAGTTTCATCGCTCTGTGTTTCAGGTTTGGCATCACGGAGTGAAAGAAATCCGGTTCGAGTTCTCTCGATGCGAACATCAACATGTGATGCGCCTTGGGATTTCGCCGTTGAAATTGCGGCATCTGATACAGATTGAAGGGGCAGAGCTAAGAAATCTTGATCTACTTGAGTAATCACTCGCGCACCTTATCGCTGGTTGGGACTAGGGTGAAGTCATGAACTCTGCGTCGGGCAAGGTGCCGAGCAATATTGTGGCCAAGATCTTGACGATGGTATTTGGGGATTATTCAGATGTACTCACCCCAGTCCTTCGTCGACTCTTCTTCGGTAACTTTATGAGCGGGCTCGGGACTGGAATGACGCTCTCGCTACTTCTGGTTTATCTCCATGATATTCGCGGCTTTAGCAACACATTTGGCGGATTTGTTCTTTCTTTCATGGCAATCGTTTCAATTATCTTTTCCGGGCCGGTTGGTTGGCTGGTAGATAAATATGGCCCCAAGAAGATTATTGTCACAGGTTTAATTTTTGAAGGTTCTGGCGTTGCACTCTGGTCCATTGTTTCGACTAAACAGGAAGCTGTATTTGTTGCAACGATGAGCGCAGTTGGAACATTGATGATCTGGCCTCCCCAAACTGTGATGATTTCTCGCGCCTCTCAAGAGGAGCAACGGCAGAAAGTATTTGCATTGAATTTTATGCTCTTTAATCTTGCGATTGGATTTGGCGGAATCTTTGCTGCGCTCATCATTCAAGAAGGAAATCTCAGGAGTTTTCAAACACTTTATATTCTGGATGGTCTTTCCTACATTATCTATCTCTTTGTAATCCTTGGCCTCAAGGGTAATTTCCATGCTTCTCCGGAAGTTCGCGCTCAAGAATCTGGGGGATATCGGGAAGTTTTCAGAGACCGGGTATTTCTCAAAATTGCAGGCGGCGGGTTGATTTACACGATCTTCGGCTACGCCTCACTTCAGGGCGGTCTTGCAATATTTATGACTCAACACGTGGGTCTTTCGCCAAAGTGGTTAGGGATAGTTCTTACCGCAAATACTGTGACTATCTTCTTGTTACAAGGCGCGGTCCTTCGCGTCATTTCAGCGCGCGATAAGTTCTCGGTGCTTAGTTGGCTGGGATGGATTTGGACTCTTTCGTGGGCAGTTATTGCAATCGCATCTTTAGCCAAGGGGTTTGTTGCTGGAGCACTAATTGCGTTAAGTCAGGTCGTATTTGCGGTGGGTGAAATGATCTGGTCGCCGACTCTTCCTGCAGTTGCAAATGAATTGGCGCCCGACAATCTGCGAGGCCGCTACAACGCAATCACAGGTATGCAATGGAATGTTGCCAATGTATTTGGTCCAGCATTAGTTGGAGTTCTCATTGGTAGGGGATACACCAATGAGTGGTTGGCGCTCATGATTATTGGCTCTCTTGTGCCAATTGCAATCATGCAATCAGCACATCGAGAACGTTTACGACTTCGATCTAGCTAAGTTTTCCTGTCGCTTCAATCAGTGCGGTTTCGCCGCTAAGTAATTTCACTGCAAGGTCATCTCCTGCAGAACCTGGGCATGAAAGCGCCCAAGTAAATGTCTTTGACGCTCCCGCAGCGAGAGGCTCAATGGGTGCGCCACCAATGTTGTTATCGCCATCGAAAACATCCACACATGCACCGCTGTTGGTGCTGCCTTGAACAATGAGGACGGCAAGATCTAGGTCAGCGCTTCCACCATTATTTACTGTTACTTCAAAACGGTAATTCGACTGCCCGGGAATGATGCCTGAAGCAAATTTGCCTGGGGTAAATTTAGAAGGAGAAGAGAGAATGTAACTCTCACCCGTAGGAAGTTTGATTTCGCTATCAAATCCACCGGATGCCTGAACTTCTTGTTCCGGCGCCTCAACCAACTCTTGTTTTTCTTCTGTGGGTGCTTCGGCTGTTTCAGAGCCACCACATGCGGTAAGACCGAGAGCGAGGATTAAGCTGAGGATGGCCATGAGCCAAGTTTTCTTCATATGAACCTCCATGAATTCCCAAGTTATCGCACAAGCGAGAGTCGAAGTATAGCCGCGGAGCGTTGAATGACCCTTGTTGATGAGATACCTTTACGGGACGACGAGAGGAATTATGAGTACACAACTCGAAACGGTTCATCCTGAAATTGCGGGACGTAGCCCAGGCCAGATTGCATTGATGCGATTCAAGCGAAACAAGATTGGTGTCGGAGCTGCCATCGTCAGCATCACCATCCTTGGCCTCTCAGCATTTGCACCCATTGTCTGTCGCATCCTTGGAATAGATCCCAACACTCTCAATTTAGAAGCACTAGATACCAGCGGCGTTCCTATTCCATCTAAAGGTGGAATCAGCCTCGAACATCCACTTGGTTTAATTCCCGGAACTGGTCGTGATCTACTTGCACAACTTCTCTATGGTTCACGAATCTCATTTCTTGTCGCCTTTCTTACTACAGCGCTTGCTTTAACTGTGGGTCTCTTTGTTGGAATCGTCGGTGGATACTTCCGTGGGAAGGTTGATGATGCGCTTGGTCGCTTCACAGATTTCTTCTTGGCATTCCCTGCCTTCTTCATGATTGTTGCTTTGAGCACGCCTGTTGTGCAAAGAATTCAGAGTTGGAATATTGGTGGAGATAATTTTGCTCGTATCGTATTTTTGATTTTCTTCTTATCTTTCTTTGGTTGGCCTGGATTTTCGCGACTTATTCGCTCACAAGTTTTGAGTATCCGCGAACGTGATTACATAACTGCCGCCCAAGCTATGGGAGCAAAGCGGAGCAGAATCATCTTGAAGGAAATCCTTCCTAATGTGTGGGCCCCAGTTATTGTTGTTGTTTCGCTCTCACTACCTGGATACCTGGCAGCAGAATCGGTGTACTCCTTCCTAGGGCTCGGAATTCAGCCTCCAGCCTCAACGTGGGGAATCTTGCTCTCCAACGCTTCCCGCTATGTGACAGCGATGCCGAGCTTCTTCATGATCGTCGCAGGCTCACTTGTCATTGTGGTCTTGGCATTTAACCTCGTGGGTGATGCGCTACGTGATGCGCTAGACCCTCGCGCAGAGCGTTAATTTCTCTCAAATCCTTCTCAAATTACTCTCAGAGTGGTTGACTAAAGACACGACGCGGTCCCCTTGGCTGCGTCTTTGTAGCTTCATTGTCGAAAGGAGTACTACATGAGCAGATTTTCTGCTCGTGCCCGTGTTCTAGCAGTTGCAGCTTCCACTTCTCTTGTTGTTTCCGGATTTGTTGCAGTAAGTACGCCTGCACAATCTGCGACTCCACAAGCTGGTGGAATCCTCACCTTCTTAGAGCATGAGCCACGTTTGGATCATCTTGACCCAACTCGTATTTACACTGGTCGCGATCTCGCGTTTATGAATTCATTCCATACTCGCACCCTCGTCGCGTATAACCCAGTCCCAGGTAATGCAGGTGCTGGCATCGTGCCAGATCTTGCAACCAATACGGGTATCCCAAGTAACCAAGCTAAGGTCTGGAAGTTCACACTTCGTCCAGGCACTAAGTTTGAAGATGGAACAGCAATTACCTGCGAACATGTTCGTTACGGCGTATCTCGCGTATTCGCACAGGATGTTCTCCCAGGTGGTCCTACCTATCTCATCTCTTGGCTAGATATTCCAAAAGATGCTGAAGGAAATTCCATTTACACCGGTCCGTACAAGAACACACCAGCTGGCGTAAAGGCCTTCAATAAAGCTGTTGCATGTTCTTCAGACAACCGCACAATTACCTTTACCCTTAATAAGTCAGTTGCTGACTTTAACTATTTGGGAACGTACGGAGTTATTTCTCCAGTACAGAAGAGCAAAGACACTGGTGACAAATACGACTTGAACCCACAATCAACCGGCCCATACAAGATCGTCGAAAACAGCGATACCCAGTTGAAGATGGTTCGTAACAAGTACTGGTCGAAGGCTTCTGACCCAGTCAGAACTCCTTATCCAGACGAAGTTGTCATTCTTTACGGTATGGATGAAGAAGTTATCGATCAGTTGATGTTGGAAGATTCTCTTCCAGCAGCAATGAACTTCGGTGGCCCACTTCCAACAAACCGTGACAAGTTCTTTAACGATGCTAAGTTCAAGAATCGTCGCATGAACAATGCCGATCCTTATGCTCGTTACTACGCATTTAACTTGAAGAAGATGCCTTGCCTTGAAGTACGTGCAGCGATGTACTACGCATGGCCAATCAAGGCGCTTCTTGATTACTCAGGCGGACCTACGTACGCAGGTTCCTATGCAACTGGCGCAATCAGCCCACTTGTAGGACTTGACTATGCACCTACCAAGGTTGTTGGTCCAGGAAGCCCAGACTTTAAGCCAGAAGGAAACTTCACCAAGGCTCAGTCACTTCTTGATTCTGCAAAGACAAAGTGCCCTGATAATTACAAGAAAGCTACAGACACCGGCATCACACTCGATGTTCGTCAATCTGTAACTCTTAACGACACTATTCCTATCGTTGAGGCAGCAATGTCCAAGGTTGGAATTAAGGTCAAGTGGAACATTATTTCCGCTGGTTACTACTCCACAGTTATGGATCCTGCAAAGCAGAGCGACATGTCTGTTTCAGGATGGGGCGCTGACTGGGCTAACGCATCAACGGTTATCCCTGAGCTCTACACAACTTCTGGAGGGTTCAACCTCACACAGAACAGCGATGATCCAAATCTGAAGGCATTCGAAGCAAAAGTAAATGCTGCGATGAAGCAGACAGATCGCAAGAAGCAAGCTGCGCTGTGGAAGGCCCTCGACAAAGAAGCCGCTGGTTATTTCTGGCACCTACCAACAACATTTGGTAAGGCGCAAGAAGTATGGGGTTCACAACTCCGCAACGTCTTCTTCTGGGTTCCACAAGGTAACCCTGCATACGGAAAGATCTGGATTAAGCAATAACGCTTAATTAGGAATCATTTCCTTGAAGAAGTAAAGGGAAATGCTCTCGGAGCCTCTACACTGGCTTCGAGGGCATTTTCACGAATTGAATTGTTGTAAAAGTAATTCGAGTGAAAGGTCGTGATCTGAGCTAATGTTGTATTTCGCAGCTCGACGACTTGGATTCTCCGCTCTCACTCTTTTAGTAGTTTCCTTTGCAGTTTATGTGATTTTTTCCATTCTGCCTTTTGATCCCGCTGCTCTAACCTGCGGTCAAAAATGTAATGACATCATCGTTGAAGCAAACCGTGTACGCCTCGGTTTAGACAAGCCGCTTCTCGTTCAATACTGGCTCTTCTTGCAGGGAATCTTCTTAGGCCGTAGCTATGGCGTTGGTCAAGCTGCGTTTGTCTGCCCCGCACCGAGCTTTGGTTATTCATTCAATGAAAATGCCTGTGTTACCGATCTACTCAAGGGCACACTTCCAATTACTGTAACACTAGCTATCGGCGCTCTAATTATGTGGTTAGTTGTCGGAGTAACTCTTGGCGTTCTTGCCGCAAAGTTCCACGGTCGCACACCCGATACTGCAAGCTCAGTCTTTGTACTACTCGGTACTTCACTTCCTGTATTCGTAACTGGTCTCGTGCTTCTTATCTGGGTATCAATTAAGTGGAAGATAGTTCCACTTACCCTCACAGGTTATGTTTCTTTCCTCGATAGCCCCATTGGTGCATTCAAATATTTCATTTTGCCGTGCATCACTCTTGCTATTGCTTACGCCGCTTTATATACGCGATTTACTCGCGCCGCAGTCCTAGAGACGATGAGCGAAGATTATGTGCGCACTGCTCGCGCAAAAGGTCTTGGGGAGAGAACAATCCTCTTTAAGCACACCCTGCGCGCGGTTCTAGCACCGATTACGACTCTAGCGGGTCTTGATTTTGCCGGACTTATTGGCGGTGCGATCATCACTGAAACGATCTTCAACCTTCCAGGACTTGGGCGACTTACGCTCCGATCCGTCAATGAATTCGATCTATCCGTGGTTGTGGCTACGACAATCCTTGCTGCAACAGTCGTGATTGTCATGAATTTGATTGTTGACATGTTCTACGCAGTTCTTGATCCGAGAGTGCGCGTGAAATGAAAGAGATTCTCTCGGTCGAAAATCTTAAGGTTTCATTCCCAACCGATGATGGCCTTGTGCGTGCAGTTGATGAAGTTAGTTTCACGCTCAACGAAGGTGAAACCGTTGCAATTGTCGGTGAATCAGGTTCTGGAAAGACGGTCACGAGTCTTTCAATTATGGATTTGCATAACAAAAGGAATGCCCAAGTTTCTGGTTCTATCAAGTTACGTGATGGCAACAATGTTGTCGATGTAGTAACCGCAGATCCTGAAGAAACACGGAGCCTTCGTGGCCGCGTTGTCTCGATGATCTTCCAAGACCCGATGTCTTCACTTCACCCTTATTACAAAATTAGCAACCAACTCTGCGAAAGCTATCTCGTTCATCACCCTCGTCAGAAGAAAGAAGCGCTTGATAAAGCAATCTCAATGCTCGAGCTTGTTGGAATCCCACAACCTGATAAGCGAGTCTTTGATTACCCCCACCAATTCTCAGGTGGTATGCGTCAACGTGTGATGATTGCTATGGCGCTCATGAACGATCCCAAAGTTTTGATTGCAGATGAACCAACCACCGCTCTTGATGTAACGGTCCAAGCCCAGATACTTTCTCTGCTCGGCGACCTACAGAAAAAGCTGAATATGGGAATTGTTCTCATTACTCATGATCTTGGAGTTGTTGCTCAAGTCTCTGATCGCGTTAACGTGATGTATGCCGGAAAAATCGTAGAAAGTGGTTCAGTTGAAGACATTTTCTATCGTCCACTCGCTCCGTACACGCTCGGACTTCTGAATTCGATTCCACGCGCTGGTGATAAGAAAACGGGGCGCCTCAGCGCTATTGCCGGTCAGCCACCTTCACTCATTAATCTGCCCACCGGTTGTTCTTTTGCTCCACGCTGTGATTTCAAAGAGAAAGTAAGCGGCGGACTTTGCAATTCTGCGATGCCAGAACTCAAAGGTAGCTCCGCAGATCACCGCACCCGTTGCCATCTCGATGAAAAAGAACGTCAGAAACTATTTCCCACTTTGGCGGTGAAGTAATGGCGAGCAATGATGTGATTCTCTCTGTCTCTAACCTCACCAAACACTTCCCAGTCTCAAAACGCGTTACGCGCCGTACTGGCTCAACTGCTGTTAAAGCTGTTGATGGAATTAGCTTTGATCTTCAGTGCGGCGAAACTCTTGGACTTGTTGGAGAGTCTGGATGCGGCAAGACCACCGCAGGTCGCACAATTCTTAAATTAGTTGAACCAACTTCGGGATCCATAACTTTTGAAGGTCAGGACATCTCGAAACTTAGCCCAAGTCAGATGCGCCCAATTCGTAGTCAGATGCAGATCATTTTCCAAGATCCATATTCTGCTTTGAATCCGCGCCAAACTGTCGGACGAATCATTGCTGCGCCCTTTGAAATTCAAGGTATAGAGCCAAGTGGAGGAACAAAAAAAGCTGTTCAAGAATTAATGGAGCGCGTCGGACTTAATCCTGAGCATTACAACCGCTATCCACATGAATTTTCTGGGGGACAGCGTCAACGTATCGGTATTGCACGTGCAATCGCGCTCAAGCCAAAACTTATTGTTGCTGATGAGCCCGTAAGCGCTCTCGATGTTTCTATCCAAGCCCAGGTCATTAACCTGCTTGCTGATCTCAGCAAAGAGGACAACATCAGCATCGTCTTTATCGCACATGATCTCTCAGTAGTGCAACACATTTCTGATCGCGTTGCCGTTATGTATCTTGGAAAAATCATGGAGATTGGTAAGAGTGAAGAGATATTTGCTAAACCATCTCATCCATACACAAAAGCGCTCTTATCCGCTGCGCCAAAACCAGATCCCAAGTTAGAACGCAGTCGCGAAAGAATTATTCTGCAAGGCGATCTACCAAGCCCGATGAATCCACCAAGTGGTTGTGTATTTAGAACTCGTTGCTGGAAGGCGCAATCTAAGTGTGAAACGGACGTTCCCACACTGACTCATCACAAAACGCTCGCAACTGCTTGCCATTTCCCAGAATAGTTTGCTTCTTTCGTAATCACTGTTCTATTCTTCATCTCAAGAAGAGTCGCCCGGATCACCGCGTTATGAGTAGATTTATTTCGACTTGTACCGAGGAAAGTCCGGACTCCAATGGGCAAAGTTGTGGGTAATTCCCACCCGGAGAAATCCGCGGGACCAGTGCAACAGAAAGTAAACCGCCACTTGTTAGTTTTCTAGGAAGTGGTAAGGGTGAAACGGTGGTGTAAGAGACCACCAGTACGTGAAGCGATTTGCGTAGCTAGGTAAACCCAACTTGGAGCAAGACCATGCAGGTGGCGTTTGAGTGTGCCCACACAAGTCACCGGGTA
>Ga0315902_10014503_pt1 | contig 10124 bp, 7 predicted proteins | sample LakEriMetagenome_9_FD_203523 | JGI IMG/M metagenome (GOLD analysis project Ga0315902, IMG submission 203523) | Freshwater fungal communities from buoy surface, Lake Erie, Ohio, United States - Buoy 12 MA117 | ecosystem: Environmental > Aquatic > Freshwater > Lake > Lake biofilm | place: USA...
TGAGGCGGGAGGCGGGAGACGTGAGGCGTGAGGCGGGAGACGGGAGGCGTGAGGCGGGAGGCGTGAGGCGTGAGGCGTGAGGCGGGAAGCGGGAGGCGTGAGACGTTAGGCGTGAGGCGGGAGACGTGAGGCGGGAGACGTTAGGCGGGAGGCGGGAGACGGGAGACGGGAGACGTTAGGCGGGAGGCGGGAGACGTTATGGGAATTCGATTTGTTCCTTTTTATCTTGTTCAGACTGGTTTTTCCACTGATCGAGTTTGTTCTTAACCTTGGATGGTTTTTTCTTTTCCTCGGGCTTTTGCGCAGGCTGGGAAGGATCGATATCGATGCTGATGGTTTCCTTGTTCCCATTTGGAGAATTGTACCTTTTAACAGTAGAATCATTCTTAAAGAGACCGAATTCTGTTTTAAGCATGCTCTTGATCGTTTCTTTTTCCTGCTCTCTCCGCTCTTTGGCATCTTGTTTCATCGCATCTTTATCCCAAGTGATCGTTGGATTATCCAAATCCCCGGTCATGCGCATGTACACTTTCAATCCAGTTCCGTCGTCTATTTCTTCTCCAAATTCTGTTTGCTTGCGCTCCTTTAAATCCCTAAAACGAAAGGTAAAACGGTAGTCTACTTTGTTATCAAATGTGTGTTTACCGCTAACCAACATATCTAAAACAGAAGATGAGACTAGCATCTCGGGTATTTCGAGTACGCCGTTATTGATTTCGAAGGTGTTTTCCAGCGTATTAAAATCGAGCTGTTTCAGTTTCTGGCTTAAGCGTTTGATGTTCTCCTTACCCAATACAGCTTTTGCCATGCGTGAATCCAAGCTTTGGACAATGCTTTGTAACGCTTCGACATTGCTCAGCTTTCCGTTCACCACTTTCATGTAAACCTGTGACTTGATGTCATTTGAAATGACCCCCGTTTCAAAATCGAAAGGTGCTTCAAAATGTACGTTTGCTTCCGCATTTCCAACTATATTATCGTGGGTAATGACTTCCTGATCAAAATTATTCCATTCTTTGAATAACTTTTTAAACTGGATGTTTTGCGAGGCAACATCAGTAGTAAGGTAGAATTTCTCCGGACTGCGCTCTTCGACGGTCATGCTGCCCACTACATCCGCATCGGCGTTTCGAGCTCGGAGGTTCTGAAACGTAATGGTTCTGCCCTTCACTGTTAATTGGCTGCCCACATTATTCAAACGGTGCTTATCGTAAAACAGTGAACGCACGCCGAGGTCGACACGTGCATCTATATCATCGGGCAATACATAATCCTTCGGTTGGTTGATCTTTTCTTGTTTCGTGGAGACACCCAAGTCTTCCACTTTAATGTTCTTGCTGTTCACAACTACTTCAGCTACAATATCCCCTTTGTTTTGGAGGTAGGGCACGATGTTTTTAAATACACCATCTAGCGCCAAATCGCTTGATCCCACCTCTAGCGATACACCTTCCATACCTGCCTCGTCGTTGCGTAAATAAAGCTTGCCTTTCATTTTACGAAACACCCGTTTGTCGTTTTTTAACTGCGCATCAATTCCTTTCAAGTGAACTTCTCCTTGGCAGCGTCGGATTTCTACCGTTCCTGCTGACTGGGATAATTGTTGTACCACATCGAAGTCGGTGTTTAATCCTAGGTAGCCGTTGATTTGATCGACATAAGGCAGTGAAAATAGGTCATGCACGAATCCCATATTGAGGTTTCCACGCGCTGAACCTACAAAATGAGGGTTTGAAAACGCTGTAATATCCAGCTTCCCTTGAAAAGGACCTGCCGGGGTATTTAGGCGGAACTGTTTAAACGAAAGTTTCTCTTGTTTTCCCTCTTGTTTTTCGTAGGAACCCTGGAGCTGAATGTTTGAAATACGCAATTTTTTTATCGGGTCAAGCAATGAACCGTTGGTAACGCCAAAATGACAAGCCATGGAAACCGGTGCATCTGTTTTATTTTTCCCATTTACATTCAAGTCAAAACGGACCTTGCCTTTTCCTTGAAACTGGCTGATTTGATCGACTCCTGCAATCCTTAATTTATTGACGGCATCTTCAAACGACAAATTGTTTGCCTTCAGATTGAAATCTATGGAATCACGGTTGATTTCGCCTTGGACGGTAAACGGTAATTCCGCGATACTTATGGTTGATGGGGGCAAGAGATAAGTTGAATGTTTATTATTGATGTGCATGGTGAAACGACAGTCAGCTGATTGATTCGACAAGAGCGTTACTTTACCACTCTTCAAGGCGTTGATGTGTAAATTCGAAGCAACTTCCAAGTCAAACTCATCTTGATTAAATTCGCCTCTTAGAAGCAGTTCGTTTATATCAGAGCGGTAATGCTGGTCTGAAATGGCGTTATCGTAAGTTAAAGCAACCCCTTCGACATTCAGTCCTTGAAGCATAAGTTTAAAATCGGACTTTTTCTTTTGGGAGGGCTTGAAAATATCGTAATTCACTTCTCCGTTTTTGCGCACTTTTAGGTGCAGTTGTCCTTCGCTGATATCAATGGATTTCAAGTTGTAGTTCTCGTTCCAAATATCCCACGGATTGAATTTAAGCCGGATTTGGTTACTACTAAAAAGCGTATCGTTTTTAGAGGGTTTTCTGAACGCATCTCGGATGTAGACTCCATTGAAGTCAACCGACAGGTTTGGGAAAGTAGCCCAGAAGGTCAAATCCACTTCTGCGACTTTTACCTCTGTTTTCAGGTAACCATTTACATGTTGGATAACGTACCCACAAATTTCATCCTTAAAGACATACAAAAGAAGGGTAATCAGGCAGCAAATAGCGGTAATACTGCCAACGAACCATTTTCCAATACTGATCCATTTTGCTTTGGTCATCGTGAACAAAAATAGGTCATGTGGTTTTGGGTTTTCATGGCTGAATTTGAAACTTATTAACGCGTGTTTGTTACAGCTTACCATAAAATCGCTCTTTAAAAGGCGAATTCTTGAAAGACTTTGCACAGTTGTGCACGCAAGCTGTTATCTTTGCCTCCCAAATCGATTAAAATGAGTTTATTGACTGTTGGCAGTGTTGCCTTTGATGCTATAGAGACACCCTTTGGAAAAACAGAAAAAATTGTAGGTGGGGCGGGAACGTTTATTTCGCTTGCTTCTTCTTTTTTCACCCGAAATCAACGCCTTGTATCGGTTGTTGGTGGTGATTTTCCTAAAGAAACCATTTCTTACCTTCAATCCAGGGGAATAGATACAACAGGCTTACAGGTCAAGGATAACGAAAAAACCTTTTTTTGGTCAGGAAGGTACCATAACGACATGAATTCCAGGGACACCTTGGCCACCGAATTGAACGTATTGGAACATTTTGATCCTATTATACCGGAAAGCTATCAAGACACGGAATACCTTATGTTGGGGAACCTAACTCCGGCGGTACAGCGTTTGGTGATTGAAAGGCTTCACAAGAGGCCAAAGTTGATTGCAATGGATACCATGAATTTCTGGATGGATATTGCCATGGACGATTTAAAAGAGACGTTAACGCATGTTGACGTCTTAATTATCAACGATGAGGAAGCCCGACAACTTTCCGGTGAGTACTCCTTATTAGTTGCCTCCCGTGTCATTCGTAATATGGGTCCTTCGATTTTAATTATCAAAAAAGGCGAACATGGCGCACTTTTATTCCATGGTGAGCAGGTGTTTTTCGCTCCTGCCCTGCCTTTGGAAAGTGTTTTCGACCCAACCGGAGCAGGCGATACTTTTGCTGGCGGCTTCATGGGCTACTTGGCTTCAACGGACGATGTTTCATTTGACAATATGAAACGTGCTGTGATTGCAGGATCGGCACTCGCCTCTTTTTGTGTGGAGAAATTTGGCACTGAGCGCTTGATGGAAATAAACCTTAAGGACATCGAACGGCGGATGGCAGAATTTGTTTCCTTGACGAATTTTGACATGGTTCCTACGTTGCATTAAATATACTTTGGACATGGAAAACTATTCACTGTTAGAAGAACTTCGAGCTTTGGCGCAAAACGACGATGCGTTAACGGTCAGCAGAGAGGTTAATGAATTAAAGGTTCGTTTTGACGATCTAATGATGGACCTTGAGCGGAAGGATCAAATTGCCGCAATGGATGCAGAAATACGTGGTGAAGCGCATGAACCGATTGACGTGAAGCCCCTGAAAGACGGGTTTTACGAACTGTATCTTTTGTACCGTGAACGTCGAAAGGAGCAAACTGCGGCTAAAAAGGCATTAGAGGAGGGAAATCTGACTAGAAAACGGCAATTGATTGAACGCTTGAAAGCTGTTATTCAGCACGAAGAGAACATAGGCAATGCCTTTACTTCACAGAAAGAAATTCATGAGAAATGGAAAGAAATCGGTGATATTCCGAGGCAGGATCGGGATGCTGTTCAACAGGAATACTCAAAATTATTGGAGCAGTTTTTTTACAACATCAACATCTATAAAGAACTCAAGGAACACGACTACAAGCGCAACAAACAACTAAAACAGGAGGTCATTGGTCAGATTAATGAACTTTCAAAGGTGGAAGCTGTCAAAGACGTAGAGTCACGTTTAAGGCAATTGCAAAACGAGTGGGATGAAATTGGGCCGGTCCCAAACGCAGAATGGGAGGAGCTTAAAACGACCTATTGGGCGGGAGTAAAAAACGCATACGCGCGCATCAATGCCTACTATGACGACCGCAGGGTGGTGATGCAGGAACGCATAACACGCAAGCGATCATTGATTACACAAGCGGAAGAATTGGCCTCCACTGTGGCTGACCTTCAGCAGGTGGCACAATGGGAGGAAGCAACCAAAAAAATCACGGAACTTCAGTCGACTTGGCGGGAAATCGGTCCAGGTCCCAGAAAAGAGAACGACGAGGTATGGCAAGCTTTTTCGGAGCAATGCAACGTGTTTTTCAATGCCAAAAAAGTATTTTTTGGGGAGATTCGGACGCAACAGCAGGGATTTGCACAGCAAAAACAGGCGTTAATCGCACGGGCAGAAGCCTTGAAAGAATCGAAGGATTGGAAGGCTACTGCGGATCAATTGATAAAACTGCAAAAGGAATGGAAACAAATCGGACATGCGGGTCAGCGCCAGGAACAAAAGCTTTGGTCAGCGTTTCGCGGAACGTGTGATGCTTTTTTCAATGCGAGGCAAAAGCATTTTGAAACACAGGACGAGGAATTGGAGGTCAATCTAACCCAAAAAGAAGGGATCATTGCTGAAATAGAATCCTTTGAATTATCGGAAAACAGGAAGGAATCATTGGATAAATTAAAGTCATTCTCTTCCTCGTATAACGCCATTGGCAAGGTTCCTATCAAACACAAGGACCGCATCTACGCCGCTTTTAAAAGTGCTCTTGACAAGCAATACGGCCAATTAAAACTGGAGGGAGAGGAGCGCGAAAAGATCTTATTCGAGGCAAAGATTGAAACATTAACGGCAAGTCCGGAAGCGGGGAAGGCGTTGGCAAAAGAACGTTTTGAACTACGCCGTCAAATCGACCTTTTAAGGAAGGACATTATGCGTTACGAAAATAACTTAGGTTTTTTCGGGCGTTCGAAAGGTGCTGAACAAATGAAAAAAGACGTAGAGACAAAAATTGAGCAAACAAAGCGGCGCATGGATGGTTTACAACGTAAACTAAAGCTCATTCCGAATGAATAGGTTCGTCAATGTATTAATGCTCTTTCTCTTTTTTCCGGCAATGTTGCTGGTAATATTAATTGCTTTTGACCTTCCATTGGCATTTCTTGGTACCTCGGGATCTCAACTCGCCTACAAAGTAGAACTACTTGGTGGATTTGCTGCGCTACTCTTTTTCGTACACCTCAGGAGAAGTATACAGCGGTGGATGGGAATGAACTTGGTTTCGCAGGCGGGAAAATTCTTATGGATACAAGAAGTTAGCCCTGCTAGGATGCGTCGTGTGGTGGTTTACAACCTATTGGAAACAGGCATTTTTGGTGTGGTTGCTATCGGCCTATACCTCGTCACACCTTTCGCTTGGCCTTTAAGCTTATGTTTCGGGATTGTCGCAGTTGATTCGCTGGTTTTTCTTCTCTTGGGGAAATCCAAACACTTCTTTCGAGCGGGTATCACCAAGAACGCGGTGGTAGTAGCCGATAGGGATGTTACGGTAGCCTATTTCTCAGGGCTCAGGCGTGTTCACCGTCACCAAGAATCGTTGTTTTTTGAATACATAAAAGGGGTACAATTGTTTTTTCCCTTGGATTGCCTTCAGAAACAGCACGAGGAGGATTTTTACCGTATCCTTCAGGACCAAGTAGATCCTGAAAAGGTATTTATTACCCAGCGTAGGCAAGATTAACCTTCCTCTGTAACGAAGAGTTTTTTCAGTTCTGTTGCTTCATGTGGTTTCATCTTTCCCGCTAAAATCAAGCTTAACTGGCGACGGCGCAAGGCACCTTCAAAGCGTTGGATTTCCACCTCTGATTCTGGTATTAATTCTGGCACTTCGATGGGAGCACCGTACTGATCGACCGCTACAAAGGTATAAATCGCCTCGTTGCACTTTTCCTGTTTCCCCGTCATGTGGTCTTCCACGAATACATCTACAAAAATTTCCATGGAAGAGGTAAAAGCCCTCGACACCTTAGCTTCAAGTGTCACAATGGATGCATGTTTGATGGGTTTTTGAAAGGAGACGTGGTTCACTGATGCTGTCACTACCACCCTGCGCGAATGCCTGTGAGCAGACACACTTGCGATTACATCCATCCAAGCGAGCAGTTGACCTCCGAATAGGTTTCCAAGGGTATTTGTGTCGTTTGGCAACACCAGTTTTGTGGTGATTGCAAGGGTTTCAGATGCCTTTTTCGCCTTCATATTAAACTTTTGGCAAAGGTACAATAACTTTGAATACTAGCGTGGAGTGGCAAACGATTGATGTGAAAGGCTTGCTAACAGAATTTGGCAATAATCACTTTCAAATGCCGTTTTTAGAGGCTGTAAATTGATTCTTATGAAACACAACATACTTCTCATTCTGGTAATAATCGTTCCATTGATTGCTTTCGTTGGATGCAAGAAAAAAGGTTGTCATAACAGTGAAAAAGCTGTAATTCGGGATTATCATGGCCTAGACGGCTGCGGTTATATCATTGAACTAACGGATGGAACAAGGTTAGAACCTGTCAATATAAACGACTTTTCACTAGGCTTATCTGATGGCAAGCCCATTTGGGTTAGATACCACGAAATTAGTGCCGGATCCATTTGTATGGTCGGCAAAACGGTTGAAGTTGAGTGCCTGGAAGAACGATAAAACGACCTGTTAAAAGCGTTTTTTACAGCCCCAAGAGAATCGCGTGCGGATCTTTCGCACCAAACAGCATTCGCTCCGGGTTCTCAAGCATTTCCTTCACTTTTACAAGAAAACTTACGGATTCTTTACCGTCAATGATGCGGTGATCGTAGGAAAGTGCCAAGTACATCATGGGACGTATTTCCACTTGTCCATTGATGGCTACTGGGCGTTCTACAATGTTATGCATTCCCAGGATTGCCGATTGAGGCGGGTTGATTATCGGTGTTGACATCATCGAACCGAACACACCGCCATTGGTAATGGTGAACGTTCCACCTGCCATATCGTCGGGTGTGATTTTTCCGTCTCGGGCTTTCACTGCGAGGCGTTTTATTTCTCGTTCGATGTCGGCCAAACTCATTTGCTCGGCATTACGTAACACCGGAACCATAAGCCCTTTGGGAGAGGATACGGCAATTCCGACATCTGCATATTCGTGGAATATCATATCGTTTCCGTCAATTTGCGCATTGACAGCAGGAAACAGACCAAGCGCTTCGGTTACTGCCTTGGTAAAAAAGGACATAAATCCAAGGTTTACCTCGTGGTGTTTCGCAAATTGGTCCTTGTATTTTTTACGAATGTCCATGATGGGTTTCATGTCGACCTCGTTGAATGTTGTGAGCATGGCCGTTTCGTTTTTAACGGACACGAGTCTTTCAGCAATTTTACGTCGGAGCATGCTCATTTTTTCGCGTCGTTGCTCCCGGCTTCCACCCCACCCTGCTGTGGCTGAAGTGTCAAATCCAGCGGACATAGCGGCAAGCACATCTTGTTTTGTGATGCGTCCATCTTTCCCAGTCGCTTTAACAGCTTGCGCTGGGACGTTGTTTTCAGCCATGATTTTTGCGGCAGCAACGGATGGTGTTCCGGAGGCGTAATTTACCGGTTTAACAGGATCCGGACTTGGTACTGGAGCAGGTTTTTCTTCTGCTTTGACTTCGGTTGACTGTACCGTTGGTTGCACTGGGGCAGGCGCGCCCTCGGGCCTACTTGCAGAGGTATCGATCAAGCAAACTACTTGTCCAACTTTTACGACGTCTCCTTCACCCGCTTTGAGTGTAATCACACCGCTTTGTTCGGCAGGCAACTCCAAGGTAGCTTTGTCTGAGTCGACTTCTGCGATGGGCTGATCTTTCTCCACATAGTCACCGTCTGCCACCAGCCATTGTGCAATTTCCACTTCCGATATTGACTCGCCCGGACTGGGCACTTTCATTTCTAACACCGACATACTTGTCTTATTTTATACGTTTACAGTTGCATATTCAAAAAGGTCTTGAAACAATTGTTTCAAGCGTTTTTCATGTAATTTTTTGGAACCTTCTGCCGCAGCGGCGGATGCTGGGCGGCAAATTCCCACGAGTTGTTTTTCTCGCAGCGCCATTGCCATGTAGGTCCATGCGCCCATGTTGGCAGGTTCTTCTTGCGCCCAAAGTACGTTTTTGGCCTTATGGTATTTTTCAAAAACGGTCGTGAGCTGAGTTTTGGGCAAGGGATAGAGTTGTTCGACGCGCACGAAAGCCATGTTTGTAACCCCTTTTTCCTCTGCCTTTTCTTTCATTTCGTAATAGAACTTTCCGGAACAAAGCACAAGTGTGTCAACTTGACTGGCATCAGCTCCTTTATCATCCAACACTTCCTGAAAGCCTCCTGTGGCCAATTCATCGAGGGAGGAAGTAGCCTTGGGATAGCGCAAAAGCATTTTTGGGGAGAACACAATGAGCGGTTTTCTAAAATCGCGCTTCAATTGCCGTCTGAGCAAGTGAAAATGATTTGCTGGTGTGGATGTATTAACCACTTGCATATTTGTATCGGCACATTGTTGGAGGAAGCGTTCCATCCGACCACTTGAATGTTCGGCTCCCTGGCCTTCATAACCGTGAGGCAATAAGAGTACAAGCCCACTCTGGGTTGCCCATTTGTCTTCACCTGCTGTTATAAATTGGTCCACCATGATTTGAGCGCCATTGAAAAAGTCACCGAATTGTGCTTCCCAGATGGTTAAACCGCGTGGTGTTGCGAGTGAGTAGCCGTACTCATATCCCAAAACCCCATATTCCGATAGGAAAGAGTTGTAAATATAAAATTTCCCCTGTGCATCAGACAGGTGGTTGAGGGTTATGACTTCTTCTTCTGTGTCTTCGGTCTTCACTACGGCATGGCGGTGAGAAAAGGTTCCACGTTCTACATCTTGACCGGATACGCGAACCGGATGGCCTTCAACGAGCAAACTTGCGTAGGCTAACATTTCGGCAGAGCCCCAATCCAATTTATCGTTTTCAATCGCAGAAAGGCGGTCTTCAAAAATCTTTGCAATTTTCCGGAAGTATTTTTTCCCTTCGGGAAGTGTAGCCAATTTTCTTCCGAGCTCGAGCAAGGTCGATTTCTCAACGCCCGTTTCGGGTGACGAAGCAAAATCAGCAGCTTGTCCATGACGGAAGCCTTCCCAAGTTTGACTTAAAAAGTCGTACACGTGTGCCTTTTCGTGTTTGCGCGAGGCCTCAAATTCATTTTCGAGGAAGTCCAAGTAGGCCGCCTCAATTTCCTTAGCGACTGTCCGCGTGATAGTACCTTCGCTTTCGAGTTGACGCAAGTAAATTTCACTTGGATTTGGATGTTTTGCGATGATATTGTACAAACTTGGCTGTGTGAATTTCGGTTCATCTCCTTCGTTGTGTCCGTATTTGCGGTAACACAATAAGTCAATGAAGATATCCATGTTGAATTCTTGTCGGTATTTAACCGCGATTTCGATGGCATGAACGACTGCTTCGACGTCGTCACCATTGACA
>Ga0315902_10014504_pt1 | contig 10122 bp, 10 predicted proteins | sample LakEriMetagenome_9_FD_203523 | JGI IMG/M metagenome (GOLD analysis project Ga0315902, IMG submission 203523) | Freshwater fungal communities from buoy surface, Lake Erie, Ohio, United States - Buoy 12 MA117 | ecosystem: Environmental > Aquatic > Freshwater > Lake > Lake biofilm | place: USA...
TTATATATGTGAGCTCTTATCTGTATGGTAACCCGCATACACTTCCTATATCTGAGAACGCCCCGCTATTCACGCCAAATCCCTATGCCCTCAGCAAAAAAAACGCTGAAGACTTTTGTGTTTTTTACCATCAATGCTATGGAGTGAATGTAACCATCCTGCGACCATTCAATATTTACGGGGAAGGGCAAAGCAACCAGTTTCTCATACCTCAATTGGTCGAGCAGGCTGTTTATGAACAAGCTTTCCATGTGAAAGACCTGGAACCCAGACGCGATTATCTCCACTTAGATGATTTCATCCGAGCCCTTGTTGCAACCAGGAGCCTCAGCGGTCTACACATCATCAACCTGGGTTCCGGCAAAAGCCACAGCGTACAAGAAATCATTCAAACCATCTGCCAACTGGAGGGAAAGAATTATCCAATTCAGGATGATGGCCTGCGGCGTCCGAATGAGATCATGGATACCATAGCAGATATCACCCTGGCAGGTGAATTGTTACAGTGGAAACCAGCAATATCGCTGGAAGAGGGCATCACCCGTATGCTACAGTTTTCCCGTTCCAGCGCGCATCGCTGAAAGCAAACACATTAGAATTTAGCCTTAACTTTGCAGCCATGTCTTTAACTGAGAAGAAGGGAAGCATCGCCATTGTGATACCTGTTTGTAATGAACGGGGGAACCTACCTGCCTTAATAGCTGAACTGGAGGAAGTATGCCATACACTCCCGTACCAGCACCGGCTGATTTTCGTAGAAGATAGCAGCACAGATGGAACGCTTGATTACTTACGAGAGCAATCAGTAATCCACCCGCATATTTTTTATATCTCCCTTACTAAAAGCTTCGGCCACCAAAATGCCCTGAAAGCCGGTCTTGACAGGGCAGATGCCGATGCAGTCATTACCATGGATGGAGATCTCCAACACCCTCCCGCACTAATCCCCGAACTGATACATCAATGGGAGGCCGGCAATGATGTTGTTTACACAATTCGCAATGACCATAAAGACATTGCCCTCTGGAAAAAGAAAACTTCCCGTCTCTTCTATGATATAATCAATAACCTCTCTGATATTGAAATACGTCCCGGCACAGCCGACTTCCGCCTGATGGATAAAAAAACTGTGCAGGTCTTTCGTCAGTTCAATGAGACTGATCTGTTTTTACGCGGACTTATTCAGTGGATGGGATTTAAAAGAGTGGGCATTGAATATACATCGCGTCTGCGCTTAAGTGGTGAAACCAAATATTCACTGAATAAAATGGTACGCTTTGCCTTACAAGGTATCACCTCATTCAGTACCAAACCCCTGTATATCGCCGCCTATCTCGGTCTTTTCTTTTCGCTCTGCTCAATCATCTTTATTCCTTATACGATTATAGGCTATTTCTATGGCCATGCCGTTTCAGGTTGGGCCTCCATCATAGCTACCGTGGCATTTTTTGGTGGACTTCAGTTAATGATTCTGGGCATCATAGGTATCTATATCGGGAAAATTTATATGCAGGGAAAAAATAGACCACACTACATCGTAAAAGAAACCAATCTTCCATGAAGAACAGGTATGTGCTACTCAGTTTCGATGTAGAAGAATTTGACATGCCGCTGGAATTTGGTCATTCAATCACTCTCACAGAACAATTGGAAGTCGGAAAAAAAGGATTGGATGCCATCCTGCCTGTATTGGACCAATCAGATATGTCGAGTACCCTGTTCACGACCGCCTTCTTCGCCAGCACCTTTCCTGCTGCCATCCGTGCGCTTGCCCAACAACATGAAATTGCTTCCCACACTTATTACCATTCCTGGTTTACCAATGATCACCTGCTGCAGTCCAAAGAGACACTGGAAAAAATCATCGGACAACCCGTTTACGGACTTCGTATGCCAAGAATGAAAGCTATCGACATGAAGCTGGTAGCTGCTGCCGGCTATGCTTATGATTCATCCATTCACCCCACCTGGATTCCCGGCAAGTATAATCACCTTCGTTCACCACGCACGATCTCCACCCTGGCAGGCATCGAAAGAGTACCCGCATCTGTTAGTCCCCGGCTTCGCATACCATTGTTCTGGCTGAGTTTTAAAAATTTTCCCTACAACTGGTACAAGCAACTAGCCATTCAAACACTGAAACACGATGGCTATTGTTGTCTTTATTTTCACCCCTGGGAATTCATCGACATCAGCCCATACGGATTACCCAGATACACCCGACGCATCGATGGCGAAGCCCTCATAGCCAGACTGCTACAACTGATAAATGACCTCCGGCCACATGGAGATTTCATTACATTACGCGACTTCCTGAACGAACAGAAAAAAGGGCATAAGCCACAATTAGCATGAACTTTCTCGCACATGCAGTCTTGTCTTTCGGTGACCCGGAAATCCTAACGGGCAATATGATCAGCGACTTTGTAAAAGGAAATCTTCAATATAATTATTCACCCGGTATTCAGCGCGGCATACGATTGCACCGAACCATTGATCGATTTACTGATTTGCATCCGCTAACGCGGGAAGCTAAAAAGTTACTTTATCCCGCGGCCGGACCTTATGCCGGTGCACTGATTGATATTGTATATGACCACTTTCTTGCCCTCGATGAAAAAGAGGAACCGGAAAATGGCTGGCACCCATTCTCCCAATCCGTTTATGCAGAACTGCACGCTCGCTCCACAATGCTACCGGAAAATTTTGTGCGCATGCTCCCCTATATGACCGAACACAACTGGCTATTCAACTACCGGCACAAACAACAAATCGAACAAAGTTTTCGGGGTATAGCCCGCAGAGCACGCTATTTTGATGCCGCAGAAGCCGCATTCAGGTTATTTGAGGACAACTACCCGGAATTCGAGCAACACTACCAGCAATTTTTTCCTGAACTGAAGGCATTCGCAATCAACGAACACAAGCAACAGGAAAAAAGCTGATTATTTTTTGTTGATTAGAATAACCCATCTTTGTACAAAGATAAAGTATGAAAACAGCCACCACTTATGTACATGCCGGAGCAAATCCAGACCCCTCGACCGGCGCAATCATGACGCCCATTTTCCAAACTTCTACCTATGTGCAGGAAGCCCCCGGAAAGAATAAGGGATTTGAGTATGCGAGAAGCCAAAACCCAACACGGCAAGCGCTGGAAACAGCACTCGCTGCCCTGGAACATGGTCAATATGGACTGGCTTTTTCAAGTGGTGTAGCAGCAACCGATGCTGTTATTAAACTATTAGTGCCCGGAGATGAAGTGATCGCCCCCAACGATATGTATGGTGGCACCTACCGACTGTTCTCGAAAATTTTTGCACCCTTTGGAATCCGTTTCACCTATGTAGATACCTCCGACATCAACAACATTACCGCTGCTGTTACACCCAATACGCGACTGATTTGGATTGAAACACCGACAAATCCCTTAATGAGCATAACAGATATTGCTGCCACAGCCGCCATTGCGCGTAAGGCCGGAGCTCTGCTCTGTGTAGATAATACTTTTGCTTCCCCCTATTTGCAAAATCCGCTGCAACTGGGCGCTGATATTGTCATGCACTCCTCTACCAAATACCTGGGCGGTCACAGCGATGTGATTCAAGGTTGTTTAGTAATGAATGATACCACCCTCCGCGATAAACTCTACTTCATTCAAAAAAGCTGTGGTGCCGTACCCGGTCCAATGGATTGCTTTCTGGTATTACGTGGCATCAAAACCCTTCACCTGCGCATGCAACGCCACTGTGAAAACGGAGAAAAAATAGCACATTTCCTGCGCGCACATCCCGGCATCTCAAAAGTATTCTGGTGCGGTTTTACCGATCACCCCAACTACGAAGTTGCCCAACGCCAAATGAACGGATTCGGAGGCATGATGAGCTTTGAACTAAAAGACAACCGACCTGAAAACGTTACACGGGTGCTCTCTTCAACGCACTTATTTTCGCTCGCAGAAAGTCTCGGCGGTGTTGAATCACTTATCAATCATCCTGCGAGTATGACACATGCGTCTATCCCGAGGGAAGAAAGAATAAAACATGGACTCACCGATAGTCTCATCCGCATCAGTGTCGGTATTGAAGATGCAGATGACCTGATTGATGACCTGAACAAGGCAATTGGATAAAACAAATCCATCTAAAGAAAATAAAGGATGCCGGCAGCCAGGAAGAAGCAACTTAAAAAAGATCAACTACAGTTGTTGCTGGATGAACGGGTACGCCGATATAATCAGCCGGCCTTTATTTCAAGTGACCCTATTTGTATCCCCCACCAATTCTCCCGACAGCAAGACATTGAAATTGCAGCACTTTTCGCTGCCGTGCTTGCCTGGGGCAACCGAACCACCATCATTGCTAAAAGCAAAGAATTGCTGCAACGAATGGACCATGCGCCGTTTGACTTTTGTCAGCAGCATACACCGGCAGATCTGAAACGACTATTAGGATTTAAACACCGGACTTTCAACGACACTGACCTACTTTATTTCATTGCTTTTCTCCACCATCATTATGCCCGGCATAAGAGCCTGGAAAATGCCTTTCTCCCTGCTGGTGAACAATATCCTTCCATTACGAATATGGCAGAGAAAAGACTGACACACTTTCACCACTATTTTTTTTCACTGGAAGATGCACCTGCCCGTACACGCAAACACATTGCCACACCGGAAAGAGGGTCTGCCTGTAAGCGATTGAATATGTTCCTGCGCTGGATGGTTCGTAAAGACAAGACGGGCGTTGACTTCGGTATATGGAAAAAAATATCAGCTGCCGAACTCATTTGTCCGCTCGACCTGCACGTAGCACGCGTAGCCAGAAAATTTGGACTTGTTCAAAGAAAAAACAACAACTGGGATACAGCCCTTGAGCTGACAGAACACTTAAGAAAACTAGATCCAAATGACCCGGTAAAATATGATTTTGCTTTGTTTGGTCTCGGTGTAATGGAAAAGTATTAATATGCAGCATTGAACATTGTTAAGCAGAATATTTGACACCAGATATAATTCGTTGGTCAGGGCTTTCTCCGGAGGAGCTGGCGATTGAGATCAACCATCTCATTGTAAACGACTTTGCCGCACTCGTTCAAATTCTATATCGACTGGATGTGAGTGAGGAAAAAATGAAGACAGTGTTATCGGCACATCCCCAGGAAGATGCGGGTAAGCTGATTGCAGCACTCATATTAGAAAGGCTGAAGCAAAGGGAGGAAATGAAAAGTAAATTTCCCCCGAAGGAAGATATTCCGGAAGAAGACCGCTGGTAAATGCCGCGAATCATTGTCTCAGCAACTCGTCCACACGACGCAACCGAAAGCCCTTTTGGCGCAATGAGCGAATGATGTCACCCAGCTCATGGTATAATTTCTCTTTACGCCGTGGGTCTGTTCCCACATGAATCAATATAATGGCTCCATTTAAATCATCGGGAGATTGTTCAAGCAGCTTAGCAAGTTGCGCGCGTATTTGTTTGTTCGATTTATAGGAAGCACCCATTTCTGGAAAAGTATAATCAGCAGGTGTTCCTAAGCCGGAGGTGCAACTGAACAATCGCACGCCCACCTCATTGAGCCAGCCGGCAACCTCGCGATTCCACCATTCATAAGGAGGAATATACCAGCCCCCTGCGATGGTGTCTGCCAATCCGATGCCATGCATAGCAGCAAGATTATTGTTGAGATCTTGCAGTAAAGAATCCCGACTCACCAGTGTGCTATCTCTTTTTTTCCAGTCACAATAGAGAAGATGCTGATCAGAATGGGGTCCCAACAGATGACCTGCGCGCTGCAATAATTGCAGCTCCTTTGTAAATGTGTTATTCCTGTAAAATCTTCCTGTCAGATAAAATGCAGCGGGAACTGATTCCTTTTGCAATGTTTGGCGTATATGCTGTAAGCCATCGCCGAACTCATCACCCGTAAATACCAGCGCCACTTCCTTTTTCATTTTGCTGCCCCGAACAACAGTTCCCTGAACATACTCGTATTCTTTTTGGGGAGAAGACTGTGTTGACTGTGCTTGCATAGCCGCCAACAAATAAATCAGGCTGGCGGTGCCATCCATGGTAGGCTCATTGGTACTGTAGTCGCCATAATCATCGTGATAAACTGCTAAATCACTTTGAAAGGGAGCATATTCATCCGGCTCCATCAATTGTATGCCAATCAGATTTTTATAAATAGAAGTGTACACAGGCCCATCGACCAATCCGCCATCAATCGGATAGTTCTTTAGGTGTGTGAAAGCAGAATGTGGATCAACAGGCGTGTCACCCTTTGCTGGTAACCCATATACCATACTGGTTCCCCAGGGATTACACCCAAAAAGCCAATCAATATTCGCCTGCTCTAATTGCAAGAAAGAAGTATCACCAGTCAATTGCCGGTACCACATACATTGTATGGCAAATTGCACCGTCAGGTTATTGCTGCACCAAATAAAAGGGATGCCGCGCAGGAAAGCATTGCTGTTGGCGCGTGCTTGAATGAGTGCCACGCCCTTCCTGTAAAAATCGGCGATCTCTTTTCTTGCGTTGCCCTTCAGTTTGGATGCCAGTTCGGCATGCCCCTCATTGATGAAGGGATACCACTGATAATGATTTGCCGTATCCTGTATCATCCAGGGAGTTATTTTTTCTGCGCGGGCAAATTGCTGTGCCTTCTTCAACCAGCTACTATCACGCTTACCTGTCATGGCAAAGAGTGAGGCTGCTGCCAGCTCCATATCATCCACATAATTTTCTTCTGCATAGATATAGGGAGACCGGACTGAAGCTGTCTGGGTATAACCCGGTTTTTGAAATGCATACGCCCAGGCTGAAAATGCTTTGGTGGAAAGCAGGCGGGAATAGGTACTGTCTGTCTGTTGAAATACAGAAGCGCCCAAAGCAAAAGCGGAAGCGAATTTACCTGCAGTGGAAGATGTGCCGGTGGTCGTATTCATGAATCGCCCCCGCTGCTGTGGAAGTCCGCTGACGAAATAAACGGGTCGTTCAAACCCTCTTCCATAATAAGGATCTTCCTTCGGTATGCGCATGTTGACATGATCTCTGTCATCGCCCAACTGATTGAACATCCAGTCGGAACGGGGATGCATTTTCAGTAACCAATCCATCCCCCAGCGCGCTTCATCCAGCACATCGGCAGTGCCATTGGCACCGGGAAGTCCGTTGCCGCTATGACCATCGCGAAAAGCCTGCGGATAATCACGATAGGCGGCAAGTAATTGCCAGGTAGCATTCGCTGAAGTGCTGCTGTATTGCAGATAATCACTGGCATCGTGCCAGCCACCACTAACATCGATATGTGTGCTGTCTGGCATCGGCCCATACAGGGTATATCCATCATGCGTATGACAACTATCTTTTAAATAAGGGTTAAAACCACTTCTTTGCTGTCGCATATATCGCAAGCAGAAATCCGCGGTTCCCTGATAGACGGTATCACTGATAGCAAATATGGGTGAACGGCTTTTACCTGCTCGTAAATAATATTTTCCGGGCTTGCGAAAAGATGAAAAACCAAGTCTTGCAGTAGAAGCAAACGGACCATAAGCACCATACCCGGTAGTTGATTTCCCCCTATAAACCACCTTACCTGTAAGGGCATGTACCAATTCAAAAAAAGCAGGAACATCCTTTGCCTTACTGCACCATACAGCTTGTTTGGTGGAGCCGGTATTATACCCCAGCAGGTTAATCCGTATCCAGGAACTGTCTTCAGCAGCTGATACGGAAGACAACCCGACAAAATAAAAACAAAGCAGAAAAATAAATCGCATGGCAAGTGTTGTGGGTTAAAGTTACAACTACCGCCACTATAGGATGACAGGAAAAAAGAATAAAAAAAATTACAGGTCACCCAACTGCGGGCGCAGCACAATCTCTTCCACCACAGCGGCGGGCGACAGCGAAGCGGCGGCAACCATCATACTGGCCACATCGCTTGCCTGCATGATGCGATCAGGATGCACGCCTGAGCCTTCCCAACTCGGACTCATGGTAGCGCCCGGAAAAACAACCGTCACTTTAATGCCGTTTGTTTTTAGCTCTTCACGTAAGTTGGCAGTAAATCCGGCCAATGCATATTTCGAGATACCATAGCTGCCTCCATGGGGATAAGCACGTAGGGAGGCAATCGAACACAGATTAAAAATATGTCCCCTACCGGCTTCTTTCATCGCTGGCAACAAAGCACGAGTTAAATGATAAGCAGAAAAGAGATTGACTTGCATCATTTGTTCCAGGGCACCCTCAGCTTCCGTACTTATTTGTCCCTGTATGAACTGACCTGCATTATTCACCAAAACATCCGGAACGCCAAAAGATAAAATCCATTGAGCAAAAGCTACTACCTCCGATTGTTGCGACATATCTGTTGGCCGCGCATACAGCTGCCTTTCAGGGTATTTCGTCTGCAATTCCTCCAATGTATGATAGAGACTGACCTCTCCGCGACTACAGAGAAATAAATCATAGCCGGCAGCAGCAAAATGATCGGCGACTGCTTTTCCTATACCCTGGGAGGCTCCGGTAATGACTGCTTTCATGTGCACTTGATTGGTTGCAACAAAGTTGCGTGATTTTTATGGAATAAGAACGGGGAACGCCCGTCAATGTGTAATTTGCAGCATGAAATACCGCCATATTTTTTTCGACCTGGATCATACCTTGTGGGACTTCGAAACCAATGCGCGGGAATCATTGGCTGATTTATATCATGCCCTTGACTTACAGGAAAAGGGAATCAACGATTTTACTGGTTTCTATGAAAGATATTCCTTCCACAACCACCGGTTGTGGGAAAAATACACAAGAGGGGAAATCAAACAAGACGAGTTAAGGTGGAAAAGAATGTGGCTGGCACTGGTTGATCATAAGCTGGCCGACGAAGCACTGGCCAGAAAAATGGCCGTTGATTTTCTTCAAATCCTTCCAACCAAAAACAACCTGTTTCCTTACACCCGTGAAATTTTACAGTACCTGACGGATAAAAAATATGCCCTGCACCTGGTGACCAATGGTTTTGAAGAAGTGCAACACAACAAGCTCAGAAATGCCAACCTGCATACTTTTTTTCAGGTCGTTACCACTTCGGAAGCAAGCAATAGCCTAAAACCACAGAAAGCCATCTTTGATCATGCCCTGCGGGAAGCCGGTGCAACAACCAATGAAAGCATCATGATCGGCGATAATCCGGAAGCTGACATACAGGGCGGCATGAACGCAGGCATGGATACCATTCTGGTCAACCATACCGGCATCGAAACATCCATTCAACCAACCTATACAATTACCCACTTACAGGAGTTGGAACAGTTGCTGTAGGGGCAAAAAAAATCCCCTTCCTGTTTCAGGAAGAGGATCCTTACATCCTGTATAACAGGATTAAGCTTTTTTAGTTGTTTTGGGAGCAGAAGCAGCTTTCTTATCGCCTTTCTTGCAGCACTCTTTCTTTCCGCATTCTTTCTTATCGCCACACTTTTTTCCTTCGCAGGCATTTGTAACACCGGCACCCAGGAAGAAGGCAGCAGCAGCTAAAACCAGTACTTTTTTCATATTATATTGTTTTATTTGTTATATAAAGGTACACATTTTTTTTAAAATCAGAAAATTGAACCTGTTAAAATCTCTTACCAGGCCGCCAGCACGGTTACGCCCCCCTGTACCGTTTGGTTCAGCTGAACCTTTACCTGCGCACCCAGGGGTAAAAGCACATCCACCCGGCTACCGAATTTGATGAAACCAAACTCGTCGCCCTGCTCAATCCGGGTACCAACGGGAGTATAATTACATATCCTGCGGGCCAAAGCACCGGCAATCTGCTTGTATAAAACCTCACCCCGAGGGTGGCGCGTAACGACTGTCCAGCGCTCGTTATCGGTAGATGATTTCGGATCCCAGGCTACCAGGTACTTACCAGGATGGTATTGATTGTAAACAACTTCCCCTGAAACAGGGTTACGGTTAACATGCACATTGGCGGGACTCATAAAAATACTCACCTGAATGCGCTTATCCTTAAAGTATTCCTGTTCTACTACTTCTTCGATTACCACTACCTTACCATCGGCGGGACAAATTATCTGGTTATCATTTATAGTTAATGCACGGCGGG
>Ga0315902_10014505_pt1 | contig 10122 bp, 6 predicted proteins | sample LakEriMetagenome_9_FD_203523 | JGI IMG/M metagenome (GOLD analysis project Ga0315902, IMG submission 203523) | Freshwater fungal communities from buoy surface, Lake Erie, Ohio, United States - Buoy 12 MA117 | ecosystem: Environmental > Aquatic > Freshwater > Lake > Lake biofilm | place: USA...
CCAGGCTGGCAGCTCTTGCTGAACTTCTGCGATTGACGATCACGATTTCATCCAGTTTTTTAGCACTGGGTTCCATTTCAATATTGATCGTGGATTCGTTTCCAGATGTCAACACGATGTTATTGATGGATTTCTCTGCGTAATTGAGTAGGGAGATGATCAGGTTGTAGCTACCCGGGCTTGCACTGATCCTGAAGAATCCGCTGCTGTCAGTAAGTGTTCCTTTGCCATTTTGAAATTGAACGGTTGCTCCCACCAATGGCTTTTGGGTATTTTTATCCACTACATAACCGCTGATCTTGGCAATGGGGCCAACTTGTGAATAGGTAAAAATGGAAATTAGTAAAACAGCGCTCAGCAGGAACAATTTTTTCATAATACGGTGTTGATCTAAGTACAAAATCATCTCAAGCAAGATGGTTCAGTATTTGTTTTATTATTTAAATAAGTATTGCAATCAAGCTTCAATAAAAAGTGCTTCTTTTTTTCTTCTAACTTTTATTGCAGATGCAAGAAAGTCCTTTTCTTCATCTCTGTATCCCAATGCAAGGATGCATGACGCATGCAAGCCTTTCTCATTGAATCCAAGCACCTCGTTGACAGCAATCGGATTGAAACCTTCCATTGGGGTGGAATCAATTTTCTCTACAGCAGCCGCTGCCAGTCCAAAGCCCAGCGCTATATATGCCTGTTTGCTGGCCCATGTATGAAGATCTTCGGTGGAGCTGTGATTGATTTTTCCTTTGATGGCATTTGCAAAATCATTCAGTGATTCAACGGGGATCTTGCGCGTCTCGGCAATTTCTTTCATGTATGCATCCACCTGATCAGCATTGATATTTTTCCAGGGTGCAAATACCAGCAGGGCAGATGCATCCACAATTTGTGATTGGTTAAAACAGTGCGGCAGGAGCTTGGCCTGTATTTCTTTGTCCTGAACAACTACTACAGAATAGGGTGTGAGTCCGAATGAACTCGGAGTCAATCTGATCGCTTCCAGAATGGCGTCTAGTTTTTCAGTTGGAATTTCCTGGCCGTTCATTTTCTTGGTTGAATATCTCCACCTCAGCGCATCTAAAAATTTCGTATCCTTCATAATTAATGTTTAAACATCAAATTTACTTTGTATTTAAAGAATAACAAAAATTAAGAGGGAAGGTTTAAAACTTATCTCATGAAAATCAATCAATTGAATTTTAAACTAACTTGATTTTCTATTTGATATGCAGGTCCAATCTCTGAAATTGATAAGCCTGAAAAGAAGCTTTTTTTTGCTTTTTTTCCTCCTGATGCAATCCATTGGAGCCATTGCTCAATCCGACATCGATTTTTGGTTTGCTGCACCGGATTTGCAACAGTCGCATGGCGATAGGCCTATATATTTAAGGATAGCAACATCTAAATCTCCTGCTGAGGTCAGGATCAGTATTCCTGCCAATCCTTCTTTTGCGCCCATCGTTTTAAATATTCCAGCTGATACAGCTATTTCAGTCAATTTATCCGGATCCATTGATCTAATAGAAAACGTTGCAAATAATACAACCCAAAAGAAGGGTTTAAGAATTCAATCTACAAGCCGAATTACTTGTTATTATGATATAGCAAATAGTTGGAACGCAGATATGTTTGCGCTGAAGGGGCGCAATGCATTGGGAACAAAGTTCACTGTTCCATTTCAGATGGTTCTATTGAACAGGCCCTCAACACCAACAGCAACCTATACATCAGATTTCATTGTATTGGCAACTGAGGACAGCACAACCATCGATGTTATTTCACCTGTTATTTTGAATAATTCGGGCAATAGAAATATTACAGTGAAATTAAACAAAGGCGAAACTTTTGTCTTTTCAGTTTTGACAACCGTCGCTGTGGGTAGACCAGGAGGAGCATTGGTCAAGTCAAATAAACCCATTTCGATCACAACAAAAGATGATACACTTGGTTTACAGAATTGTGGAGATACAGCAGGGGATCAGTTGATTCCAGATAGCTTAGCAGGGCAAGAATTTGTGTTGTTAAGAGGATATTTTACAGGAAGCAATCCTGACTATTACTATGTCTTTGCAACAGAGGACAATACAATTGTTTGGGTGAATGGCACCCAGGTAGGCGTATTACAAAAAGCCGGTGATTATTACACTGGTCAACTTGGTTCTAATGGCAATGTTGCTGATTATATTGAGACAGACAAGCCTGTTCAAATGTTTCAGATTTCAGGTTTCGGTTGTGAACTGGGAGGTGCTATTATCCCTTCCGTAAAATGTACTGGTTCAAAACAGGTGAGCATCACAAGAGCATCATCTACAGAGAGTTTCTTTATCAATATTCTATCCCCTAAGTCTATCATCAAAGATTTTCTTTTCAATGGTACCAGTATTTACGTTGACTCGTCAAAGTTTACCATGGTAGCTGGTTCTGGAGGGGATTGGTATTATGCGCGTATAGATATTCCATCACAAATCATCGCAGGAGGTGACCGTGTGTTGATTGAAAATGCAAGAGGTAAATTTCACGTAGGGGTTATCCAAGGTGGACCAGGAACGACAGCAAGATTTGGATATTTTTCTGATTTCAGTTCCAATACAGTGCTTTTTTCCAATGAGTCTAAACCAGGAGTATTCTTATTGGAGAGGGATACACTTTGCTACAATACCAATGTGAAAATAAAGTCCCAGGTTGAAGAAGCAAAAGATTTTAGCTGGGCAGGTCCGAATAACTTTATTGGAAAAGATTCCACAATTAATTTTAAAAATTTTCTGGCAAAAGATACAGGCACATATATATTGACGGCCACATCAGGTTCTTGCGGAACAGCGAAGGATAGCATCCGGCTTGTCATTGATCAGCCATTTGCCAATTTTAATTTTTCCACCAATGGCTGCAGCGGAGACAGCGTGGTTTTCAAGGCTGACTCATCAGCGGCTGTTAGATGGGTTTGGGATTTTGCAAATGGTGAAAAATTGGATACCAGCAAACGAATTCAACCCAAGATCAAACTTCCCAAAGCAATTGACTACAATGTGAAATTAAGGGTTGCATCGGTTCGTGGCTGTTTTTCAGATGACAGTGTGAAAGTAGTGAGGTTGAGTACTAGGCCGAAACCATTGTACAAGGTGCAGGATATCAAGTGCATTGATAAGGTTATTCAATTTGATGATGCATCGAGCATCGATACTGGTGCGATTGTCAAATGGCGTTGGGATTTTGATACAAGCGGAACATTTATCCAGGATACTGCTTCTTCATCGCATAATTTGATATACAACAAATATGGATCCAAGAAAGTGAAATTGATCGCTGAATCTTCTACTGGTTGTGTAAGTGATACTTTTAGTATTTCTGCGTTGGTTGTCAGCCCCAATCCGGTCCCTGGATTCATCGTTCCTGAGGTTTGTTTGAATGATGCGTTCGCACAATTCAAGGATACTACATCATCTCCTGATGGCAATAATAAGTTCTCTTATCAATGGTATTTCAATGATGGAGATGTTCCGATAGCAAAGGGGCCAAGTTTTAAACAAGAAAATACCCTTGAGAAAGATCCTACTGTCAAATACAATGATACTGGGTACTACAGCGTAAAGCTTATTGTAGCCTCCAATGGATGCATCGATTCGATTTCCCGCACATTTACAGTAAATGGAGCAAACCCTGTTCCATTCTTTGAAGTAAATACAGCTGCTCAGCTATGCAGCAATGATTCGGTGCGCATCGTCAATCGTTCAACTGTAGATTTTGGAGATGTAACCAGACTGGTTGTTTATTGGGATGAGGCAGATACCTCAAAGAATTATGTTGATGAGACGCCTTTCATTGGAAAGCAGTATGCGTTCAGATACAATTCATTCCAATTGCCGGCTGACAAAAAATACAAAATAACATTGAGGGCTTTTTCGGGCTCAGCTTTTTCTTGCAGTAAAACTTTTTCTACCGAGCTAAATTTATTGGCGAGTCCAAAGGTTCAATTTGATTCCCTGCCTGGTATTTGTTTGGATGGATTGCCCAGGCAAATCACGCAAGCGAGTTTTGATCAGAATGTTCCCGGTATTTTTTCATACGCAGGTAGAGGGGTGTCATCAACGGGGCAGTTTGATCCAAGCTTGATTGGTAAAGCTGATACAGTTGGAGTCAAATATTTATATGTTGCACAATCTGGTTGTCGAGATTCTGTATCAAGGCAACAGGTTATCTGGCCGAGGCCCATTGCTGATTTTAAATACAGTGATATTACCTGTGAGAAGAACGATGTACTCTTTAGTTCTTTGTCAAGTCCGCTGGTTGGCAAGCTGATAAAATGGGAATGGAATTTCAATGACAGCAAGGATCTTGTCAGTCGCAACAATGAAAATCCATTCAACTATGTATTTGATGCCAGCAAAAATTATGATGTTGGTTTAACTGTCACTACTGACAATGGATGTGTAAGCATCCCTAAGACCATTCCTGTCAATGTCTATCCATTGCCTCAGGTGAAGTTCGATTTACCCATTGTTTGTTTGCCGGAAGGCAAGGCTTTGTTCCTCAACAAGACAAGTATTGCCGATGCTACAAATTCATCGCTTACATACAAATGGCATTTTGGAAATTTCAGGGATACGGCAACTAGCAGCAATGTCAATCCTGTTCATTTTTATAAACAATTGGGTACATACAATGTGAAATTGATAGCTACGAGCATCAATCAATGCAGGGACTCCCTCCTACAAACATTGGTTGATGTTTTTCCACAACCTAAAGCAATTATTGAGGGTTTGGATTCGGTTTGTATCGGGACATCCATTTCATTCACTGACAAGTCCGATGGTATTGTGAAGCCGATCAATGCATGGTATTGGAATTTTGGTGACAGCACTGGAAGCAGCTCTCAGAATCCCACACACACTTACCGGTCGCCCAATGTGTACAACATGAATTTTTATGCACGTACTGATGTAGGATGTTTTTCTGATACGCTCAAAAAAACAATCACAGTGCATGCATATCCCAACATTGATGCCGGTCCGGAGATTTTTGCATTGGATGATGCAGATACAAGAATCAATGCAACAGCAACCGGTAATCGTTTGCGTTATCAATGGTCTCCCGCCACATATTTATCTCAGCTTGATTCATTGCAACCTTTCATAAAGAGTCCGCAGTCTGATGTTCTTTACCAGCTGACAGTAACCGGTGCTGGGAATTGTATCAGCAGGGATCAGGTAAAGATGAATGTGCTCCGAAAACCGCTCATCCCCAATACATTCACGCCCAATGGCGATGGCATCAATGATAAGTGGGTAGTAAAAAATCTGGAGATATATCCAAATTGTGTGGTAGAGATCTATGCACCCAATGGAAAATTGGTTTTTAAAAATATTGGATATGATCAGCCATGGGATGGTAAGAAGGATGGGGTAGATTTACCAGCCGGCACCTATTATTATGTAGTGTATCCTAAGTCAGGGCGAAAGGAAATTGTGGGGTATGTATCGTTGATGAGGTAAAATAAAAAAGGTCACATTTCAGTAACCTTTTGTGGGAGTTGACGGGATCGAATGCAGAACTTCGGTCTGCACCCAGACATCCCGACTTTGTCGGGGTTGTCTGGGCCGCCAAATCAAGTAGCATGTCTTTTAATGAATTCCCTGATTCGATTTTTTCCTGTAATATTTTTTAATTTTTTCTCCAGGATCAGTGCTTCCGTTCTTGTTTCAACATTTTTGAACCATACCAGCTGCCATGGGACATAATTGGCTGTGGATTTTTCTTCAGCATTGTTATGTTCTTTAAGCCTCCTATTCAAATCGGAGGTTTGCCCTTTATAGAATCTGTCAAACTTGATTGAATAGAGGATTTAGACTGTAAACATGGTAATAAAAAAGGTCACATTTCAGTGACCTTTTGTGGGAGTTGACGGGATCGAACCGCCGACCCTCTGCTTGTAAGGCAGATGCTCTAAACCAGCTGAGCTAAACTCCCTTTGGGGCAGCAAATATAAGTTTTTTCAGAATAATTCCAAGCACTACATACAGTTTTGTAAATTGTATTTCAAATCCCAACCAGATGGACCAAAATCTCACCAGAAAAGATTTTTTAAAGTATTCTTCAGCTGCAAGTGCAGCGATGTTGCTGAATGCATTGCATATACATGCTGAAGAGCAGAATCTGTCTACATTAAAAATTGCGATCATCGGTTGCGGCAGCGTGAGCAACAGATACATCCCTCATCTCCAATCTTCTTCATCGGTTGAAATTGTGGCGCTTTGCGACATTAAATATGAAAGAGCCCTTGAGCAAAAAAAGCAATATCATCTCAGTGCAGAAACATACAACAGCATCGAAGCAATGCTGAAGGGTGTAGCCTTTGATATGATGGTTACATTGACAGATATGCAAGTGCATGGAGAACTCAATAAGAAAGCATTGCAAGCGGGTAAACATGTTTGGAGTGAAAAACCCATGGCAAATACATATGCTGAAGGGAAAGCGCTGCTCGCATTGGCCCAATCAAAAAAACTTAAACTTTGGGGTGCTCCGGCAGTTGTGAATTCTCCACAATTCGCATTCATGAATAAGATGATCCAAGAAGGAAAGCTGGGAAGAATTGCAAGTGCACATGGACAGTATGGGCACACCGGACCAACATGGTCAGCTTTCTTTTATGAAAAAGGAGGTGGAAGCATGCCTGATCTTGGCGTATACAATATCGCAACACTGACCGCATTGCTGGGCCCCGCAAAATCCATCATGGCCATGACGAGTATTGTAAATCCTTCAAGAGAAATCGATAACAGAGGAGTTGTTAAAGTGGAGGCGGAAGACAATGCACATTTATTGCTCGATCATGGTAAAGGCATTATCAGCCATATCATGTGCGGATTCAATTATTTTGATCCACATGGACATGAAGCAAAGGGTCAACAATTGCATTCAATTCAAATTTTTGGTGACAAAGCCAATATGCGATTGATTGGATATGATTGGGAAACCAATGGTGTTTATCTGGATGATTCATGGGAAACCCAGGCAAAATTATATGAAGCAGAAACAGGTGGATATCAGTGGCAGGAAGGGGCAACCAAAGTTGCAGAATCCATCGTTGGCAATACAAGTCCCAAGATAAATGTTGAACACGCACTGCACGTGCTGGAAATAATTGAATCCGCTCGCAAATCCTCTGCGGAAGGGAAGAAAATTTATTTAACATCATCTTTCAAATGGCCATTGTTTTGAATCATTCATTGAATGATTACCTTTATGGCATCAAGGAACATTAGCTCAGTTGGTTTAGAGCATTACTTTGACAGAGTAGGGGTCACTGGTTCGAGTCCAGTATGTTCCACATCCACCCATCACCCATGCCACTGAACAATCCGCTTTATCAGGAAGAACTGGAAGTAGAAGTGCTCGACAGTGCACGCTATGCACTCATCGTTTGGAACGATGATGTCAATACGTTCGACTGGGTGATTAAAACCCTGATTGAAGTGTGTAAACATGAGCCTGAACAGGCAGAACAGTGCGCCATTCTTATTCATTACAAGGGAAAAACAGATGTGAAGAGAGGCTCCTACGAAGAGCTCAAAACCATGTGTGAAGCCATTGTGGAAAGGGGCATAGGAGCTACTGTCGAAGAGATAAAATCCTAATCAAATTCTACTGTCATTGCTGGGTTGGATTCAGCCGCTGAAAGGACCAGGGAGCGGATGAATGCATTGACGGCTGCAGGCTCCAGGTTTCTTTTTAGTTTATCTTTTTTCCATTGCATGGCATAGATTGGTACAAATCCTACTGCCAGAAAATCGTTTTTATCCAGCATCACACATGAATATTCTTTTTCATTTCTTCCTTGTCCGAAGATGGCCAGAGAGTATTGATAGTCTTTTAATGAATGGATGGCTTTGCTTACTTTCAAATTGTATGCTAGAACATCTTCTGATTCTTCACATACTCCCTCACAGAATTGTTCTTCTCTGCCAACACATTCAATTTTTTCATCTTGCAAAAAGCACATCTTGGGGCATAGACTGAATTCCTTTGCAAGTTTATGCATCATTCTAAGTCCATCAATCTGAAGCGGGAAACTATGGTGGGTGATGATATTCTTTTTCTTCTTCACAACCCCCAATCTCATCACACCTCTTTGATCCATGTAGCTGCAAATTCCGAATTGAGGCTCAAACTTTTTTTGAGAACGATTGAAGCGCGGCCATATGCGTTTGATCTCTATGCTCTCCATCACACTCATCATCACCTCATTTCCGTATTCTTTATAACTTATTTTCTGCACCAGTCGAATCAATTCCTGTTTTCGTTTGCTGGTTGAATTATTGGAGAAATGACTGATGACCCTTTTTTGCAAGCGCTTTGCTTTGCCCACATAAAGTACTTTCCCTTTTCCATCATGAAAATAATATACACCTGGTGTATTGGGCATTTTATCCAAATCGTCATTGTTTAAATGAATAGGGAGATAGGCGTCTTTGCTTCCTTTCTTCAACATCTGCTGGATATGTTTGTGCTTGTCATTTTCCATCAGATGGTGAAACAACAATGCGGTGGCATGTGCATCTCCCATTGCACGATGTCTTTGTTTGATGGGAATATTGAGTGAACGACAGAGATTGCCTAAGCTGTAGCTGGGCAGTTCTTGAATTATTTTTCGACTGAGTCTAACAGTACATAATTTTCTACTTTGCAGTGCAAGTCCATGTTGAGACAACTGGTGTGCTACAAAAGAGAAGTCGAAATTCACATTGTGGGCAACAAATGTTTTGTGCTGAAGCAGCTCGAATACTTCATGCGCAATTTGTCCAAATACAGGAGCGTTTTTCACCATGGCATCAGAAATGCCGGTTAATTTTTCAATGAAAATCGGAATGGGTTGCAATGGATTGACCAGACTGCAATAGGTATGCATGATTTCCTTTCCATCAGTAATCACAATGGCGATTTCAGTGATGCTGCCTGTGCTGGCATTTCCGCCGGTCGTTTCGATATCTACAATTGCATACATCTTCAGAGAAATAGGAAGCCAAATCTAATGACTAATATTTCTCGAAGTAGATTCTGTTGATGTTTATTTAAAATGCAGGTTGAAATGCTTCTCCATTTCTGTTTCAATTGCGCGGATGGGAATTTTCGGACTGGGTTTATTTTCCACCCAAACACCGTTCATGGACTTGCTCTTGTCTATGGCATTTTGCAATTCAAATCTCGTATCGCCTGATCCAAGAATCAAGATTGCATTTGCATGATCAAGATTGGATACCACTTCTTTGATAAAATGATGGACAGAATTGTTTTGTTTTTCCTGTAATTTTTTTTCCCTTGAAAGGGTGGTGCCAAAGAGTCCGGTTTTTGAAGTAGTCTCTCCCTTGAATCTCTCCATGAATGGTACATGTGATTTTACTTTGATATAATCTTTGCTGCCATCGGGGGCAACCTTGATGATGGTGGCCTGCTTTTTGTCAATCCAAATCCCGAATCTGTTTTGCTGCTGCGTTTTCTTCATATAAGAATTTGATTTTCACTTATTTATTTGGAAATTGAATTTCCATGGGTTTGCGTTTTCTAAAAATGACGATTCTCATCAAGGCACATGATAATCCTCTGAGAGCCAAGATTTTATTGTTACCTTTACGCCCCAAATCGTCGTCTGAACATGGAGATGTCCAAGAATTTTGACTTTAAATCCGCCGAGGCCAAGTGGTACCATCACTGGTTGGATAAAAAATATTTTGAAAGCACACCAGACGAGCGTGAGCCCTATACTGTCGTTATCCCTCCTCCAAATGTTACCGGTATTTTGCACATGGGACACTGTCTCAACAATACCATTCAGGATATTTTGGTTCGTCGTGCCAGGATGATGGGTAAGAATGCATGTTGGGTTCCCGGTACTGATCATGCTTCAATTGCCACAGAGGCAAAAGTGGTACAAATGCTGAGGGAAAGAGGCATTCAAAAAGCAAGTTTGAGTCGCGAAGAGTTTTTAGCATATGCATGGGAGTGGAAGGAGAAATATGGGGGGATCATTTTGCAGCAATTAAAAAAACTCGGTTGCTCGCTTGATTGGAACAGAACCAGTTTTACGATGGATCCTGATTACTACCGTTCTGTCATTCAGGTATTCAATAC
>Ga0315902_10014506_pt1 | contig 10122 bp, 9 predicted proteins | sample LakEriMetagenome_9_FD_203523 | JGI IMG/M metagenome (GOLD analysis project Ga0315902, IMG submission 203523) | Freshwater fungal communities from buoy surface, Lake Erie, Ohio, United States - Buoy 12 MA117 | ecosystem: Environmental > Aquatic > Freshwater > Lake > Lake biofilm | place: USA...
CGGATAAGATGAGAAATGTTAAAATTATTGGTTGTTCTTTATAGAATGATCTAAATAACTCCCATAGTTGACTATCAATCATTTTATCTAGCCATATTTTTTATCATCAATAATACTTTACTACAAACTAAATAAACCATGATACATCAAGTAATACTCAAAATTAGTATGTCATATACCCTCATATAACCAAGTAATTCAACATTTTTAATGTTTTTACCATGACGTAAAAAATGTTGGTCATCGCAAGGGTGTTACCCAGCAAAATGAGTCTCTCCTTTTGCCTTAATTATCGATTTAAACATATCACACACTTTTAAAATAAAATTGGATGGGTTTAAATAGAGAATTAGACCCCAATTAAAAAGTCAAAATTATTAAATTTTATGATTTAAATAATATGGCACGTCACATAGCCTCACCCTATATGAACCGAGATTTATATACATTTCGTTCTTTAATGTCTCATCGACATTCACCTGTTAGACAGTGTATACACGTAAAACCAGCGATTGCCGAAACATCCTATGACGACATTGAAGAATATACATTGCTTGAACGAAAGTATATAGAACATCTTGGACTAATTGTCGAAGAAATGTACAAAGAGTATACAGCATTAAAGTATAGTCTCTCAGTAAAAATGACCGAGAGAACGCTCTTCTTGATTAGCGGAAAAGTAGGCGTTGGTAAAGATACTGTTGGTAGTATTATTCAAGAAAAATACCCCGTATACCGCCATGCCAATGCTGATCCTCTCAAAAACATTACGTCAAAACTGGTGACCTATTTTCAACCAGAATCGTGCCCCTCTCTTGATGTTGCCACGATAAATAGCAAAAAAGATTGTGAAGATGAGTTCATTATCGGTACGAGCAACATGCGAGACGTTTTATATCACATATCCCGTATTATAAAAGACGACTTTGACGATGATGTATGGATTGAACTTTTTTTCAAAAGGTGGCGACAGAATGGTAGCCTACACGCACTAATAACCGATATCCGCCTAGCCGAACTTATGTATTCTAGACGCTTGTGTCCACCAGATATCAAGATTATTCATCTGCATATTGAAGGTGAATCAAGACGTGAATACAAAGATATAGGATTCAGTATGAATGATGTGTTTACGGACGACAAAACGATAGTTGTTAAAAATGATGGTACGCTTGACGAGTTAAAAAACAAAATACTAGCAATCATATAAATAAAAATACTACATAAAATGAAAAAGACATATCTTATTACCTTTAATCCTCTCGCAAAAAAAGAGGTAGAAAATCAGCTTAAACTCAAGAAAATACGTTTCCGCTTTTTTCAACATATCAATGGTGTCGCATCGCTTGATCTGTCTCGATCAGAAGCAGAGATGGTTCGTCAGTCGCCGTTAGTTGATACTATCGAAGAAGATGCTGTTGTTTATGCTTTGGCTGAGGAATTTGCCGGTAGCGACAGCCAAAGAATACCCAATGACCTCGGTGAATCGGTATTAGTTTATGTTGTAGATACGGGTGTTAATTGCATTAATACTATCGATCGTGTTAACTTTCATGGTGATAAAAACGAGTCAAACAATGCACACGGAACACATGTAGCCGGTACCATTAACATCATCATACCCAAAGCTTCTATTGTATCGGTTCAAGTCTTGGGTGGAAAGATGGGTTCTGGTAGTACCAAAACTATTATTGATGGTATTAACTTTATTTTTGGTGACATTGCCAAAAGAACCAATTACAAATATATATTTATTAATATGAGTTTGGGTATGTCACAGAAAAGTCCAGCGATATGTAGTGCTGTTTCACAAGCACTTGAAAATAAGGTTATGACATTTGTGGCCGCCGGTAATAGTTCAAATAATAAAGTAGGAAGTCCGGCTAACTGTCTAAGTGTTATAACAGTTGGATCTATTTCACGACAGGGTAAACTATCTACTTTTTCGGATTATGAAACCAACAAGCAGTTTGGTGAGGACAAGCCTGAACTATTGACCGTCGGTGAAAATGTTATGGCTCATAATCATAACACATGTAAAGTGGATACACTGATGACGGGTACATCTATGGCATGTCCAATAGCACTGTCTGTGGCGGGTGCCGTTGTTAGTGATTTGCATTTCAATGTACCCGCATTCAGGTCGATGAGTACCGCCGAGTTTCAACAACTACAGGAAATAATCATACAATCCGGTCAAAAATACTCGGATAGTCCAGGGAATATATTAACTTATCCAGAAGCCCGCGAATCAATAAGAAAACTATATGATGTCACAATGTCCGCTCAGCAGTTTAGAATATACAAGACAGGACCAAAAAACCACACAGTTCGCCATCGCAATCCAAAGGGCGACCCTTATTTGTGTTATTAAACTGATATTTTATATAACTATTTTATTCAAAAACATGACAGAGCCGAATTTTGCGGAACTAGAACGTAAAATTAAAGATCTTGAAGAATCTAACAGAAAGATTAGAGAGGCTTTTCGAGATTTGTTTGATAGAGCATCAAAACTAGAAAATTATGCAAATGCCGTTAACGCTGCATCCAGAAATGCAGTCAAAATCTTAAGTGATAAAAGCAATATTAGTAACACTATATTAAAGAATACAGAAGAGAGAACAAAAGTTCTCGAGAGAGAGATGGATATTCTCAACGAGAAAGTAAAAACGTTAGAAAATGAACAGCTATCGACAGATGAGCATAAAAGGGAATATACCAAGCCAGATAGCTCACCTGAAAGAGCAGTCGACCTTGACTCTGTAGCGACTATTCTATTTTCCATGCAAGGAAAAGGAGCGGGAATGATGATGTAACTGTTGTTCAAACAAAAAGAAGTCGCAAACGATAGTTTGGTCTGCAATTAATAATTCAAATAAAACGCTAGCGTTTTATTTGAATAAAGTGTCTGTATGTACTATGTGCCAATCAAACGGGTAACGGTAGCCCGATTTAATGTCTGTGCGGACACAGATTAACGTATGGTTTATAATCTTGGCTTCCATACTTCCAATGTAGGTTATATCCCCTGGAATTACCCACCTGTCGTTCAATAGCTGAGAACCCGGAAAATCGCGGGTAACCTCGAGTGCGTCTATTTTTTGGACAAGAATGTCAAGATAATCGCAAAATTGCGAAAGAATTTCCACCGAAAACTGATCACTTTCTGTGTGTCCATTTGTTTTCAACCAATCGTCGACAATGTCTAATTCCTCTTGCGAAAAGTCGCAACTATAATCATTTCCCGTGCTCAACCTCAAAAGGTGCGCGAAGATATTAAATATCCTCCAAAAACTGCACCCCTCTGGTGTTTTCTTTTTCATTCGAGTGGATCTTCTTAAATATTTATTAAAATCTCAATTATATAATTGAGATTTTAAATATAATCTTATAATTATAACCATGGAGTTTCTATCTATTTACTGGATACGTACGAAAATTCAAGAATACCTATCACCTGGTGATATTTTTTCTTTAGCATCCACGTGTAAAACTTTATATCTACAAAAACTTCATTATATATCAGCCGGCCCTGAAGAACATCATCCTAATCGCGATGGTTATATTCGACTTGATATGACAACAAATGACCTTTCTGGCCTCCCTTTTGTTCGATGGATAGACTTGACGGGCGTCAAAAATATCAAAGACATTAGTTGTCTTTATAGATGTCAAATTGTTATTCTCGATCACACCGATGTCAAGGACGTATCAGCTTTGAATCGTGTCACTCGTCTTTCGATGGAGTCCTGCGGTAGGGTTGAAGGTATTGAGAATCTCACACTTTTGGAAGATCTAAATCTAACTGGGTGTAGTGGACCAAAAAGCTTTTTTAATTTCAAAAAATTACATACACTGAATCTATTCGGTTATCGAACCGAAGTCATTACTAAATCGCTCTCAGGCATTAGACGTCTTACCCTTGACCATTGTAAATGGGTTACTGATCTTTCAGAACTTAAGGGCATTAAAGAACTATCAGTTGCATTTTGTACAAACTTACTATATTTACCAATAGGTCCATTTAAAAAATTAAATATGGCTGGTCTTGATATTATGTGTGAAGTATTGTTAAAAGTAAAAAACGTAGAAGATATTAACATAAGTATGACAGGTATAACCGATGTTTCAAATCTAGCAGATTCATCGATTAAGAAGCTTAATTTGTCTCATAATCCATACATAGATGGGCTCTCTTTTTTAAATAATGTTTCTGATTTGCGCTTTGACGGATGCAGTAACCTGGTTGATCTGCGCATTTTTAAGTCAGTTGAAGTTCTTTTTCTCAGTCGATGTAATAACGTCAAACAAATACCTTATTTACCTAAACTCCGACGTTTAACATTGATAAATATGCCGAACCTAGAAACCATTGATGATCTTGGTACAGTTGAATCTGTAACGATTATTCGATGTCCAAACATTACAGATTTTTCAGGACTGTCAAAGTCAAAAAGAACCATTATCTTTAACCCAGCAGAGTGGAAATATTGATCAAAATGTAAAATATTTTACATTTTGATGAGACGAGTCATAAAATTCTCGCCACGAGCGAGCTTTATACGACCACTAGGTCCCATTCTTTGGATATAATGACCCGAGCTAACACCCTCCTTTATAGCCGAGTTTATTTTTGATATATTTTGATTGCTAGGATAATTAGCAAAGATGTACCTTTTAATAGCCTGACGGCTTGAACCATCTCTTTCTCTTAATGCGATAATGGCATTGTCTACCATTTCTCTATATACCTTGGGTGTATTCATGCTTTTCTGTGCTAAAAAAGAAATAAAAAATCAGTTACATAAATGTTTAAAACAGCAAATCACGACTTTATGCTCAAATAATGCTCTAACACCACTAGCATCATACATAGTTTATGTTACCCAAATATGTATCGAAGACGACGAATCTTCTGAGAATTTGTCAGTTTAATCTTGCATGTCTTAAAATCGTTTCATCCCAAAAACAATAGAACTAGCAAATTTATCAAGAAAGTCAAATATATTAGTTTGTTTATTACCCGTATATGCGTTTATCTTGTCATATAATCTCTTTTTTACTGAAAAAGGACCATAAAAAACTAGATATTCTGTCATGGTTTTTACATAGTAGTTTATGTAGTCGTTTTCAGTAGCAACAACTATATTATAACCAGTATCTAATGGTGTTATCTCGCTCCGTCTTTTTATTATCACTTCTTCCTGTTGATCAGGTGAATATTTGTCCTTTGTTACCTTTCCAGATTCGGTTTTGTAAAACCTTTCATGACCAGTCAAATAAATTCCAAAAAAAACATCCAAAAACATGTCTGATATTCTCCTGTAATAAGGAGAATATTTTCCAATAGATGTCGGCTCCCATATGTAATACGGTATTTTAGGTGGTGGCTTAATCATTATATTATACTGATATTTTAGTAACATTTTTTGTGTTCGACTAGCAATCTTGGTAAGATGATTGAAAGACTGGTTAAAGGCTTCTATAGCACCCTCCGTATACTCGACTAGTTTATCCGTGTCAAAAACGGTAGGTGTTATGTTATATATTATTTTAGATCCTTCCTTAGAATAAATAGAACCAATTGCCCAGTTGTTATCGTGTATTCCATACGGTTCGGAATATTCGTCTCTAGTAAATGGACGACCGCCTTTTGTCATTAATAAAGAAGCATATTCATAACCAGCATTGTGATGTATAAATCCGGATATGAGCATGTTCCCCCGCTCGACATTGCGGGGTTTCATGGACTTAAAGTATGTCTTTTCTCTTTTTGTCCAAATGTTTACGGCATTCAACCAAACAGTCATCGGTAGATCGATTATAATATTTGTATGTTCAGCGCGTCGGCCACATATAACATAGAACTTTATATACTTTACTTGTCGTACATCTTTTGGTCGAATGATGTTCTTGATAATAAGTTTTAATATGTCAACTGATCTGAATGTACTAAAGTACATAGAAAATTGAACATTATCCTTTTTTTGCGTTGTTTTATGTAGATCAACAAACATCATTTCATATATATCAGTTTCTTCTTGTTCTATTTCATCTAACGTATTAAGGTCGTAATATGTTGACGTGCCGTTGTTAATAATTTGTAGATATTTGATAACACTAAGAAAACGAGGGCTCATAGCCGGTCGTAATGAATGTCTGATAGTATCAAATAACATTTCCATATTCGATTTCTCAAGCAGAGGGCTATAAAAAGATATATCGAATGCTAGATTGACATTTGTATGAGCGTCAACAAGGTTAACATAACGATAAAGAAAAGAAATATGATGATCGTCTTTATAATCGATTAATATAAAGTAATGCTCGGTGTCATTAACAATAAATATATTGTCATTGAGGTGATTTAGCATCACGTTAATATCAGATCGCTTTATAGAGGTGACACGACTGACAAACTTTTCAAATGGCTCTTTTGTGCTATCATAAACTACAAGTATACTATCACCCTCATCCATTTTGTCATAGATAAATTTCAAATTGTCATTTTCATTTGAGGTTCAAAAGAATCAATTTATTGTAAAATGATACCCAATAGACATAAACAGGCTTTTCATGGTCTACTGGCGATGGTATTACCAACACAGTTGCATGGAAGATTCAACGTTAATTGTCTACGAACATATATAGCATCCAAAATGCTAACAAAGAACAAAGCCAACATATACGCCATAAGGTGTGTTTTTTTCATAAAAACACCCATAGATACGTTCAGACGGGAGCTGTTGGATTCGTGGACTCTCGCGCGAAGATTTTTTAAACGGGTTCAGTGTTATGAGGGCATAGAGATTGTTCACTATATAAACGATCGGCTCGAGAATACAGAGTCGTTTGATTTTGATTATTTGTTGGATCGGGTCAAGAGATGCTTTAACAATAATATTGTTATGCGAGAGATCTTTCAGATGTATGAATATCATCTAACATATTCAACGCCACCTCTGATTATATTATATGCTTATGAGAAATACGAAAAACGTCAGTTGTATAATTCATTGCCTAGTATTACGGATAGCGAGTGGAAAATAACCAAACACATGTTGACCGTTCATAGTAATCATCAAACATGGAATAATGTTTTTCGGCGGTGGTATCAAAATCACAATCATTGGAGCGTGCTCTTTCGCTATTTGTTTAAAGCATTTCCTGTATTTAAACGACGTCAGGAGTCATTCCGCGTTTTTTTATTATGCATGAACCGACAAAAAATTTTGTTGCCGGATCTTGTCTTACGTCATATATACAACTATGTTCATATTCGCAACTTTAACCAGTTAAATTACGAATATGACTCACGATACAATTATAATAGACTAAAGGCTAAATATGAACTTGATTTTTTTAGTAAGATATTATTACCAAATAAGGGTCTTTTTAATGACGACGAGCTAATATATAAACTTTAATCAGTTACTTCTAACTGTAATAATTATCGAGCTTCATAGACAACATTAATTAGCATGATAATGGGTATATAAACTTTATACACTCATTAGTAACAGCAAGCAGAATAAACATATTCTTTGGGATGTGATAAAAATTCGACAAGAGCAGGTTGACGATGGAATTATATGATAGTTATTATATAATTGAATTATTTGATAATATTTGTTATTTTATAGACACTTTTTGAAATGAGTGGACTAATTGTAGGCTATTGCGCAGGAGTTGCTTATCAATCGCGCGTCACGGCGCGTGGCTATTTCGTCTACATTCCTGTAACTGGGACCTCTATCTTTTTTAATAGAAGAGGTGGTCACAACGAGTACACCTTTGTACTCGAGACGGGATCCATGCCGTTGGTCTCTTTGGAGGTTGGATTCTTGTCACTACGCATCCTGTTATACAGGGTACTCCTCAACCAATGGAGGAGCTCGTCAAATAATGGCATGTTCGAGCCACCGATATTGGTCGACAACTAGACACTCCACTTTTAGTGGACTGTTTATATAATTTGATTCTTTAATAATTTTTTTTTGATATAAAGGTCACATGGACTATAAAGATATTCTTAATATTCCCAAGATAGCACATTTGCATATTCATTTTAATTCTATTGTTTACGATAAGAAGTTTCAGGCGTTTTTAGATGAGAAGGGTGTAAGAATCCAGATACCCAGCGTGCCACCGGCACGAACCTGGTCCGATCTTAAAAAAGTCCAAAGAAAACTTCGTCCCCTATTTAAAGACCAAAAAATATTTCAGTATATTATCGAATACTATCTCGAATCAGCCTATCGCAATAACATTTGTTACACTGAGTTCAGAGGTATTCTCGGAATGTTCTTTGATCTTGATGTAAACGATAAACAAGATGATATATATGTTTATCATGTGTATACCCGAGTTTTGTTGATGCTCCGGGTTTTATACAGGTGGAAACTAAAATATATCCCACCAGAATATACATTTCACTACAATGCTTATCGGATGTTTATTAAAAACATCGATCATAATTTGACCGGTACTCGGAATATAAAGAATAAAATTTACACAGATATCGTTTCGATGGATGAAATAGAACGTTCACCAACTCGCTTAAAAATGGTAATGCTCATGGATTTTAAGTTTATTTTAGGTCATCCAAAAGAACTGATAAATGATCTAGAAAAGTACTTGTTAACCGCCCAAAAGGTTAATCGTATGCTCGGCTATGACTTTATTATCGGCTTTGATTTGTATTCGTCTGAAGATAGTGTACAAGAAATAAGACACCTTAACCATCCATTAACGAACATCATAAACAATTTTCCAGAGTTTTATTTTATATGTCATGCTGGAGAGACAAAAAACAAAAAGAGGGGTATAAATAACATCCAGTACATCATAACTAAAGGATGTCGACGGATAGGTCATGGATTTTATCTATTAACGGAGGATATAAACGTCAAAGACAAGCTTTTTGTAGAAGTGACACCGTATAGTAACGTTATATTGGATTTTTTTCCGAGCGTTGCTGATCATCCAGCTCGAAAATGGATATATAGTAACAATATCGTTATAAGCATCAGCAGTGACGATCCTGGGTTATTTGGCTATGATGATGTTTCTTTTGATTGGTTATTGATCTATGTTATGTGGAAACTAGATTTGAACGATCTAAAAAGGCTAGCCCTAAACAGCATAGAAACGGCCAACGAATATGGTGGCATGTCAGACGCTGTAGCATCGGTTTGTCGTAATATTGTAAAATTATACTGATATAACGTGTGTTATATCAGCAAGATTCAATGCTCATGAGCTGAGTTTTGAGTGTCCATGAATCAATATTTCTAGTGGACTTAAAACAGCGTACAAACGCTAATCTTAGATGAACATTATACTTGCTCTTCTCTGTATGAATATCTCTAAACATGTCCATCGAGTATGGAACACCATTATTTATAAAGGTGGTATTTGTTCGCACGCGAGCGCCGATGTACATGTGATCTCCATCATCTGATAAAATAAAACCATAGACATCTGTCAGTTTTTCTGATTTTACACCGGCTTTAATACCGTCACTTAAGATAGTATGAAAACGTGAAAGGTATTCTAAAAAGGACCGACCAACCTGGGTTCTTATTAACAACAACGAAATTGTGTGTATCCCTTTATAAGACTCTTGATATGTTACTTTCACATTATTAAATGCAAAATGAAATTTGTGGCGTAAATGGACGTCCCTAACTCCAGGCATGGCCCTGTATATGCTCACGTGATTGTGATTAACAATATCATCAGTGATCGATTTCAACATCAGCGGTCTTTCATCGGCGGATATCAATATATAGTCACGACGATTGAAAGGCTGACACGTGAATATTTTATGAACGCCTGATAGGGTAGAACATACAGGAGATCTGAAAATAAGTTCCATAAGATACACATCTCGGTCATGATCGCCGGATAGTCGATAGTACTTTTGAAGTGACCGCTTATAATCTTCCTCATGATCAGAGACACTAAAATCGTCATTCATACATAAAGAAAAACCTTTGTGTAAAGCTTTGAGTAATCGGATCGGCGTTGGTAGCTTTTCAAATGTCGTAGTGTGATGTATAAGACTCCATATAGCGTTCGGTGTTCCATAAACACTCGTACCATCATAGAGAAACT
>Ga0315902_10014510_pt1 | contig 10120 bp, 8 predicted proteins | sample LakEriMetagenome_9_FD_203523 | JGI IMG/M metagenome (GOLD analysis project Ga0315902, IMG submission 203523) | Freshwater fungal communities from buoy surface, Lake Erie, Ohio, United States - Buoy 12 MA117 | ecosystem: Environmental > Aquatic > Freshwater > Lake > Lake biofilm | place: USA...
GAATCCACCACACCGACCCTCGCCCGCTACAGCATCAGCCTCCCGCTCTACGCCCGCCGCATCGCCACCTCCGCCCGCCGACTCGCCGAAACAGGTACGCTCCCCGCGATAGCCACGCGCCTCATGCCCGAGTTCATCAAAGGCGAGACCGTGTAACGACGGATCGGGCGGAGTTGGAGACTGGACTTCAATTAATTGGCAGTCTCTGGGCTGCGTGTTGGCGATGAAACTCGACCTTCGTGATCGACCGCTGCGACTTCGAAGACGAGGGTGCCGCCGATGAGGAGTTGTCGGCGCAGATCGAGCTTCGGTGCCGCGTCGAGGGTCTGGATGGTGGCGTGCGGATAGACTTCGGTTTCAACGTAACCGGCAGCGGGTTTGATGAGCAGCGTAGTCACGCGATAGGCAGCGGCACCATCGACAGCGGGCCAACTCAGCAGGCCTTTGGCGAAAGTGATATTTGTGGGTGCAGCATTCTTTGCAGATGGTGCTGACTGCGGGCGAAGGGTCACGCGCCACGCATCGCTCAGGGCGCAGTTTTGCGAAGGGCGGGGCTCATGCTTTCATTGCCCCTGCGGATGGCAGTGGAGCCAGCGACGTAAGCAACAGGGCGGTGATGATGGGGGTGATGATTTATTCATGCGTCTGCTAGAAAATTGCTTTGGCTGGCTGCCGCGTGCCGATGTGAGCCGCTCCGTGCAAGGGAATCTCTTTCCGTGCGCGTCTGTGTCCTTGGGTTGGGACCCCACCACGCAAATTCCATGCAAACGCAATTTTTGCGTGTCCCACTTTTTTTGATGTGGCTGTTCCGTCCCCGGCGCAGGTGACAGCATGGGTGTGCAGGTTACTGCATGGAGCCGCATCCAGCGCCGGGCTTTGTGATGCTGCAGGTGTAAAGCAGGTGTTCCAAATGTCCCACTTCGTCACCTTTGCCGCGAGTTGACGTGCGCACCGGGGCATGAACGATCTTCCATCCCAAGTCGCCCGCAAAACCCTCCAGCGTGACCTCACCAACCTCGCCCAGCGCGTGCAGGGAGGTGGCACTCTCAGCCGTGCCGAGCGCTGCCTGCTTCAACGAATGGCCACCGCACAAGCGGAGGTGGAAGCGGGCCCTGCCTTTGCTTCGAGCTTTGTGGAGCTTGCTGCCATCCTGGGCGTGACCCGGCGCAGCTTGCAACGGTGGCGGGCGCGAGGAGATGCGCCCAAGCCGGGGAGTGACGGCCTGCATGAAGTGGGGGCCTGGCGTGAGTTCATGCGCCAGGCGAGGCTGGCGGGGCACTGTGGCGAGGAGGAGGCCGCGCTACGCCTCAGGCGGCTGCAGGCGCAGACCGAGGAGCGTGAGATGCGCCTGGCAGAGCTGAGGGCCGCGCATGTGTCCGTGGCCAATGTGCGGGCGGAATGGGAGCGGTTGACCGCGCGGGCAACCCGGGTGCTGCGGCACAAGTTTGAAGTGGAACTGCCGCCCTTGCTGGTGGGGCGAAGCGCCGCGGAGATCCAGACGCTGAACATGCGGGCGATTGACGAGGCGCTGGACACGCTGCACCGGGGCGGATGAGCCAGGGCCACCAATACGCTGCGGCTACAGGGCAGCAGCGGCGGGCTGGGAGGGCGCGAGCAGGCGCCTGGGGAGGCTGTAAGCCCGTGCAGCCGAACTCTTCCTGGAACTCGTCCTGACGTTGTTTGATTTTTTCATAGACGCGAACTCGTCCTGGAACTCGTCCCCCCTATAGGGGTGGGACGAGTTTCCCGAGTTCGCGCGCGGCGCTTTTCTTTCTCGTCCCGCGCCCGAGTTTCCCGAGTTTCCCGAGTTCGCGTTTCAGCGCTTTTTGGGGGGCTTGCGGCGCTTGGCAGTGAGCTTGAGCGGCACGTCTTCCATCATCAGGCTGGGTGTGCGATTCAGAGCCACCCACTCGTCATTTTCATCGCGAACAGCACCAGATGAGATAGCATCACCTTCTTTCCATGCTGAGCCGAACTCCTCATACTTCTGCCACAGGCTGCCGTCGCGTGCCGGTCGATGATCCTGTGCTAAAGGAGCATGCGCGCATGTTTGCCCTGCAGGTGCTGGATGATTCGATGGGGGGGCGCCAAATCGTCGCCGGAGATGTGCTCATCTTCGAGCACGGACTCGAACCCCGGTCAGGCGATATCGTGGCCGCCTTCGTTGATGGTGAAAGCGTGGTGCGCAGTTACGTACTTCATGGTGGTCAGCCCTTTCTCAAGACCGCGCATCCCGAGAAGTGCGACCTCGTGGCAGCACAGGACCTCGTCATTCAAGGAACGCTGGTCCGGCTTACCCGCAACTGCCGCTGACCATGTCCGCACAGCGCACCATCGTTCACCTTGATGCCGATGCGTTCTACGCAAGCGTGGAGCAGGCCACCGATCCGAGGCTGCGTGGAACGATCATGGCCGTGGGCGGACAGACCCGCGGCATCATCGCCTCCGCCTCGTATGAAGCGCGCAGGCTGGGCGTCTACACGCCGATGCCCACGGCGCGCGCGAAGAACATCTGCCCGCAGCTCATCCTGGTGCGCGGCAACTTTGAAAAGTATGAACTGTTTTCGCGCTGGATGTTTTCCTACCTGCAGGACTTCACGCCGGAGGTGGAGGCCACTGGCATTGATGAAGGTTACTTCGACCTCACGCACTCGCGCGAGCCGGTGCTGACGGTCGTGCAGAAGATTCGGGAGAAGATCGAGCGACAGCTCAAGATCACGGTCAGCTTTGGCATCGGCAGCAACCGCCTTGTGAGCCAGATCGCCTCCAAGCTGCACAAGCCGCGCGGCTTGCATGTAATCAAAGCCGGCGAGGAGCGGGCGTTTCTCGATCCACTGTCCAGCAAGTGGCTGCCGGGGATTGGCGCGAAGTCAGCGCCGCGGTTTGAGGCGGAGGGGCTGCGTACGATCCGGCAGGTGGCTGATGCGCCGACGGCCGTCCTGGAGCGTCTGGTGGGCAACTACGCCATGGCGCTGAAGGAATATGCTCACGGCATCGATGAGCGGGCTTTGGACACGGGCGAGTCGGAGGCGAAGACGTTCAGCGAGCAGGAAACCTTCGACACCGATCTCAGCGACCGGGATCACGTGGAGGCGGTTTTGCGGCGCATGGCAGACAGTTTGATGCTTAAGGTGCGGCAGACAGGCAAGGCGGTTCGAACGATCACGATCCGCGCCCGCTATCGTCACATGGATGAGGAACAGCGCAGCGAGAGTTTGGCGGAGCCGAGCGACCTTGAGGCTGACATCTATCCACGCCTGAGGCCGCTGCTGGACCAGGCATGGAAGCGGCGCGAAAGCTTGCGCCTGGTCGGGTTGCGGTTGTCCAACGTGCATGAGAATCTTCGGCAGGATGAGCTGCCGCTCTTCGGCGCTGTCGCCTCATCCACCACACAACGCGCGCTGGCGCGAGTCGTGGATGACTTGCGGCGCAACTTCGGCCACGACGCCATCATGCGCGGGCATGATCTGGTGCTACGGGGCAAGCCAAGCTGATGAGCCTCCTCACTCCACGCACAGCGCGAGTAGGGGAATATCGCCGCTCCACGGGTCAGGGCGATCTCCTCTCTGTTTGCCATACGTTTCGATGCCCAGCGCTACTCTGCGGGCTTCGTGCATCTGTGCTGCGATGGCTGTCACCCTGCGCAGTTCACCAATAACCCCGGTGGCAGCAGGAAGGGTGGCCTAGGTTTTTTTGGGGGGATGACGTTGGGCGGCTGCCACCAGAGGCGCTTGCGCTGACTTCTAGGAAGCGCATAGCGCGCGAATTCAGGTTGAGCTGATTTGCGCTCTCTTTAGAGAGACAGGGATTATCCCTCATTCCCCATGGGATTCAGGAATTTTATCAAAAAATCTGTCCCTAGCAGAGTCATGACTCACATCCTCTTTGCGACTCGTGCTTGGTATTGCGGCCGATCCATGCATCGTTGACACCGGCACAGGGATGCAATGAACGATTCCCCTACCCTCTCCTCTCCTGCTGCCTCGACGCGCACTGAATCTCCGGCCGAAGAAACGCTTTGAATCATCGACGACGTGGTCGCGCCATGAGCGATGCAGCGTGGTCCCCGTCACCCGCCCTAGTGAACAACAAGGTCTCCATTTTCGCAAACTGGATCACCTGTTGCGGTTCAGCCCTGAGGATGTGTAGCGGTTGTCCAAAGATTGAGGGCATTGTGATGGACGCAATGCATGGTTCGTCTGAGTTGATAGCATACAAGCAATTCCGGATCATTTGGATCTTAAAACCGCCTTGCCCAGGCCACAGCCGTAGGCACATGCGGCTGTCTGATTTACAATCCCGCAATGCGCCCCCCCCTCACACCCAATCCGCACAAGGCAGCTCGGCTTGGGCTAGCACGGCCTTCAATGCATCCTGCTGCAAGTCCGGCGAGCACCAGATCCTGATACCTCTCTCTGCTTGCGAGGAATGAGGGGGCTGAGGCGTAGAATGGTTGCTTTTACACCTCTCCAAATGATTCGATTCACTCTAACTCCATTCATTCTCGCTGTTACATTGGCTTCTACTGCACTCTCAGAGCAAACTGGGCGTTCTCGACGCGTCTTCGTTGCCGACTCAGACACCAAGGTGCTCGCCATCGTGGGAGCGGATGGAAAGCCCGAGTGGGAGGTGAAAGTGGGCGCGATTCATGACGCGCATCTTTTGTCGAACGGCAATGTTTTGCTCCAGCAAGGCTGGACCAAGGTGCAGGAGATCACGCCAAAGAATGAGGTGGTGTGGGAGTATGATGCGGGAAAGGCGAATGTGGGACAACGCGTAGAGGTGCATGCATTTCAGCGGCTCAGCAATGGACTCACCATGATCGCCGAATCGGGGCCGTCCCGGATCATTGAAGTGGATAAGGATGGCACGGTGAAGCACGAGATGAAGCTCAAGGTGAGCCAACCCAGCGCCCACAGCGACACGCGACTGGCGCGCAAGCTTGCGAGTGGCAACTACCTCGTCGCGCATGAGAAAGACGGCTTCGTCCGCGAGTATGAACCGACAGGAAAGGTCGTGTGGGAGTTCGAGGTGCCAATGTTTGGCAAAGAGAAGAAGGGAGGGCACGGACCCGAGGCCTTTGGCAACTCCGTGTTCAGCGCCACGCGTCTGGAGAACGGCAACACGCTCATCGGCGCGGGCAATGGTCACAGCATTCTCGAAGTAACACCCGCGAAAGAGATCATCTGGAAGATCGAACAGAATGACCTGCCTGGAATCACCCTCGCATGGGTCACGCGAGTCGCGCGGCTGCCAAATGGCAACACCATCATCGGCAACTGCCACGGTGGACCGAACAATCCGCAGATCATCGAAGTCACACCGGATAAGAAGGTCGTGTGGACGTGGAAAGACTTCTCCAAGTTCGGCAACTCGACCACGGTGGTCGAAGTCCTCGGTGACAAGAAGTAGGCAAAAGCCATGCGTGCTCGATTTGGCCTATTCGTCTGCGTCACGCTCACAGGCTCATGTCTTGATGCCGCAGAGCCTTCCGCGGCAGATGTCGATTTCTTTGAGAAACGCATCCGTCCCGTGCTGGCGGAGCGGTGTTACGACTGCCACAGCGTGAGCGCGGACAAGGTCAAAGGCGGGCTCTTGCTGGATAGTCGTGCGAGCATCCACAAAGGTGGCGATACGGGCCCCGCGATCATTGTTGGCGATGCAAACGCGAGTTTGCTCATCCAAGCGGTGCGCTGGTCGGACAAAGACCTTGAGATGCCACCAAAGAAGAAGCTCAGCGATGCTGAGATCGCTGATTTGACGACTTGGGTGAAAATGGGTGCTCCCTGGCCTGCTGGCGATGCGCCACCCACTGCGGTGCGGCGTGAGTTTAAAATCACGGATAAAGATCGTGCCCACTGGGCCTTCCAGCCGTTGAAGAAGCCGACTCCACCTGCTGTCAAAGCAAGCGCACAGGTCGCGAATCCCATCGATACTTTCATCATCGCGAACCTCGAGGCAAAAGGCCTCGCCCCCAATCCAGCGGCTGACAAACTTGCTATCGTTCGCCGCGTGTACTACGATCTCACCGGCCTGCCGCCGACACCGCAAGCCACGGAGGCATTCGTTGCCGATACTTTACCGAAGGCTTGGGAAAACCTCATTGAGCAGTTGCTGAAGTCTCCGCGCTATGGCGAGCATTGGGGGCGGCATTGGCTGGATCTCGTGCGCTTTGCTGAGACAAACAGTTACGAGACGGATCACGCAAAGCCGAATGCCTGGCGCTATCGCGACTATGTCATCCGCGCCTTCAATGAGGACAAGCCATACGACCAGTTCATTCGCGAGCAGCTTGCAGGTGATGAATTTGCCGATGTCACGGCCGATAGCATCATCGCCACAGGCTATTACCGGCTCGGAATCTGGGATGCTGATCCGGCAGACAAGGAACTCGCTCGGTATGACATGCTCGATGACATCGTCGCTACCACCGGACAGGTGTTTCTAGGACTCACCGTCGATTGCGCGCGCTGCCACGACCATAAAATCGACCCCATCGCCCAACGCGACTACTACTCGCTGCTCTCGTTCTTCCACAACGTGAACCATTACCGCAATGGCGGCCCCACGGATGAAGTCCCGCTGCCGAAAGTGGCTGGAGTCGTGGACGATGCGCAGACCAAACGTCAGACCAAGCAGAAGGAACTCGAGATCGAAGCGGGTGAGATCGAAGAGCACTTTCGACTACTCACGAAGCGCGAAAAGACACCGCCGAAGCAGATCCCAGGCATCATTCGCAAAGAGGGCGCGGAGTTGCTCGGTCCCAAGGTGTATGGTCGCTACATGAAGCTCAGAGCTGAGCTGCGAGACATCGAGAAAGCCGTTACGTCCGCCGGTGCCGCGCTTGCCGTGACGGAAGCAGGCGCAAAAGCCCCCGAGACATTCATCCTCGAGCGCGGCAACACCTCCAGCCCCGGCGCATCAGTCACGCCCGCCTTTCTGCAAGTGCTCTCGCCGCCAACGCCGAACATCACGCCACCCCATTCCGGCAAATCCACCGGACGCCGCACCGCATTGGCCAACTGGATCGCATCATCACAAAACCAACTCACCGCGCGAGTGATGGTGAATCGCATCTGGCAGCATCACTTCGGACGCGGCCTCGTGCGCTCCAGCAGCAACTTCGGCACGCAAGGCGATGCGCCCACTCACCCTGAGTTGCTCGATTGGCTCGCCTCCGAGTTCATCGCCAGTGGATGGAGCATCAAGGCCATGCATCGGCTCATTTTGACCTCCAACACGTATCGCATGTCATCACGCCCGAGTGCCGGTGCTCTGAGCAAAGACCCGCGCAATAATCACCTCTCGCACTTCGACATGCGACGACTCACCGCGGAGGAGATTCGGGATTCCATCCTCGCTGCGTCAGGTGCGCTTAATGACACGATGTTCGGCCCCGGCATCTACGTGGACATTCCAAAGGAAGTGCTCGCAGGTCAGTCTAGGCCCGGCAGCGGTTGGGGCAAATCAACGCCACAGGAGCAATCACGCCGCAGCATCTACATCCACGTGAAGCGCTCGCTCATCACGCCGATTCTTGCGTCGTTCGACGTTGCCGAGACAGATCACTCCACACCTGTGCGCTTCACTTCCACGCAGCCCACGCAGGCACTCGGCATGCTCAACAGTGCCTTCATCAATGAACAAGCGAGCGCCCTAGCCATCCGCGTGCAAAAAGAAGCCGGCAACCTTCCCACAGCCCAAATCCGCCTCGCACTTGAGCTTGTAACCTCCCGGCCAGCCTCAGAGAGCGATGTCCAACGCGGCCTCAAGCTCATCACCACGCTGCGCGAACAAGAACACGCCTCGCCCGAACTCGCGCTCACCTCCTTCTGCCTGCTCGCGCTCAATTTGAACGAGTTCCTCTACCTCGACTGATCCCATGACGCCAAACTTCTGCCAACGCACACGCCGCGAGTTTCTTTGGGAAACGGGCGCTGGATTCACCGGCCTCGCGATGACCGGCATGTTGTCCGTGGATCACTTCTTTGCCTCGCGAGCTCATGCCGCGAGTGATTTCTCGAATCCACTCGCCGCGAACAAACCACCACTGCCAGCCAAGGCCAAGAGCGTCATCTTTCTCTTCATGTATGGCGGTCCCAGTCATGTGGACACCTTTGACTACAAGCCCAAGCTCTACCCGCTCGATGGCAAGACCATCGACGTAAAGACCTTCGGTCGCGGCGGCAAACGCAGCCAAAGCCGCGTAGTCGGGCCGAAGTGGCAGTTCAAGCAATACGGCCAGTGTGGCAAGCATGTGAGCGATCTCTTTCCGCATCTCGCTACCTGTGTGGACGACATCGGATTCATTCACTCGATGACCGCCGACTCACCCATTCACGGCTCGGCGATGTTGCAGATGAACACGGGCAGAATCCTCTCCGGCAGCCCCTGTCTCGGCTCTTGGGTCAACTACGGCCTTGGCAGCGTGAGCGAGGATCTGCCAGGATTCGCGGTCATGCTCGATCCCACCGGCGGCCCGATCAGCGGAGCTAAAAACTGGTCCAGCGGCTACATGCCAGCCAGCTATGAAGGCACCGTGCTACGCAGCGCTGGCGACCCCATTCTCGATTTGCAACCACCCACAGGCGTGACCGCGCCGATACAGCGCCGCATCCTCGATACACTGCGAGATTTTAATTCCGAGCACGCATCGACCCGCGCCGACAACAGCAGCCTCGCGGCACGCATCGCCAGTTATGAACTCGCGGCCAAGATGCAAATGCACGCGCCCGAAGCCGTCGATTTGAGCAAAGAAACCGCAGCCACCAAGGAACTCTACGGTATCAATGACGAGAAGACCGAGGAGTTCGGCCGCCGATGCCTGCTTGCACGTCGGATGGTCGAGCGCGGTGTGCGTTTCATCCAACTCTACTCCGGTGGCGCGCACAACGACAGCAACTGGGACGCGCACACCGACATCGAAAAGAATCATAACTACCACTGCGGCCGCACAGACAAACCCATCGCGGGTTTGTTGAGGGATCTCAAGCAGCGCGGCCTTCTCGACAGCACGCTCATCATCTGGGGCGGCGAGTTTGGCCGCCAACCAACGGCTGAATACGCCAAAGGCAGCGGTCGCGATCACAACGCCTACGGCTTCACCATGTGGATGGCCGGTGGCGGCGTGAAGGGAGGCGTGAGCGTCGGACAAACCGACGAACTCGGCTCCGCCGCTGTGGAAGACAAATTTCACGTCAAACACCTCCACGCCACCGCCCTGCACCTCATGGGCCTCGATCCCAACAAACTCACCTACTTCTACGGCGGGCTCGATCAAAAACTCGTCGGCGTAGAAGATGCCAAGCCGATCAAGGCCCTCCTCTAAGCATACAATTCATCAGACATAATAGGCCAGCGACACCGAGGCTCGTTCGCAGCTCATGCATCAGCTTGTGTCTCACCTATGCGCAAGATAACGCTTCTCGATCAAGTAGGTAGAAGGCGACTCAAACCATGAGATACCTTCCCCATTCAGTTCACCTTACAAAAAGCAAAACATTTTCGCGCAGGGCGTGGACGCTGTCGTTCACTATGTTTTCTGGGGCGATGGCTCCGGCGGCAGATGTGGCTAAGCCCTGGTGGGAGAAGATGGACCCGGCCACACTACCTGCGGCGAATCTGCCGATGGTGGAGGTGATCGATCGCTGCATTGATCAAAAACTAAAGCAGCGTGATGTGATGCCCGCCCTGACGGCGCCGCTCGAGACGCGGCTGCGGCGGCTGATGCTCGACCTGCACGGGCGCGTGCCGACAGTGGGTGAGCTGGATGCGTTCGTGGCCGAGGGCGACTCAACGGAGGCATGGGCTCGCCATGTGGACCGGCTCATGGCAAGTCGGGCTTTTGATCGCCATCTGTCGAATGAGTTGAACTGGCTGTTGATGGACGGACAGGGCACGGAGTTTCAAAATTATCTTGATCTCGCAGTGACAAAAAAGAAGGGCTGGGACGTGGTATTCCGCGACGCCATCACAGGACTAGTGGACACAAAGTCTCGGCCTGGTGTGGATCAGTTTTTGCGACATCGGGTGATGGACACTGACCGGATGGCCAATGACGTGAGTGTGCGCTTCTTCGGCGTGAACATCAGTTGCGCCCAGTGCCACGATCACCCGTATG
>Ga0315902_10014513_pt1 | contig 10119 bp, 7 predicted proteins | sample LakEriMetagenome_9_FD_203523 | JGI IMG/M metagenome (GOLD analysis project Ga0315902, IMG submission 203523) | Freshwater fungal communities from buoy surface, Lake Erie, Ohio, United States - Buoy 12 MA117 | ecosystem: Environmental > Aquatic > Freshwater > Lake > Lake biofilm | place: USA...
GCATTTCGCTCACCGATCAGCGCTGTAAAGAGCTGGAATTGCCCAGCATGGTCAGCAACAATACCTCCTCGCATGAAACGGCTTTCACCGTTTCCGTCGACCTGCTTGGCAAAGGGTGCACTACCGGCATCTCTGCTTCCGATCGCTCCAAAACCATACAGGCATTGATCGACCCCGAAACACGCCCGGATGACCTGGGCAGGCCGGGTCATATTTTTCCCCTGAGGGCCAAGGACGGTGGTGTGCTACGCCGGGCCGGTCATACCGAGGCCGCTGCCGATCTTTCCCGCATGGCCGGTTTCGAACCGAGTGGTGTGATTGTCGAGATCATGAACGAAGACGGATCCATGGCTCGTTTGCCGGAATTGATGGCTATCGCCGCCCGTTTCCAGATGCGGATCATTTCCATAGAGGACCTGATCAAGTATCGGTTGGAGATCGAATCCGACATCGAGCGTGTGGTTTCTGTACAGATGCCTACAGTATATGGTGATTTTAGTTTGCTCGCCTACAAGCACAGCTCTACCGGTCAGGAGCACCTGGCCATGGTGAAAGGGGAATGGACAAAAGACGAGGCTGTCCTCGTGCGCGTGCATTCATCCTGCATGACCGGCGATATCTTCGGTTCATGCCGTTGCGATTGCGGTCCTCAACTTCATAAAGCCCTGGAGATGATTGAAGAAGCCGGCAAAGGTGTTCTGCTCTACATGAACCAGGAGGGGCGTGGTATCGGTTTGCTGAATAAGCTTAAGGCCTACAAGTTGCAGGAGCAGGGAAAGGATACGGTGGAAGCCAACCTGGAGCTTGGCTTCAAAATGGATGAACGCGACTATGGTGTAGGGGCACAGATTCTTCGTGATCTAGGCGTTGGGAAGATGAATCTTCTCACCAATAACCCAACCAAACGGGCCGGACTCATCGGTTATGGGCTTGAGATCGTCGACCGAATTCCGATTGAAGTTGCTCCGAACCCACACAACCGGGCCTACCTCGAGACGAAACGCGACAAGATGGGTCACCAGATCAAAGCGTGATCGGATGTCCTGTTGGTATCGCTGAAATCCAAATCCTATCTTTGTTAATGCAAGTTCATAATTCCCCCTTCAATCTATGACGCTGATCAAATCCATCTCCGGTATCCGTGGGACATTGGGCGGAAGTCCGGGAATGGGACTAACGCCTTTGGACATTGTCCGTTTTGCTTCGGCTTACGGAACATGGGTGATCTCACGGCATCCCGGCACGCGCTGCAAAGTGGTGATCGGCAGGGATGCCCGTATTTCCGGTCCGATGGTTTCCGGCATTGTCTGCTCGACACTGTGTGGTTTGGGTATCGACGTGGTCGATACCGGTCTGTCAACAACCCCCACGGTCGAAATGGCGGTAGTGCACCATGGTGCGCAAGGCGGCATCATCCTAACGGCCAGCCATAACCCTAAGCAATGGAACGCGCTGAAGCTGCTGAATGAGAAAGGGGAGTTCATTTCCGGCTCCGACGGCGAACAGGTGCTTCAACTGGCGGATAACGATGCTTTCTCCTATGCCGATGTGAACGCGTTAGGGACTGTTACACCGGATGAAAATGCGATCAGTCGCCATATCGATTCCATCCTTGCTCTTCCGCTTGTCGACCGGGACGCGATCTCCAAGGCCGGATTCAGTATTGTGGTCGATGCTGTGAATTCTTCGGGTGGAGTCGCTGTTCCGCTATTATTACGTGAGCTGGGCGTGAAGGAGATACATGAGTTGTACTGTACCCCCGATGGTCATTTTCCACACAACCCCGAACCGTTACCGGAACACCTGACCGATCTTTCACGCGAAGTCCTGAAAAAGCACGCGCACCTTGGATTCGTGGTGGATCCCGATGTGGATCGACTTGCAATTGTTTGCGAGGACGGAGAAATGTTCGGAGAAGAGTACACTCTCGTTGCCGTATCAGACTTCGTGCTGAAGAACACTCCCGGTAACACGGTTTCCAATTTGTCTTCCACCCGGGCGCTCAGGGATGTCACCGAAAAGCACGGTTGTCAATATGCAGCCTCGGCTGTGGGCGAAGTGAACGTGGTCGAAATGATGAAGGCGACCGGTGCAGTGATCGGAGGCGAAGGCAACGGCGGAATCATCTATCCCGAGTTGCACTATGGCCGTGATGCCCTGGTCGGCATCGCCCTGTTCCTTACACACCTTGCCCGGTTCGGTAAGTCCTGCTCCATGCTGCGATCTGCCTATCCCGATTATCACATTTCCAAAAACAAGATCGAGCTTACTCCCGAGGCGGATGTGGATCATATTCTGCGCAGTGTGATGGAAAAATACAACCGCCAGCCCATGAATACGGTTGACGGTGTCAAGATCGAGTTCGATAAGGAGTGGGTGCACTTGCGCCGTTCAAACACCGAACCCATCATCCGCATCTATTCCGAAAGCAGTTCGCAAACAACAGCCGAGGCCCTGGCATCAAAACTCATAGCCGACATCAAGGATATTCTATCCTCCATGTTGGCTAAATCCTGATCGGTATCTTCATGAAAGTCTATTTCGATAACGCTGCGACAACACCTGTACATCCCGAGGTGGTTGACGCCATGGTTCCAGTGCTGAAAGACCTTTACGGTAATCCTTCATCGATACACTCACACGGCAGGGAAGTGCGTGCACTGATCGAGGCCTCGCGAAAGAAAGTCGCTAATCTGTTGAAAGCGTCACCTGCTGAAATCTTTTTCACTTCCGGTGGTACCGAAGCCGATAACATGGCCATCCGTTCCTCTGTCAGCGATCTTGGCGTAGAGCACATCATCACCTCACCCCTCGAGCATCATGCGATTCTTCATACGGTGGAAGAGCTGGCGGAGCGTGGAAAGATTCAGTTGAGCCTGGTCAAGGTGGATACGCAAGGGCACGTCGATCTTGCGTATCTCGAGCGTTTGCTAGAAAACAATCGTAGCCGGAAAACGTTGGTCTCACTCATGCACGCCAACAATGAGATCGGTACGCTGATTTCTCTTCACGATGTGGCGCTTCTTTGCAAGAAATACGATGCGCTATTTCAGTCAGATACCGTTCAAACCATGGGGCACCTTCCCATCGATCTATCCGTCACACCGGTCGATTTCATCACGGGTGCTGCTCATAAATTCCATGGTCCGAAGGGAGTGGGTTTCATCTTTATCCGCAACTCGGTTAAGATCCATCCCATGATCACCGGCGGCGCCCAGGAACGGAACATGCGTGGGGGCACCGAGAACGTGTATGGAATTGTCGGACTTGCGAGGGCTTTGGAGCTTTCTTGCGAACATATGGAGGCGGACCGTCAATCAGTTTCCGGTTTGAAACAATACATGGCTGATTCTCTTCAATCGGCAGTGCCCGGTCTACTTTTCAATGGAGACATTCTTCCTGATAACGGTTTGTACACTGTGCTTAATGTCAGTTTTCCGCCTTCTGATAATGGTGAAATGCTTCTTTTCAATCTCGATATTGCCGGTATTGCATGTTCAGCAGGTAGTGCTTGTTCCTCCGGTAGTAACGTGGGTTCGCATGTCTTGCAAGCCATCCAGGCCGATCCCAACAGGCCCGCAATTCGTTTTTCCTTCAGCAAGTTCAATACAAAAGACGAGGTGGACTATGCAGTGGCCAGGCTTAAGGAGTTTTGCCTGGTAAGTGTCTGATGATTCAGGCCGGTCATTTGAAGTTTGCAGATTTTATCGTAAGTTAGGGTCTGCTATCGGTACGACCATGCCCTGGAGGTTACTTATCCCTTTTCTGATTCTTTTTCTTCCATTGGTGAGCTTGGCACAGGCCAATTTAAATGTGCTGTTCAGGGGGCAGCTGACTTATGGTTCATCTGTGGATCTGGCCAATGTCTGGGGGTATGTCGATTCTCTCGGTAACGAGTATGCATTGGTTGGTACTCAAACCGGACTGAGTATAGTAGATGTGACGAATCCGAATAACCCTGTTCAACGCTTTTTTATTGCGGGCACCAATTCTTACTGGCGTGAAGTTCAGACGTGGGGCAAGTATGCCTATGTTACCACTGAAGGCTGCTGCCTGGGACTTCAGATCATCAATTTGTCCAATCTTCCCGGTTCGGTCACTTCCAAGTATTGGACAGGTACAGGTGCAGTGGCAGGCCAGGTGGGTCGGATCCATACGGTGCATGTCAAGAACGGGTTCGCTTACCTGAACGGGTCCACGTTGTTTGGAGGCGCCACCATGATCGTCTCACTGGCAGATCCCTGGAATCCGGTTTATGTGTCAAATACCCAGCTCGGTCTCAGTGGTAATTTGCGGTATGTGCATGATTGCTTCCTGCGGAACGATACGTTGTGGACTGCGCACATCTACGGAGGATTCTTCGCGGCTATAAACGTGACCAACAAATCCAATCCGGTCTTGTTGGCCACACAAAACACACCTTCGAATTTCACCCACAATACCTGGTTGTCCGATCAGGGGCGAAGGGTGTTGTTCACAACCGATGAGGTCAGCGGTTCATATCTGGCAGCATACGATGTGACTTCCGTTGGTAACATTAACCTGTTGGATCGGCTTCAGGGGACGCCAGGAAGCGGTTCGATCATACACAATACCTACATCCAAAATAATTTTGCGGTGAATTCCTATTACAAGGATGGTATCACCATCGTAGATGTCGCCCGGCCGGATAACCTGATCACGGTTGGAAGATACGATACCTACACACAAGGTAGCGGTAATGGATTCAACGGAGCCTGGGGTGTATATCCTTTTTTGCCATCGGGAAACATCGTGGTGTCGGATATCGATAACGGATTATTCGTGTTGACTCCGACGTATGTGCGGGCCTGTTATCTTGAAGGTGTTATTCGTGACTCCTGTTCCGGTTTGCCAATTTCAGGTGTACAGGTGCAAATTGTAGGCGGTACGCATACGGTGGAGCAGTCGAAGATCACCGGTGAGTACAAGACAGGAACGGCGGTTTCAGGCACATTCAATGTTGTTTTTTCGAAGGCCGGCTACCAGACTGTTACAGTGAATCAAGTTGCCTTGTCAAACGGAATACTAACCATGCGTGATGTCTTCATGTTGCCGGTCGGTGCGGTAGCTATCACTTCGACCTCCGTTTCGGATGTGTCCTGCAACGGTTTGAACGATGGAGCTGTCGATTTGAATGTAATGGGGTCGAGTCCGCCTTTTCAGTACCAATGGTCAGGTGGACAAGTATCTGAAGATATTTCCGGCTTAGGAGCAGGTACATATCTAGCTACCGTGGTGGATGCGATCGGATGTTCCTCGGAGGTTTCTGTCTTCGTCACTGAGCCACCTCCATTGGATGTTCAAGCTGCACTGGAGTTTTCCTCCTGCAGCACGGCTTCCGATGGTGTTATTACCTGGTTGATGGAAGGAGGAACCGCTCCCTACACTCTTCAGGTTTTTAACGGAGCTTCCGCTCAGAGCAGCAGCATGTCACGCGCTATCGGACATGCAAACGCATCTGCTATGCTTGCTGCAACCGATACGATTGAAGTGGATAGTCTTTCTCCCGGTTCCTATTCCTGGGTCGTCACCGATGCCAATGGCTGCGACTTCAACGGCGTGTCAGTATTGTCCCAGCCTGTAAATCCCTGCCAGGTAATTGTGTCGGTGCGTTTGTTTGTCGAGGGTTTTTACAATGGGTCGGGATCAATGCGTTCTGTGCCGGGTTTGCCGGCGTCCTTCACCGATACGCTGTTGTTACAGGTCAGGTCGTCTGCTTATCCTTATTCATTGATGTATGAAGCGTCCGGCTTGGTCGATACTACAGGCTGGGCATCGTTCACTTTCCCCTCTGCACTTTGGCAACAGAGTGTTTATCTGGTATTGCGTCATCGTAACGCGCTGGAAACATGGAGCAAAGGTCCGGTCTTCATTCCCTCAGGAGTCAAAAACTATATATGGACCGAAAACATTAACCCATCTTCGCCTTATTTTAGAAACAAATAGGCGAGGTGGTTTGAATGAATCTTAGATCGTTTTCACTTTAGATTTCGAATGATTTTGGCTGGTGTTCCACCGGCCAGCAGATCGGAACCGATTGATCGGTTGACAACGCTTCCTGCTGCTATCGCAGTCATCATTCCAATGGTGACGTTGGGCAGGATGATAACGCCGGCGCCTATCCATGCATCTTCTTCGATGGTGATGCTGCCCTTGACAGGGGGAAACGCGGATTCAAGACGCGAATGGTTGCAATGGGAGGCAAGCACAAGTGTGACGCGAGGGCCGATCGAAACCCGGTCATGAATCCTGAGTTCACACGAGTTGTCCGAGTTCATGGTCGATAGCATCAGGCCCGGGCCGATGTACACCTCTTTTCCGATGGAGAAACCACATGCACGGAGGGCGTTCACCCGAATGCGGTTCAGGGGGAATGAATACGCTATACGAAGCATACACCAGATCCATATTCTTCCGGCCAGGCTTCGTTTAGTGGTTTTCTTTTGTTCCCTCATCGGATCCATTGTTTCATGCGAATACCAAAGGTCCCTATTTTCATCAAAACGGGGTGATGTACTTTCTCAAAGCGACCGTATTCCACGGTCTCGCCTCCGAACCGTTCCTTGAACTCCCTGACTCCGTAGGCACTGTCGGGTGAGCCTGCTCCGAGGAAATCGAAGTGGTCCAGCCCGGCGTTCGCTGCATGGCGGATGGCCGCCCATGTGGCCAAAACACTCGGATAGATTTCCCGGTATTCGTCATCCAGTCCGGCGATGTACCATTCGTAGATGGCTTTGCCGGGCATTACTGCACACAGGATGCCGCCGATGACTTCGTTTTGAAGTTTTACAAGGAAGAGTTTGCCGTACCCATTGGGAATGATCGTCTCACGAAATGCCTTGAAAAAGCTGGTCGGAGGTAAGGGTTTCCCGACCTTGTTTTTATACAGCCGACTGAGAATGGAGTGATAGGCAAGAAATTCCTGCTCGGTGACCGCCTCTGCGATACTTGCTTTCTCAAGTCCCTTTCTGATCTGTCTTGCCCTACTTTTACTCATGGCTGTCAAAAGCTCGTTTTCGTTTCGTCCTTTTGTGCTGACGATCGAATTAAGATGCGACTTGTACTGGTAGCCGAATGCTTCGAAAGGTGTCTTCGTTTCAGATTGGTTGTTCAAATTCCGGATCTGCGAATAGATGGCCTTATGACGCAATCTGTCGTCGTAGGCTTTTAATAATTCCTGGCTATCGTGCGGACTACCTGCCAATGGCGCGCCCCAGGCGATGCTTCTCCTGGTCAGGGTTCTGTAAATCGTGTTTTCCTGTTGCAGGACGCTTACGAATACTCCCTTGATCCGCTTTGTGTTTTCATCGATAAGACCCACAACCAACGGTTCGTACCCGGCGGTTTCTGCGAACAGTCGATAAGCCTGCGGTGTTTGGAAAAAGCAACCGTCGGCATGTTGAAGAACGTACTCCTCCCATCCCGCTTTTAGCAGTTGAATCGGATCGTCAAGGAGGAGATGTGGCATGGCCGGTTATTCAGTCTGTCATTGGTGGAGTGATGTAAAAGTATTTCTTGATGGCATTTTTGATGTTCTGAAGCACAAATTCGCTCATCCAGGGTGCCAGGTTGTTGTCCCATCGCTGTGGATGTGTTGTCATCATGATCGCAGAGGGTGTTTTTCCTGCATCGAATGCCTCAAAGAGTTGTTGTGTTGTTCTGAAATTATACTGCGATTGGAAGTTGTTTTTGATCTTGTCGCGTACACTGACGGCGCTTCCATTCCACCTTCGACCTGTATCTGTCAGATAAAGTGTGTGGTTGAAGTCAATGTCGAAGTAGGGCTCAGCAATAACACCGAAATCCCGGTACTTATAGTCCCTCCAAATCAACCGGTTGTCCCACACTGAAGCAGGACTTCCATGCATGCAAATGGTTTTAACCGGATAAAACTGACGGAAATACTTTAGATGTTTCGCGAACAATTCAATCGCCTTGTCGAATTCACCATTCGCCAGTGAAAGGTCTTCATAGTGATAACCGATCTCGTGCCCCATCGATGCAATCTGTTCGATCACTCCCGGGTCATTGCTTTCTTCAACGATTCTGAAATAGTAAGTGGATCGAATACCGGCGTCATGTTCAATTCGGGCTTTCTCCAGGCTTTGCGTAGGTTTGTTGTCGACATCATGGCGCAGGATCACGGTCTTTTCGGGCCGGTTGCCTTCTATAAAGTCAACGAACGGGAGCATGGTGTATCCGTTTCGCCGGATGACCGTCAGTAAAAGTTCGTATTTGTTCAGTGTGAAATCACGCATGGGTGCCTGAAGTGATGTGGATGGCGTTGTCGCGCTTATCTTTTGAGTGTACCGCGGTGATGGGTTCTGTCAATAGTTTGACAAAATAAGCAGTGGGGTCAATGCTGTTTCTGAGCAACTCTTGGCGACGCAATCCAAAGTTTTTTTTGGTACTGGAATCTTCGGCAAGTTCTGATACTTTTTCGAGAAATGCCGGTTGTTGGTCGGGTTTGTATCCGAAGCACAGTCCGTAGGTCTCCTCAAGTTCCTTTAAGTAGCCCAATTTGCCTACAAAATCATTGATTCGGATGGCAGGTGTGCCAAGTACTGCAGCTTCTGCGGTCATGGTCTGGCTATCGCCGATGACCAAATCGCATTGTGCGAGGATATCTTGCATCAATTCGGCAGGACAATGTAAGCGGTAGCGGTCAAGATCATCAGGTAGCTTTCGTTCACTGGTGATGAATATCCGACCGTATGGCAGAAGTCGGTCTACGACTTTTCGGGCGAGTTGATCATTTAGTCCTTGCACCCCTTGGTCATGCCAGGCGCTAAGTCCTGAGAACCTTAACAGGAAATGTTTTTGTCCCTGGCTGAAAAGGTGTTTTGTTTTTTCGAGATTCGGTTTGAAGTAAATCGGACTCAAGTAAGCGAGTTCATGGTTGCCGCGGTACTTGATGGTCTTGGGATGCGCGTTCCACTTTCCCGCTGAACAAGATTGAGGACAAACTTGAAGGTCGAGGAAAGGAACCAATAGTCGGGAGTACCAAGGAAATAACTCCAGGTCGTCTTCGAAGAAACTAACGGTTCGGATACGCAGTAGTTTAGCAATGGGTGCGAATTCAGCCGATGTAGAAACGAATATGTCGGGTTTCCATTGTCGTACTATCCGTAAGTGTTCGCGGTTTCGCTCTATAAATGCGATGAGTGTGCCGAGTCGTCCTGGCTTTTTTTCTTTGGGGCTGATATTGACGTAATCGGTTCTGCTCTCATCCAATAGCTGCTGAAGTACATCTTTCGACTTGATGGTGATTTTTACATCATGCCCGATGGCTTTTAATGACCGGATGGTGTTTTTGAAAAGATGAAAGTGGGCCGGATGAGCAAGGTAGAAGAGGAATCTCATGGTGTGTCCTCCTTTTTTTTATCAGTTGCGAGGAGCGCGGAAAGCCCAGCAAGCATCCAGGCGTTAGACCATCGCATGAAATTCGTAGCGTTGGTGACCCAATTGTTTTTTCTATAATGAAAATGACCTTTTTTGTCCTGCATGTTCACGATCATCCAGCCCGCCACCTGTTTCGCCTTATCGAATTTTCCGAACCGTGAAAGCGTCAGCAGTGTTTGACCTCCTGCAGTGCAGTCAGCTTGTCCCGCCCGGTTGCTATAAAAGTTTGGTCGACCGTTGCTGCCGATGAAGTGTGTTAGATAGAATGACAGCCCTCTTTCTAAACAGGGTTTTGGAAGATCGTCTCCGGAATGTCTGACATATTCGTCGATGCAGTCCAGTATGTATCCGGAGTGGTAATTGTCTGTCCAAGTGCCTTGCTTTCTAAAGGAATAAGGCCAGGAACCGTCAGGGCGTTGAGTAGCGAGTACTGGTTTTAATGCAGCTTTGGCCAGGTCGAGATAACCCTTTTCCCGCTGAAGAGTGTGTCCTTGCGAAAGCAGACGAACCGCTTTCATGCTTGCGTTCAGTACGGCCTCTTGGTCGAAAGGAGAGTAAGAAAAAACGAATCCTCCGGATTTCATTTCCGTTCTGTATAGTGAATTGGTGACGAAGTCGCAGGACTCACAAACCAGCTCTGCCGATTGTTCGCATCCTGTTTCCTCCCAGTAGAGAAACAAAGCGTTAGCGATGATT
>Ga0315902_10014516_pt1 | contig 10118 bp, 10 predicted proteins | sample LakEriMetagenome_9_FD_203523 | JGI IMG/M metagenome (GOLD analysis project Ga0315902, IMG submission 203523) | Freshwater fungal communities from buoy surface, Lake Erie, Ohio, United States - Buoy 12 MA117 | ecosystem: Environmental > Aquatic > Freshwater > Lake > Lake biofilm | place: USA...
ACAATAAGGAGACTGATTGTCACGAGATTTTCGTTCAAGATGAAAAAGAGAATTGGATGGACATCTCTCCCCAAGAAAGTAATATAGTACAAAGCATTCCCGAATTTGAGTTTGAGTCTCGTATGACTTATTTTGTAGGCAATGCCGGAAAGTACTACTATGGAGTGTTTGACCCTGTTTCAAAGGTTGCGGTATGGAAGAACGTACAGTTGCCTCCTGATTTGAAAATTTCCCGCATTACTTTGAGTAAAGATTAAATGATGAAAAGATTTTAATGTTGTTAAAATCTTTAGAAGCATAAATGGGATGCAGAAAGAAAACTCTTCTCGTCATACATATGCTGGAAAACAATGAAATCGAATTGGAAGTGTCTCAAAAGTTTTGCCACTCGGAGTTTCCGGTTCCTTATAAATTAATATATTTTCCTATCAAGTTTGACGAAAAAATTGACCACAGCATATTCACACATGCATCTGGAGAGTGTGATTTTACCTTAATTTATCTAGACCCTAATGCTAGAATAGGACGTTTGATGATATTTTTACAAGAAATAAAAAAATTCAATCATATGACGATTTATTCTTATACTCAAATATCAAAATATTTTATTGAGAGAAATGGTATCACAGGTGTTGAAACTTATCTTCTTGTTCCAAAGAAAACTAGTCGCATAAAAGTGGAAGATAGAGTTGATTACAAGAGCATTACATTTCCTCAACAAGAGAAAACGACCAACAGACTAGAATGTCAAATTTGGTTTGAAATTTATATTAACAAAGCCTTTGGTTGCGGTTTCGGGAAACTTTTTCAGTTATCGGGAACTTGCTTTCTCAATTCGGCTATTTGCGGTTTGTTTCTATCAAATGTGAGATTGTATTTGATTGACATATTCAATCGCTTAAGTTTAGATCCAAAATTTAGATCCAAAATTGGAGACAGCCTATCACCGTTGATATGTCCAACTTTCGACTACTCTACTTCTAAGTGGTACATCTTTACTTTAATTAACGTTCTTTTTTGTAGAGGAGAACGACATACTCTTGCTAAATCAACAGACTATTTAAGTTTGGCAAAAAATATGTATGAAGACATACCTGGAAAAGGTTCGTCTGCTACGTTTACAGTGCTTAAGATTTTAAATGACTGTATGGCGCCTTGTGTTTTGAAAATTGAAAATAGCATCGTAAATTTGCCTTACCAATCATTTAATTATCAGAATTTTGTTGAGTTTGTAGATGACCCAATTCGCCGTGAACCTATCCAAGAAAGTACCGATTTGCCCGAGTTTGTGTTGGATTATTATTCCACATTTCCAGTTGTGGTTCCAATGCTAATGACAGTTGGTTTACAAGCTTACAATTTACAGTGTGCTTTTATATCTTTAGACTTAAAAGACGATACTTTAGAAGACCGCAGAGGTCATGGTATTGTTGGATTTTTTTGTGACAATGTTCCAAAAGTATACGATTCAGCTAGTAATAAGGTTTTGAACATTGATTGGAGGAATCTCGAGTTTCAAAATGGTGGCAAAAAACTCCTCAAACTACTTGACCGAGATCCAGAAGAATTTAATATATACATCGACTCGGCTCTTTATTCTTTTGTTGATTTTAGAAAGTTACAATCTACATGCGGAGTTCATAAAACAATCTTTGACCAGTGGGTTTCCGAAAGATTTGGAGTGTAGTGACTAACGGCAATGTCACTAACGGCAATATGTTCCTTATTTTGAAGCAGCTTCATTCTGATCGCCCCATCACCAAAAATGCTCTTTCTCAACTTGATTTTCAACGTGTCAAGACTTTGACGGCCAAGAAGTGTAGCGATGCTTAACACGCTAAGCACGGTGTAGTCGAGAGCGATAAGGCTCTTGAGGAGGCTTAAACTTGTAAAATCTTCAAAATTCCCTCCACAACTGTTTCAGGAAAAAAACGGTTGTATTTGCCATCTCCATTTGTTATATAATTAAGAAAAAAGGTTATTTTACCCGCTTTTACTTCTGGAGTGTCATTCCGAATAGTATAAAATGCAATCTTTTGAAACATTCCTAGAGCAATCATTTTTTCATTTATTTTAAAGCGTTTGTTGATATTTAGAAAACTCTTTATATCACGTCTTATATCTCCACCCTCTACCGGGCCCATATATACAAATAAATTGTATGCCTCATTTAAGCCGGCAATAAAAGAGTATATTTCATCTATCAAAGGACTATTGAACGGAGCAAGACAATACGAAAGCACCTCTTCAAAAAAAGTTTGATCTTTTTGGCTTGCGTTGACAGATAAAGTTAAAAACGTCCATAGCCCTGTCATCATGTCTTTAAATGACTCGTGTACGGACTCTTCAATATCAAGAACTTTACAAGCCTTACTGACAAGGTTTCTTCCTATTCTAATAAATTCTTCTCTTGCGGGTTTTGAAACATTTGAAACCTTATAAAGCTGGTCATAAGGCAGAAATGTGTAAACGTGTTTTTCTATCTCTTCAGGTAATGATTTAATCTTGTGGTGATAACAAAACTTGTCAGTTTCATCATTCAGTTTGTTCCTGCACTCATAACCATCTTTGTTAATTCCAGAACATCTTTTTGACATTTATCTTGTAAAATAATTAATTAATTTTTTTATTTACGGAATACCCGCTATTACACGTCTCGCACGTAAAGCTCAGTTTGCAGGATTATCAAGCTCAACACTTTGTGAACAGTAACGTTTTTAGATTAAATAACTTTCACCACTTATTTAATCGTTTCTCACTTCAAAGGACAGGCTCCTCCCACACATTCGCCTTCACCCACATACTTCTCATCGCTGGCAACCGCACAGATGTTTCCTACATCCACAATTGGACTGCACGACTCTAACATCGCCTCATACTCTTCCTTGCTTATCTTCTCCAGAGGCGCCTGCTTGAACCCGTGTTCTGAGTGGAGCAAAAACGACACAGCCTTGACAGAGTTGTTGTAATGCTCTTTTAGCCAAGCCTTAATCTCAGGCAACTCCTCCTTGCGATAATACACCGTAACAGAAACTGCGTTGTCGCTTAGATTGGTCTGCGCCCACTTAACCCACTCGAGCTGTTGGATGGCTGTCATATCTTCTGCGAGGATAGTATGCTCTGGGAGAGAATAAGGAAAGGAAATGACTTGTGTGTTGTAGTCAAGTGTTCCGTCGAAATTCTGAACGTACTCGACGTGGTAATTATGGTCCTTTGCGAGCTGAATAAGCTTGCTCTCAGACGAAACACGAATGCGTCGAATGTAGTAGCGAGAATAACCGGGGTGAATTCCTGCTGTACATCCGCCGAGAAGCGAAAGCGTTCCTCCGGGTTTCACTGTCGAAAGCTTAATCGAAGGCGGAAAATTGTGCTTCTCTGAATAAGCCTTATCAAACTCACGAAGGTACTCATAGCAAGGCTTAATCCAAGACCGTTGTTCGTCGGTTGCTTGAAGAATTCCAGTATAACCAATCCCCATACGCATATTCTTGTGAACAATGTCTTCCGTGTCCTTTGAATCGACACAAGGAAGGGTCAGGGATTGCTTACACGCCCTGTAGATGTATGTGATACACTTCTTTAGCTCCTCAAAAGAAGTTACGTTGGGAAGATAGATTTCTCCGAGACAACACGTTTCGTAGTTTGCGAGCGACTGTTCGCTACAATTGTGAGCTAGAATACCATTTGCCGAAAAGCAGTGTATGGCAGGGACTGTACAATCGTAAACAGGCTCGTAACCATCTTCATTGATAGAAACAACCTCCTCCCAAACTTCATTTGGATCGATGTTAAAAAAGGTCTTTGAATTTACACGAAGAATGTCACCGATTTGAATATTCTTCAGTTCGGTCCATCCTTTCAATTGAAGAAATTTATGGTCTGCTGTTGCTCTCACAGTCTTTCCCAACTTTGTTGTAATTTTGTAAAGAAGACTTGAATCAGAAGTTTTGAAAAATCCCGCATCTGTTGTAAGATGCTCCTTTCCGTCAATAACGAGTGTAACTCGCCCTTTGCCGACAAGGTCGATCACAGGAATTTCTCCTTTGTCTGTCAAGATGAGGGTATCTCCGCTCACACACGGGTTAACGCCTTCCACTTCTGGATCGGGGTACTGAGTCTCTCCCAAACGACCACATGACTGAGCAAGCTTAAGGTTAATCAATCCGTAAGGTTCTCCATTACCTTGGTAGCCACACCAAAACTCGTCGTTGTCCAAGACATCGTTGATATCATTACAAATCACGCTGTTGTTGCTATAGCAACGCCAATTGGGAATCGTTCCCAAATCCCAACGCTTTGCGCGGAGAAACTCCGTGTCCTTGACATCGCCCAAAGCAATCTGCGCTGAATTGTGTGTCAAGTACGAATTACAAAAGAACTCGTGCATCTCATCGACCTCAATATCCCACGTCTCGGACTCACCATCTTGAGAAACATCAATCACTCTTTCCATATTAAGATCGGCAATAGCGTATTTATCCCGACTCTCAAGAGAGAGTATATAATCGGCAAAGTCGAGTTCGCTCGCCATCTTCCAGATGATTTGAGGGTTACTAAACGTTCGTGTTGCCATACGATGATTTGCCGTACACCGAAATGAGCCTTGAGTTGTCTTAATCTTAACAAGAGGTTGGACACCCTGCTCGAAGACGTTCTTCACTTGGCGAAATCCCTTTGTGGTAAGAACGCTATCACCAACCTGAATCGTCTCAATCATCTTCAATCCGCCTTGGACATATACAAGCGAACCCTTAGGGAGACAACGCCTCACATTGCCGGACACGACAACCATACCGATGATGTTAGCAATGTCAAGTGCGTCTGTTGTGGTGAGCTTTCCGCCGTTTTGTGCACGCTTGTTCAAGAGGTCGCTAATCTTCGCAATTCCGTCGCAAAGAACTTCGGGTCCCGATGACACGCCTCCAAAAGACTTAATAGGCGCTCCCTTGGAACGGAGGAGGTGAGTCGAGTACGTGAACCCCTTTCCAGAGTAGAAATGCGCCTTCAACGCCTTACCGAGAAGCTTCACCCAACCTTGGCGGGAATCGGGTACGATATAGTCTGAATCCTTCTCGTCACGGCGAACAATCTCAACGTACTTGACGACTGGGAACTTGTCGATGTCTTCTTGAAGAATGCGATAGCCGCACCCAGCACCGAGCATAAGAAAGTTCATAATCCAAGTAAAAGATTTCAAATCATCAATCACACAAAACGCGCAATTCTGAAGAGACATAAGTCCGAGCTTGTCCACAGTCTTTGTTCCAAGTTGCCAAAGAAAGCGTCCAGCAAGACTCGCCTTGCGGTTGTAGAGAAGGTCGAAAAACTCCTGTGCTTCCTCTTGTGTGAACCCACACTTAAGTTGGTCGTTACACGCGTTGATACACCGAGTAAGAATTTGTGCCCAGTTCTCTACTGGGGAGTTGGGGTCGTTTTCGTTCACTCGACGGCTGTACGTCCTAAGAAGAGTGAAAAGCCCAAGGGAGTCGAAAGGCTGCTGAGGCCCGTTAATTTTAAACTGCATAGCTGAGGCCATTTAATGTATGGTATAAGGCTTTAAAATCAGTTTGATTTTAAAACAGCGAGTCGTTACACGTGTCCAGTCAAAAACGGTTGTTTAATGGGTCAAAGCAAAACACACGACACACACACACAACACACACTAAAGACGACGTACAAACTCACGCGGAATGCTGGCACGGCACATAGGACAAGTGTCAGACTGTAGCTGCCTGTAGCAGGAAAAACACGCAATGTGACGACACGGAAGGGATAGAAGATCGACGCTCTCCGAACACACAGAGCACTCATTCGTCGACTCAAAGTCGCGGGGAATATCCTCAAGCGTCTCGTACATGCGTCGTTGTTGTACGGGCTCGATTTCCTGCTCTTGGAGGGCGTGTGCGAACTGCTGTGCCTCCACGGCGCCGAGGGAGTGTACCCCGACTATCTGGATATGCTCGAGCTCTGGGACAACGGCAGCTGTGCGATAGGTCTCCAGCGAGGATAGATAGTCACCTCGATGAGCTCTACACGCTGGGAGTTTGCCGTGTGTAAAATTCACGGCAGACGCTTGTCCGCAGACTTGTCCGCTGAAGCTGTTCGTGTAGAGACATGTCAGATTGTGACTGACTGGCGAACTCTCATCAAACGCCTCCATCGGGAAAGACCACATATCCTCAGCCATCGCAAATAATCTTCCATCCAAAAAGTTTCTGAAAAAAATCATTTTCCAGACTTTTGAAATTGATTTAGTTCTATAGATATTCTGCCAAAATAATATCTACAAAAACCATGGAAGACATTTTGAAGATGCAAGATTTGTGTTCCAGAGGGGATCTTGAAGCAGTCAAGGTGTTTGCGGAAACGGCCGAAAAAGATGATTTAGCAGTGCATCAGGCCGTTATGAAGGGACATTTGGAAATAGTGCAGTTTCTTTTTGAGAAATGGGATGGACTCGATGTGAATCGACATTTTCAATGGGCTTGTTACAGTGGACAACTTCAAGTCGCTCAATTTCTATTTGAAAAAGGCACCAACGTTAACGACACGGCAGGGAAATACACGGCTCTTGAAGGGGCGTGTATAGGCGGGTATATCGAAATAATCAAGTTTCTCTTTGAAAACGGCGCTCTCATTACTGATCATAGGGCGTTTCAAGCCGCATGTAAATACGGTCATTTTGAAATTGTCAAATTTCTTGTTGAAAAAGGCGCAGATGTAAACGTTGGTCTTCGTAATACCCGTTTTACAAAACACTTTGAGATTGCAAGGTTTCTTGTCCAGAAAGGTGCTGATAGGTCTTTACTTACAAGGAAAACTATGAGATATGTTAGTTTTTGCGAAAAGGTTGAAAATCGGCGAAGAATCGCAGCGGCAAATAAGATTGGGACTTGGTGGATTCCCATTTGCTATGACCTCAACCGAGAGTGCGGAAAGCGGATGATGGAGAGGAGTTGGAAGCGAGTAGAGGAGATGTACACGGAAAGAAATTGATTTTTTTCTATTAAAATTTCAAACAGAAACTATCATCAAAATGGAAACTATGCTGCTCGCCAAACTTTTACATTTGTGTTTTCTGCGTTTGTTTGACGAGGCAAGCGACTTTATTCATCAACAAAAAATGGAAAAGAAACTACTGGGACACGCCCTTCAGACAGCTTGTGAATACGGTTCTACTGACATCGCAAAGTTTTTTAATTGAAAAAGGTGCCGATGTCCATTTCGCGCAAGATCGAGCTCTTTATTTAGCGTCTTTTTACGGCTGGTTGGAAACGGTGAAATTGTTGGTTGAAAATGGCGCAAATGTTAATGCTGCGGGTGGAGAAGCACTTTACTGGGCCTCTTACAAGGGTCGCCTCGAGATTGTTAAATTTCTCGTCAAAAGTGGAGCAAATGTGAGGTCTTCGAATCTTAATTGTTTTGCATGGGCGGATGAAACTGGGCATTACGAAGTCGTCAAATTCCTTGCGGAAAATGGAGGCGGGATATATGAAAACGGCGAATTAGTTTTGTCAAGCAGTGCAAAGAAGTACATTTCTATTTACAACAAAAACGAAGAGAAAAAGCGAGTGAAGGCGGCAAACAAAATCGGTTCTTGGTGGATTCCTATTTGTTACAACGTCGACCGAGAGTGTGGAAAGCGGATGATGGAGAGGAGTTGGAAGCGCGTGGAGGAGATGTACGCGGAAAGAAACTGATTTTTAAGAGATATTTTGTACAAATAAAATATGTCTTTATTACGTGCATGTGAAAACGGGGATCTGGAGATGTTCAAGTACCTCATAGAAAACGCCGGCTGCGATGCTAATTATCAACTGGGATATTCACTTGTGGAAATAGCTTGTATAAACGGACATCTGGATGTGTTAAAATATCTCGTCGAAAAAGGAGCCGATATGCGTATTCGGAAAGATTGTCCGTTGCAGTTGGCTGCTAAAAACGGTCATCTTGATGTGGTAAAGTTTCTTGTCGAAAAAGGGGCTGATGTCCACGCATCCGACGACCGAGCATTTTACCGTGCTTGTGAATTTGGGCATCTCGATGTAGTTCAATTTCTCATCGAAAAAGGTGCCAATGTCAATGTACATGATGACTGGGGATGTGCCGTTGGGTTTGCATCTCGATTCGGATACCTTGAAATCGTGAAACTCCTTGTTGAAAATGGCACCGACATTCATATTTACGATAACTTTGCCATTCGTAATGCCGCTCGTAATGGACATTTGGAAATCGTGAAACTCCTCATCCAAAATGGGGCAGATATTCAGACACAAAATGACTATGCCATTTGTCATGCCGCTCGTAATGGACATTTGGAAATCGTGAAACTCCTCATCCAAAATGGTGCAGATATTCACGCACAAAATAACTACGCCATTTGTTATGCCGCCCACAATGGACATCTCGATGTCGTCAAGTTTCTTGTTGAAAATGGCGCAAAGTTTAAGAATAATGTAGCTATTCATTGGGCTTCGGAATACGGACATTTCAACGTCGTCAAGTTTCTTATAGAAAAAGGGGCAGATGTTAACTGGCGTAATGGTGATGATAATGACACGGGTGGCGGTTTTGCGATTTCACAGGCTTTTTTTAATAGGGAGTTTGAAATTGTAAAACTCCTTGTTGAAAACGGAGCTAATACTCATATTTCGGTTTTCAGTGACGAAGACAGACATACAATTATGAGTTACATCTCTCTGCGAAAGAAAGCAGAAATTCGAGCTGCAAACAAAATCGGGTCGTGGTGGATTCCGATTTGCTACGACCTCAACCGAGAGTGTGGAAAGCGTATGATGGAGCGGAGTTGGGAGAGAGTGAAAGCGATGTACGAGGCATTGTAGTTTACTTAAAAAAAATACTATAAAATGAGTGAAATAGCAGACAGGAAATAGTGTACAAAATTAATCGTGATGCTTATAATCCAGAATTGCTCATATGGCTTATCGACACGGGTTTTAAAGCTACTGAATGGGACCTTTTTGAAATTTGTCGAAGAGATGACGTTCAACTTTTCAAGTTTTATTTTGAGAGAAACATTGTGGGCAAAATAACAAATTGTCACATACTTCCAATTGTAATTAAAACAACAATATGGATAATTATGTTGTCAAATTGAATTACTACAGTATTATTTTTCAAACAGTATTAAATGTCATTGCACGAGCAAACAACCACGACTTCTGGAGTCGAGATTCTCGGCATCGTGAAGCTTCCCGAGGAAAAGGTCGTTGAAATCGTCGGAGAGGTTCACGGGGCAGATAACAAATTTTGCGAACAACTCATCGCCAAGGACTTGCTTGGACCTTATGAAGTTTTTTGCGAACACGCTACGTCTCTTTGTCGACTTAATCCTGAAGAGCACGACCTTTTCAAATCCGTCACTGGAAGTGAATACATCTTTTACAATCTTATGAAAGAAGGGAAGAAGACACCTGTATGCTTTGACAATCGCATTGACAGCAACTTGCCGAGTATGATAGAAGAGAATGCGATGATTCGGTTCTTTGAGACGGAAACATTTGAGAAAGACCTCTTTTCAACGCTTCGGGTTATCGTCGTTCGCTTAAATGAAATCGTTCAGCGACTTGGAGAAATGCAACCAATGTTCAAAGCCTTTTACAAAGACCAATTTCAGGACTTTATGCAGTGCATTTCTATACAGTTTTCCATTTTGTTAAAGAGTATGAGCCGAGGTGAAAAGTTTATGAAAGGGAAGAGCTTTTTCCTACCCGAAATTCCCAACTATACTATCATTTGTCGCGTCAGCAGCGCTCTTTGTATGAACATAAGAAAACTATGTTCTGCATATGTGGACATCAACTTGTTTGTGTTAATGAGCAAATCCAAGGCAAAGAAGATTGTTGTCTTCACTGGCGCATCCCACGCTCATCGACTGTTGACAATCGTCCTGAAAAAGAAGGCTGAGATTGTTGTTCCTTTGAAGCCCGAACTTGAAGAGGCTGTTAGTTTTGTTCCCGAGGGGTCCCTTGAACGAGAGTTGCAATTTCTCCAGTTGTTTTGACGGAAAGCATTCATTCGTCGAAATGATGCTCTACATCGCAACAACGAACACTACATAAAAGTTTTTTTAGTTTCCTTACAGATATTGCAAGGGT
>Ga0315902_10014519_pt1 | contig 10117 bp, 15 predicted proteins | sample LakEriMetagenome_9_FD_203523 | JGI IMG/M metagenome (GOLD analysis project Ga0315902, IMG submission 203523) | Freshwater fungal communities from buoy surface, Lake Erie, Ohio, United States - Buoy 12 MA117 | ecosystem: Environmental > Aquatic > Freshwater > Lake > Lake biofilm | place: USA...
GGTTTAAAGTAAAGAAAGTTCTATCAGTTAATGTCATATAAGGGATTTTCTCATTACGAACAAAAAGTGTTCCGTATTTCTTTTGAGACCATTCTTCCTGATTTGGTAGATAATGAACTTCACCTTTGATACCCAATTTACCCAAATCGTGGTGTAAACAACTGAATACCAATTCTTCTTCTGTAAAATCAATTATTCCACCTTGTGCAATAAATAAATCTCTCATTTTAAGAGCATTCTTTGTTACATTGAAAATGTGGTCAATATAACCACCAAAATATGCGTTGTGATAATGTTTTGAGCCGGATGCCGGAGATACTGCTAAATTACTACCCAATTCTTCTTCGGAATACATATGGAGTAATTTCTCCAATCTTTCTCCTTTGAAATACTTTTTGATTACTGCAATAAATCTATCATAATTTGCTTGTAATTCTTGCTCTGATTTTAATTTCATACTTTTAGAGTTTAATTGTTTTTATAATACTCTAATATACGAAAAATATTCCAAATTATCAAATAATTGTTTTAATATTTTTATGGGATGGCCAGGCATTTATTGAGTATCTATTCCCCAATTCTACTTCTTGAATCATATGTGGTACATTACAATCAAATACAAATATACTACCTGCTTTTTTAGTAACAGCATACTCTATATCATTTATTTTATATTTTATATCTCCACCTATATAATCATCATTTAATTGTAGAATAATAGTTATTGTTCCTGCGTTTTTTATTTCTTGCATATCAGAATGCCATTTTAAAAAATCACCACTGCCGTATTTGTTAAATGTATACTTATCGCACGTAGTATATAGTGTTGATTTAAATGGTGATAATTTATTTGATATTTCTATTATCTTTGATGATAAATTTTTAATTGTTTTTTGTTCTTTTTCTTTATTTGTGAAATAATATCCCTTTCTTTTTAAGAAATTTGAATTATGATTTTTTAACGGATTACCCCCATCATCAAATGATGTCGATTTCATATCAATCAAATTACAAGATAATCCAAAATTAATAAGTTCGGTACATTCATCTAATGATATAAAGTTTTCTATGTATTCGTTAAACATTTTATTAAATTATTTTAGACTTGTTTTTTGTTTCTATTTTTTTAAAAAATACCGATGTTTCTGTTGCTGTACCATCTTCTCTTTCGTATGGAAAATCCGTACAATAATAATTTTCTCTTAAGAATCTATACGCATCAATATTCCAAGTACCATTATCTAAAACTATGATAGAATCATTTTTTTTATATTCATGTATTAGTTTAGCAAAAATACTTCTTGATATGTATATCGGGTTATTATCTATTAAAAAAGCATCGGCTGACTTAATTAAGTCTATAAATTCTTTATTTTGTAAAATATCTTTATTAAACATTGATAATTTTACATTAGAGATTATTTTATTTTTTAATAAAGAATCTATTTTTAAAAACCATTCAACATTATCTTCAAAAGAATAAACAAATTTAAAATACTTTGAAAAAAATAAAGTAGAATATCCTGAACCGATTTCTATTATTACACTATTTTTAAAATTGTTTTGTGTAATCCAACTTAAAAAATTTTTAGATAACTTTGAATTATCCATTATATAAGTGTTTTTTTGTAATTATTAATAGGTTTTAAACTAAACCAACTAACTAACGAATATCGTATACCAGAATCCACCGGAGTAACTCTATGATTAATTTCGGATAAAAAAACAAATAAATTTCCAATTCCGTTTTCAAAAGTTATATTATCTTCCTTTTCATCAATTTTCATTTGTAAATCTCCACCTGTATAATCATTATTTAATTGAATAACTACCGAACAATATCTTTTAGCATACTCACCATCGGCCGAAGAATCAGTATGCCAATTATAATATTCACCAACTTTATATTCGGTAAATTGAAACGGTGCATTATCAAAATTTATATCATATCCTTTTAATTTTATTTTTTCTGAAATTTTTTCTACTAATCTTATTTTTAAGAATGGAAAAATCGTATCATAATTTGCAAAAGAAATAGATGATTTTCTATACTTTTCATTTATCATATTATTCATTACCTTTCCAGGTTTTAAATCTAAATTTTTTAAAGAAAAGTTTAAAATTTTATTACATTCATCCATTGATAGAAATTCTTTTATTGTAAAATAATTAATCATATTAGTTTTGTATTTATTGTTTTTTCTATTAAGTTGCAGTTTATAATGCATTTATCTTGCTTTTTTGATGGAACACCGGCGTGAGGTATTAATCCATCAAATATTAAAATTCTGTTTTCAATACAATCTACTTTTTGAAGTATTTCGGTTTTATCATCATTATATAACAAAGTATATCCATCATTTGTATTAACATAAAATATATAAGAGGTATGTTCGATTTGTCTATCTAAATGGATTGCATTGATAATATCAGCATCAGTAAAGGTTTGTGGTTTTGTTAAATTTATTTTAGTTCTCAATGTATAATCGTATTTTTTACTATTCTTTTTTTCAACACAACTTTTTATTTCATCTATAATTGATAATATTTTTTTATCAATGTGCATGTTTTCACTTGGAATTGATATAACAAAACCGGCACCAACTTTTGTTTGAATTGATGATGGGGATTTAAAAAATCTTTCACCTTTAGAACCCACTATTTTTTCTAAATAAAACCACTCCAATCTATCTTGTCCTTTTAGGAAATATTCTTGTAAGGTTTTTAAAGATTCTTTATTCAAAATATCATCATATACTTTATATTCTTTCATACTATTTGTAATAACCAATACTTTTTATTATATCAATAATTGCATAATTCCATTCGTTTACTTCTACTTGTATAGTATCATAATCCATTAGCATGTAATCTGTTACTTTTTTGTAAAACCAATACGGACTAAATGATGGTCTTTTTTCTTTTTTTGTAACATACAAATTATATCCAAAACAAGTATTTTCATTAATTGTTTTAAACCAAACATATCCAATTGATGTGTTTTTGTAAAATAATAAAAATGCCGTTTCTTTATTTTCGATTCTTTTATTTACATCTTGTATTGTAAACATCTCCGGCCACTTATACTCCAAATTAAAAAAATCTATTAGTTTGGTAAATTCTAATAAATCGGAATTTGATATTAAATTACTTATTTTTTTTATTTTAAGTTGAGATTCTTTTATTTTTTTATTATGTGATATTTTAAAATTTTCCATTATATAATACTTTTTCCTTTTGCAAAATCTTTATCAAAATCAAAAAATATTACCATACTATATCTTTTTCCAATTGTAACGGGTAAAACTCTATGTAGTACATTTTTTGAGATTAAAACTGCGCTGTTTTTTATGGGTTTATATTTTTTTATATCTTCTACAATATTAGAGTTTATATATTCTAGTTCACCACCAACATAATCATCGTTTAAATACATTATTAATGAAAAATCGGCCACATCGAAATGGAATGCATCTTCTTTATTTCCTTTATTATCAACAACATTTATCCAACTAGCCGTATGTTTACACTTTATACCATAGTTATTTTTGATAATATTTAATACATTTTCTATAATTTCTTTCTTTAAATTAATTGGTGTTCTTTTGTAGGAACTTCTGCCAGAAACAGGCTCCATTAACATAGTATCATCAATAGATTTACAAAATTGATTAAGATGTTCTATATCATTTTTATCTAAAATATTATTAATATACTTAACCATATTATATTAATTTTTTTATATCTTTACTATTTTTTAGAACAATACCTTGTAATAACAAATCTAAAAAAGAATTTTCTTTATAAATTTTTTCTATTAATAGAGAATGAACTTTATCTGTCCACAACTTACATAGTTTGTAATTTTCTTCATAATTTTCCATAAATTTTTTTATAAATTGAACAAATTTATCATTTTTTCCTCTATACTCAATAGCTTCTTTGTAAAATGGATGCTCCTCTATTCCTGTTATTTCTTTTAAAATTTCATATGGATATGTGTGTGTAGAGATAAATGGTATTTTGGCTAAAACAAATCCATAAGTTTTTTCAGATAAGTAATTTGAAGCATATTGAACTGGTAACCAATCCCAAGACTCACTCAATATGTGCATTTTGGCCTGTGGTAATATTCGCATCATATACTCCAAATAGTGTTCTATATTTTCTATGTAAGAAATATCATCCCAGTTATCAGTTCCCCATTTATTTAAGTTTATATTTTTATTGTTTTTTATTTGAGTTGCGTTTACATCATAATCTATATTTTGACAATTATCTGTTCTACTTAAATAAATTTCTTCATTGTTTAGTTTCGCAATATCATCTATTATATCTATTCTATTTTTTTTATGATTTCTAACAGAAAAACATAATTTGTATGGTTGATTTAATTTTTCGAAAATATTTGCAAATTCATAGTACCAACGTATTGAGAGTAATTCATTCCATTGAAACATTGTATTTGTAGCAATGAAATTGTGATTTGGGTAATGTATTGACTCTATTGATTTATCTATAAAAAAGTTATCACTAAATATCCAATGATTTTTTAATCTTCTTATCTGATATTCTAAATCTTTTACAGGTGCATATCTTAACATTTCTGCTTCTATAAAGCTTTTTTCTGTTCTCATAATAGAAATTAACCAACCTTTTCTACTTTGAACGTTATCGGCTAACCATTTCATTATTGGAATATCATTAACACCAAATTGGCCTCCACCTCTATGTGCAGTTAATCCTTTTTCTTTGTTTATACAATCTATTTCACTATAATCTTTCCAATCAAACATTTGATAATTTATTGTCAAAAAATCTATCAAATGATATCCATCTGTGGAATCGTGTAGTTCTGGATTAAAAACTAATTCAAATTTTTTATTACCATATTCGCAAGTTATTGTACCAATATTATTTTTTATATCGGATACTCTGTTTATTGTATTATGAAATAATTTTAAAAATAAAGAACGAGAATAAAAATGATGTATGTATATCTTTATCATTAAAATAGTTTTTTAGTAAAATAACTTTTTTCAAATTTATTCCATATCCAATCTCTTAATTTATGGTCCTCTTTTACATCCATTTGTGGATATGCATAATTTATTTGATTATCTTTTCCTATTTTTATATTCTTATCATATTTATTTTTTATTAATTCTTCAAATTTATATAGTTCATAAATATCGAATTCATAAGTTGGTTTGTATCCACTTTTCCATGCTTCTTGTGAATCAAATACTCTCCAATTAATATAAATGTTATCTTTCATCATATTTTCTATGATAGATTTTTTATTATAATTCATTGAATATTTTTCTATCAATGGTACTATTATTTTAGATTTCATTTTTTTATCAAATTCAAAATTTTTATCATTTTGAATCATAGATTTTATATAATCTATTATTTCTTCTGTAAAATATTCGTATATAAAATCATTTGTAATTGAATTTGGAATATAACTTAATCCATATGCTTCCTTCACCCAGTGTCCAAATATGTAATAAAACCCACTCAAAAATCGTTTACAATAATCTCTTTTTATTGTTATAGTATCTACTTTACTACCTAAAAAAGTATACACTTCAGAAATAGATTGATGTCTGTGTGTTTTTATTTTTGTATATGTGACTTCTTTCCCATGAATTGATGGCATTACATATCCATTACCGAATAAATCGTTGGCATCATCTTTAAATGTTGGTTCTATTTTTAAATCTGCTTTTTCAAATGCCAAATGTACAGAAATACTAGCGCATTTTGGGATTGATATAAATGCAATATCATTTTCAATTAACATCATAATAACCAAATATACAAAAAATAAATGGTTTTACAAAATTGTTTTTTTATTTTTTTGAGTTGAAGACCATAATTCATCATCAACCGATTTCCACTTACCAAATGGACATTCATTAAATGTTTTTGTAAATATTTTTTTCTTTAATGGACATCCGCACTCATTACAATATGGGTCACCAGTAACATCTCTCTCTGCACGGAACTCTGTACATTGAATACAGATGTTCCACCTAGCCTCAGCCAATTCTTTTTGAAATTTTGTAGGATTGGATGCTGTAATCCATGCATCTGCTATTGTAACTATTTTAGAAGGGTCTTTAACTAATCCACTTATTATTTTCTTAATACCTAAATCCATAACCAAACAAATTAATTACATGTGTTTTGCTTTCAATGCAGTAATAAATTGATTTACAATTGTGCTCAATGCAATTTTTTTAGGGGCTTCGGTTACTTTTTTTCTTCTTCTTTTAAATTGATTTTCAGAAGTCCAAACTCTATTTTTATTATTTTCAGTTGCCATAATTAATTAATTTTTTTAAATTGAACATCTATTTTATTATAATCTACCATTAATAAACCATCTTCTGGATTTACCATTAAAGCATGTTCAAATGCGGTTCCTATTAATTCATTACCAATAACACCCTCATACAACCCATCTTCACCTTTATATCTGTATTGATAAATATTAATACCATCATTTGATTTGCCAATGTATTTTATATTTTCTTTATAAGCTATATCCGATTTAACGTAATTACAATATCCAGCACTTTGGCATATACTTGGTACAGGAAATTCTCCACATGGATATGCATTACAATAAAATGAACCGGCCATACACGGTGGATATCCTGGTGCACCACATCTACAACATTCTACATTTGACCAGTTTGCACCTGAACCATTGCCACATTCGTAACAAAATATGCAGTTTGCAGTAATTGATTTACAATCAAAACTATAATTGTGTGTCAATAATCCGTATCTTAAACCACCTTCTTCTGAAGTTAAGAATACATCCAGTTCTTCAAAATTTACTGCATAAACTTCTATTTCATCATATGAATATGTTATAGTTTGAATTGTTTTTTCTATTAAAGAATTTGTTTCAGAATCAAATAAAATAAGTGTATCATTTGGTTTTAAATCCATATATTGTGTAAATTTCACAACATAATTTGATGAACTACCACTTTCTAATTCTTTTTTCAAAATCATTGCGTGATTTACATCTGAAAATTTAGTTCCACCTTCACATTCTACGTTCCAGAAAAATCCAACGTAATTTTCTCTTTTTACTATATTTGTTAATTGAGATGAACTTACTTCAAAATTGTTTACTAAATTACTGAATGAACCTGACCAGTTTTGTAAATTTAATGAGGCCTCATTAGTTGGTAAATCGGGTATTGTAATAGATTTTACTGTATCGTTTTGATTCAGAGATGATAATAGAGTTAATGTGTTATCTGGTAAAAATACTTTCGTACTTGCATCAGCGGATACTTTCGGTGTTTTTTCACTATTATTGTATTTGTAAAAATATTTAGGTCTTTCCCAAATTGGAATTTTATTATTATCATCTAAATCGCATATACTATCTAAATCAAATGCATTAGAAAATTGTACGGACCATAAATTAAGAACATCTAAATTAGAACCATAAACTAAATCTACACTTCTATAATGCGTTAATTTACCATCTAATAAATCAGAATCATTTAATATGTACTCTTGAATATATTCATCATCTTCTAGTCCTGCTTTTAAGTTATCCAATTCTTCTATTGTATTTATTTTATATAATTTTGGATGTATATGATTATCAGCAGGGGTTATTCTTTTCTTAATCATATAGTTTGGATGCAAGCCATTATTTCTTAATGTTGTTCCAATAGAATCAAATCCTAGTTCCGAATCATTGATATATGTTGCCGGAATAGATGTTGGATTTGAATCATACATTAATTTAAGAAATTCCCAATTATCTCTTGCGTATGTATCATCTATTAATGCGGTAACATCATATGCTATACGAATAATCAATTTATTATCCGAATCTTCAATATAAGGAATAGTCATTGAATTCGCATCTAATTGAATATTATTAAATGTAAACCCTTTAGATTGGCAATAATACTCAATCATCTGTGAAAATATCTTTGAATTATTATCATCAATAGAACTTCCAGAAATTGTATTTTCTGATTTCGGAGTTAATTCTATTTCCGAATTATAACCACCTCTTAAATTTCTTTTATTGATTAGGTGTACTTCATTTATTTGGGTTCCTGAAACTATTTGGTCTAATACATTAACATCGAAGTAATATCTTAAATCTACTGCTGGGTGTATGTTTGTATTAGTTTCTATGGCTTTGAATGAACCATCAGTATCTCTTACAAAATCTGTTCCTGTTAGTACTACTCTCATTTTTATCTATTTGTTTACTATAAGTATATTAAATTAAATAATCTTTGTAATCGGTTCTGGTATCGGAATTAAGTTTAATTTTTTAGTAATTTCTCGTGCCATATGTGAACAACCTTTTATGTTTGGGTGTCCAAAATCATCCCATACAAATCCGGCTTTTATCATACTAAATCTATCAAAATACAAAAATTTATCCCAATCAACCCTATTATAAATATTTAATTTTTTAACAGATTCATCTAAACCAAAATAATCAATAAACAGGTAGGAATATCCCATTTTAATTAAGAACTCTTGCATACAATATATGTAATGTAACGTATGTTTAGATGCCATAGGTTCTAATTTTGGATTTAAATGAGTATGGTCACTTACTGTCACATACCATTCTTTATTATCAACGGATTGGTGAACTCGTCTATATGGTGAACTCCATTGTATTATTACCAAATCTGGCTTTGGTTTTAAATTTATCAAACTTTCTAATGATTTATGAAATATCCAATCATTACCAACAGAAGGCCTGGCATCTGTCATCCACCCTGAATTTAGGGATTCTGCAAGGATTTCTGTATAATGCGTTTCAATACCATAGCCTGAACTTATTGAACATCCGTTTGAGTATATAAACATATTGTAACTTTTTAGGGGTTGGGGGGGGGGGTTGGGGGAAAGGTCGTTTTTTTAAAGAAAATTTTTTGGTATCTCTATTGATAGACTATATTAATCGTATTTCAATTGGTGTTTCCGTTATTAATAATTCATACCATTTATTTGAAATTCGAACTTGTTCCATTAAATCGTTCCATATACTTTTATAGTTTTCTTTTACAAAAAGCATTAAATCTTCTTTTGAACACCAACCACTATAATGATTAAATGTATAATTATCAGGATCATATTTTGGTAGTTCCGTTTTAATACCTTTTAAATAATCCGATAATTCACTTAATTTAATTACCTTTATATATTTTCGATTTCTCCTCCAATACCAATACATTTGTTCGTATATGTGATATGACCAATGGGTAGCACCATAAGATAAATGTGGTGTACTTTTAAACCTTTCCAAAATATTTAAAATTTCCGTTTCTCTTTTATCACTATTAATACCTTTACTAAATATTGGTAATAATTCGGTATGTATAGCAGATTCCAAATGTTCAAATGGAGGACGAACTATTATGGTATTTACGTTTTTGTGATATAAAGAATGGTTTAGCATCGATGTATCGGTAGTAGATGATTCTTTACCAAATATTTCTATTAGGTATCGAGTACCACATTTAAGTGGAGCAAGTATGGTATCATTGTTAAAAAAACATATTTTCATTTAAACCCTCTTAATTTACGCATTAACCACCATATAGGGAATTTTAATAGAAAGTATCCACTTACCAAAATGGACATGATTAAAGCAACAGGAAGCATCATTAAGATAGTAAATACATCACCTATCCAATCCAAAGGAGATTTAGTGTGATTTTCCGGTAATTCCATGATTCCAAGTATTAAAGATACCAACAGCACCTACGATTAACCAAAATATATTTAGTGCGATATACGCCCTATTACCTCTTCGCCATGCACACCACGTCAATAGTGCGGCATCTATTGTATTAATACACCACATAAGTAAAAACGGAGTGTTCTCATTCATAACCGATAACATACCAAAAGAAAATATTCTCATCGCAACACCGAATCCTTCCAAAAATCCAATCCATTTTTCTCCTTCTACCGATAACTTTTTTTCCATACTAACACTTTATTATAACTATGTAGGGTCAACAAAATCATTTCTATCGGCAACACCCCATCCGATAAGTGTGGTCTTGTCTGCTTCATATACGGCCCATACCTTTTG